>Ga0180437_10011592_pt1 | contig 10550 bp, 12 predicted proteins | sample SS_ome_4_FD_132410 | JGI IMG/M metagenome (GOLD analysis project Ga0180437, IMG submission 132410) | Hypersaline lake sediment archaeal communities from the Salton Sea, California, USA - SS_3_D_1 metaG | ecosystem: Environmental > Aquatic > Non-marine Saline and Alkaline > Hypersaline >... | reverse complement strand
GGTAGAGGTAAAGAATAATGATCTTAAATATAGGAACGGGATATTTTGCTAATACCAAGCGAAAGAAAAGCACAGGAGTTAACCCTTGAAAACCTATCGAGGTAAACGCTGGACCGTCTATCATATGGACATCCTTGATTATCTTGAGGAATTTAGATGGATGATCCAAAACGCGGACGGTCTATTTCACGCCTGCTTCGATGATCCGCCTTATAATCTGGACTCAATTCGCAAACGGTTTGGTAAACCCAACGCGGCCCCGGCCAAAGGGGGAGTATACCATCGAAGTTCGAAGGGATTTATGGGGCTTGGTTGGGATACCGACATAGCTTTCAATCCCCGCCTCTGGGATTTAACTCGCCGCGTCCTGCACCCCGCCGCCTTTGCAATTTCCTTTAGCGGAACTCGAACCTATCACAAAATGACCGCGGCCGCAGATGTAGCGGGGTTTGAAGTAATGGATCAGCTTCTATATGTTTACGGATCCAGTATGCCAAAAGGACAAAATTTGACAAAGGATGCGGATAGGGTGATGGGGAAAAAGCCAACCGCTATCGGAAGAAAAATTGATATCTCTAGCGGCAAAGAAATGAGTATCAAGCAATCCCAAATGGGAGCACCACAAGGCACCATCCATCCCGGTTGGGACCGACCATGGAAACACGATGAAACCAAAGCGGAACGTCACGCTACCGCAACCATCCCCACTTCCGATCTAGCAAAAACCCTGGAAGGATATTACGGCTCAACCGCCCTCAAACCCGCTCACGAACCATTGGCCGTCCTGCAAAACCCGCTCAAAAATTACACAAGCGAAGAGATGCACCGGCAAACCGGTTGGGACCACTGGGGTAGCACCAAAGAATTAGATGAAACCCAAGCTTTTCGAACATGTTCCGCCGTCAACACAAAGCTATCTGAGCTAGAAGTCTTTCAGATTCGCCGTAAGGCACTCCACAAGGGGGCTACAAACGATTTATCTATACAAGTGGGTACTATGACACCTATCGTCCTAAAAACAAGCCCCTACAAGCCCTGGAAAATCGGATCGATTTTGGCTAATACGGTAATGACCGGGGCGGGAGCAATTAATGTAGATGAGAGAAGGATTGAAAGAGAAGGTATAAAATCCACCGTTGCCCCGGGCTGGAAAAGTTTTTCTCAAATTAACGTTCTACATAATTATAGACCAAGGGATTATTATGAAGATCAAGATGGGGTTGAGTATAACCCCCACGAAAAAGGCGGCTACCCCGCCAACCTTGCTCTACAACACACGGAACTTTGCATCCCCCTTAAAGAAGGCGAGTGGCAATGTATCGATGATTGCGCGATACATCAGCTTGACTTACAGGCAGGTATCAAATCGAGTGGCACCGGAGCAGTTAAGAAAGCTTCTGCAGCCGGGTATAAACCCAGAGCATACGGATCAGAATCCAGGCCAAAAGGAACACCCAATGTAGAGTATGGCGACTCCGGTTATGTGTCAAGATACTTCAATCAACTTGGTTGGCAATATGAGATAGCCGAAAGGCTTCTCGACGCCCCAACTCCCAGGTACATTACCAAACCAACCAAAACCGAAAAAGATGCTGGCCTTACCGGTCCTGATAAAACAATGCAACGGCTCAACCCGGGCGGTCTATCCAATGAGCCGCGATGGGCACCGGTACCACGAAAGAACGATCACGCCACGGTAAAATCAATCGACTTTGCCAAACATATTTGCACCCTGCTACTCCCCCCAGATCTGGGTTTTAAGCGGCGAATCCTGGTTAGGTTTGGCGGCTCAGGGAGCGAGGCCATAGGTGCGCTGCTGGCCGGTTGGGATGAAGTTGTAGTAGTTGAACTGGAGCAGCGTAGTATAGATATTTTGGTACCACGGCTGATGTGGTGGGAAGAGCAGATTGATAATGGGTTGAGTGAGGTTGATAAGATCCTTGGCTTCTGGACAGAACAGCAAAAGAAAAAAGAAGAGCAGAAAGAAATTGAACAAATGAGGATGTTCTAATGGAAAAGTTCAAAGTAAAAGCAATGGATAGAACTGGGCTGTATCAAGACGTTATCGAAACCCCAGATATAAAAGTAATTGATCGCAACGGCTCATCGCTGACGATAACTTTTGAGGATGGCAAATGGCATATCATCTCTTACTCTAAATCATTAGGGGCAATGAGGGTATACCCCCAAACATCTAACGCCATAAAAATAGAGGTAGAATAATGCTAAAACCACCAATAAACCGCAATCCAACTATGGAAGATCAACCATTCTCCGGCCTTGTTCCGCGTCACGTGGTACGCTATTGGCGTGACGTATGGGAGAAGTCAGATGAATGGATCGACAATGCGGTAAGAAAGTATTCATCATCCGTTGTCAACACAAAATTCACCAAAAATTATTACACTGTAATAAACGATAGAAGGAGTACACCGCTATGAATAACAAGAAAGATAGATTTTCGTTTGAGTTTACCGGGGGCGAATGGATCCACACCGGGAGCTATCTTCACAGTAAACAAGGAATGATCTGCGAATTATCAGAACCAAAAGTAAAATTCTTGGAACATAAACCGATTGAATTAAATTCCAACGCATGGGATATAGCCATGGCTAATGGAGAACTTATCGCCCTGGCCCCGGAAATGTTTAAGCTGCTATTTGAAATCTCTTTTGATCCCCACAATCGGGCGCAAGAGGCGGCTCAAGAAATTTTGGCTAAGTCTGAACTGAGATTAGTCCAAAAACTAAGAGTCGAACACGTTGATTTGGAGCAGGGTGCATTTTGGGCAGAAGGATACACCGGCCCGTTTTACATCGCTACTCTTGATACGTTGTCCGATCAAAACTTAAACGAATTAAAAAAGGGTGATATTGTGATACTCACCTTTGCCGGACTACACTGGCAAACAAGAGTAGAGAAAGTGAAGGTGATCCCCTTTGTGAGCACTAGGGGGGTTGATAGTGACTAAACTAATCCTGACTATAGAACTGGACTATGACGCCGAACTTTTGCACGGCGACGACTCAGACGCTATTGAATGGTTTAACGAAAGTGTGTTGGGGGGGGAACTCATCTTGCACTCCAATGAAATAGGGGATGAGATTGGACCAGTCAAAATACTGAAATTGCCATCTCACAAACACCCCAGTATCCAAGCAACCAACCTGACCCAAGAGGAAATAGATTATTTGAATTTACTGATGTCAATCGATGCGCTCAGGATTCATCAACTTGCACCGGGAGATAAAACTAAGCAATTCGAAATCAGGCATGGCCTTAGAACAAAATTTCTAAAACTAACTATGAGCCTTGACAGAAACATTGACGCATGATACACTACCCTTAAGGTAGCTTGGCAAACTATCTTACTGCGATAACAAAGAGTACAACAGAAACAATATAATATAGGGTGTAAAGTCCCTTTGTTTCAAGTGGCAACCCCGTAGTTTCGACTTCGGGGGCTGCCAACCCCTAAAATCTGTTGTACTCGCTTAACTTTTCGCAGGGGGTTGTCACTTGTAGCAAGGGGATTTTTTATTTATCGAAAAAGGATAAATCATGAGCAATAATCTTCGGGATGAAAGCCAAGACAAAAAATACTTTGTAATTGTACCTCAAATTGTATGGTCCAGGTGTGATAGCGTTTACGAACTGGCACTCTGGTTTACCATAAAAATGATTGCTTCTGATACCGGCGAGTGTTTTTTAAGCACAGAAGATCTAGCAATTGCTGCTATGATGTCAACAGGAAAAGTTTCGGAATGCCGAAAAAGCCTGCTTGAAAAAGAATTGATCAAAGGGCACCTTCGCAAAGATCCCGGTTATCCCCAACCGGTTTGGAGATTAAGCATCCCTGACCTATGGGAAGAAAACATAAGCTGGCGAAAAGGCAACGATTCTCTTAAAGGTAGGCTTGACTACAAGGCATACCAAAAGAGGCTTCATCACGTGAAGCCTTCACCAGATGAAGAAGGTACCCCACCAGATGAAGAAGGTACCCCACCAGATGAAACAAAGAAGAACCACAAAGAAGAACCACAAAAAAACCCATCTGCGGATTCGCAAAAAAATATATCGGATGATTGGTTTGGGGAAACGGAAATCTCGGATGATTGGTTTGGGGAAACGGAAATCAACGAACTACCAGCCACATCACCCCATCGCAATTTAGCGATGCTGTTGGGTGAAGGTGGTGGCTACCAGGGAAACATTAGCGCGGCTCGAGCCGAACTTGATCGATCCGGTTGGAAGATCCCACAAGCCCACATCAGAAATGGAATTCTGGCTTTTATGGAAGCTACGGGTTTTGGTGTTCCGCCTACCGATAACCTCAAAAAATTATGGATCAATGAAATCAAAGATCACGTTGAGGGCTACGGGGCTGAAGGTTTAGAATCCCTCTACAAACAAACCTACCGCAAAATGATGGAAAGTGGTTGGGATGTAAATTCACCCAAGTCGATGACCAATGTCATGGCCGGAGTGTGGCAAAGTATCCAGAAGCAACGTAAGCAGCAAACCATCCCCCCACAATCTGAATTTTCCCCAAGTGATTTTGAAGATGCACCCGAAGGATTTTGGGAGGAATTTGGGAAATGACCGACCTAAATCAGCAATGGGAGAATCTTTCCAGTAAAGTCATTTCATCTGTTATTGTAGATAATGGAGCGATCATTGTTTACATGAATAACACTGGAGCAAACCGCAACATCTTCCACGGCAAATATCATGAAATCTGGGAAGCAATAGAGCAAATCTACAATGAGGGAAAACCGCCCCTGGCTGATTTGGTAATAGGACGACTACCATCCAAAACAGGCCAGATAGAAGTTTTGGCAAATCAATTCAACGAATACGACAACCAAAACTTGCCAACGTTGTTATCGGAACTTGAGCGAATCGCAACCCTCATGCGCCTGAGAATTCTTGGGCAACGGATGTCAACGTTAGATGACCCAGATCAGATAGCAAAAATAGAAACCGAAATATTAGAAATCCAAAGTCAAACCCAAAGACGATCCCCAGATGCGATTGATGTCAGTAAACAGCTTTACAAAGAATTATCCAATCAAGATATTAATCCCATTCCAACCGGTATTAGCTGGATCGATGATCCGCTTGAAGGGATTGGGGGATTTTGGCCCCACAAAAATTACTGGATTGTCGGTCCTTATAAAATGTTCAAAACATCCATGGCCCGAAACATCCTGCTCCATGCGGCCCAAAGTGGAGTGCCAACCACCTTCTTCGCGGCCGAAGGTACCAGGGTTGAACTAGCCCTTAACTGCCAAGTTATGTTAGCCGTAAGAATCCTGATAGATAGAGGTACCCCGGCTGACGAAATTCGATTGTCAAGCAAGTTGATAAGATGGGTAGTTTCTCAACAAAAACAGCTATATGATTTTGAGCGAGAAGCCATGCTTCAAGCAAGAAAAACTTGGGAAAGCCTACCCATCAGGGTCTACGATTCGCTTGACAATATTACAAATTTGACCAGTATGCACGCGGCCATAAAGCGAGACAAGATGGAACGCGGTACCAAGCTATTCTTTATTGATTATTCGCAAATTGTTGGGGATCTGGGGGCAAAATTGTTTGACCGGCAAGAGGCAACAGCATTCTTTGTCCAAAGAGTTTCCAACAGGGAAGGAGTCGCCATTGTAGCAATCTCTCAACAAAATGAAGAAGCAATTAGAGGGGGAAATCAGCACTCGACCGGAGCCAAGGGCGGGGGCGATGCAAATGCCGCCGCGGACGCGTCTTTTATTACAAAGGTTGACCCAGAAATAAACGAACATGTTTTAATCCGCTTGCATCTTGGCCGGGACGCGGCCCAATCAAATCATTGGCATCTGGTACACCCAAAAAGTGGCCTGATACTAGGGCCACTTCAAAAATCATCTGTTATGATGCACTAAGGAGAACTAAAATGACTATTCGACTAAAAGCATTTCTGACCGGTATTGTTGTACTGATCCTGGTTGGGTTGATGACCCTCTTTACGCCAACCAAATCGGCGGAAGCCCAACGATGCACTAATTGTCACCCAACTCCCCAACGCATAATTATACATCCTCAACCCCGACCCCGGCCCACATATGCGCCGCGTCCCTTGCATTGGCCGTCGCGGAGAACACATTAATGGATACTCGTCAACAGGAATTCCCGATAGACCTTGGCCCGAAAACAACGCCACACCCGGCCCCCTATACAAGCAGCATAATCGCGTTGCTCTATGATGTTGTTCCCAATGAGGGGGTATTTTTAGATCCCTTTGGCGGCATCGGGGGAATTACAACTTACATACCCAACATTATTGCCGGGGAACTAATGGCAAAGTGGGCGATAAGGGGTTGTCAGTTGCAACATGATGCACTCAGGCTTCCATTTGCAACTAATTCTTTGGATGGTATTGTGACTAGCCCGACCTATGGAAACAGGATGGGCGATCATGGCGATTACAACATCGATTCTGACCGGCGAAGCTACCAAAGCTTTTACGGCGAAGATCTTCCGAATACCAATACTGGCCGCTACAACTGGGGAGCGCAATACCAATTGCTTCATACCCTGGCTTGGATTGAATGTACCCGGGTAGTAAAACCGGGGGGCTTGTTCTATCTCAACATCTCTGACCACATCAGAAATGGACAAGTTATCCCCGTGTCTGATTGGCATATCGAAACTCTTAAATCATTAATGTGGGAGCAAGTTGGAACCTTCCGCATTGAAACTCCCCGGTTCAAAAAAGGTGCCAACCATGAGGCCAGAGTCGACCATGAAAGCCTGATAATTTTCAGATTATTATAGTGTAATAGTCAACTAGCGGCGAGAGGAAATTTTAAGGGGGCGGCATACCTACCGCCCCTTCCAAAAACTCGTTAATTATGATAAAATAATAGATGGCTCCCTAAACGAAGAGGTTAAATCCCACATGGACTTAAAAACCAAATTCTACAAATCGGCTCTCCATTACTATGAGGAAGGGCTGAATGTTTGCCCCGTGCTGCCCGGAACAAAAAAACCGGCTATCGAATGGCAAGAATATTTTGACAGGCGGCTTGCCCCAACAGAGTTAGACCACTACTGGAACAACGGCCATGACACACTTTTTAACATCGGCATCATCCACGGCTATAACGGAAGTGTGTCAATTGATATCGATCATGACAACGGCATCTGGGATATACTAAAAGCAGAATTCCCGGAACTTTTTAAGGGGCGAATTGAATTGAGCGGGAGTGGTAATGGTTACCACATCCCTCTTTTTTTGGATTCCCTGCCTGACTTTGGTCATGACTCTAACAAGGACCGGCCACGTGGCAACAAAACTTGGAAGGTTGAGGACAAGGGAAGCGTCAATATCAGGGCGCGTTGGTCACAAACTGTAGTGCCCCCCTCATTTCACCCATCCGGCAAACAATATTTGTTCATTCAGAAAAAACCCATCACCCGGCTATCTAATCTGGATTGCCTCATTGATTGGCTGGACAAAATTGCTCCACCTAAAAGGCGAAAACCTTATCGGCCTAAAAATGTCCCAAGCAAACCGGGGATCTATAACAATCTTCTGGAAGTAGCCAGAAGCTTAAGCTGCTTTGACATTTTCACCAAAAACTTCCAGCTTGGCAACAATCAATTTACCGAATACCCAAACGGCGAAATTAAAATTCATGGTGATTTGGGCGGCCTTTTTGTATTCCCAGATAACGGATGGTACCATCACGAATCTGAGCAAGGCGGCGGCCCTATTGAGGCTTGGGCGTGGGCGAGATTTGGGACGATTGATGCTAAGAAAGAAAACTTTCGGCAAATTCTGTTAGAGATGGCCGCCTATGCTGGCGTACCAATTGCCCAATTCTACAAGCCGGGAGATGAGAAGCTAGTAAACATCGACTATCGAAATAGTGAAAGAGTATGGGAAGAGCAATATGCCGGATACTGGTCTTAGTTTAATCCCCCCAACGTTAAACGCCAACGAATCTGTTGTTCAGTCGTCATTGATAGCGATCAACAAAGATCCATCATTTGATGTAGTGGAAAATGTGATCGCTCAATATGCGGTTGCTCAAAATATCTCCAGTTGGGCAATTGGTGATGTTTTGGTATTCATTGCCAAGCGATCCGGATATATTTCCGTGATGGAACTTCAAACCGACTCCATTCCTGAAGAGGTTAATGAATACATCAGGGAAATGGGGTACCGGTTTGACGATGGTATTTCCGGTCAATTCTTGTATTGGAAAACCTTAGAATTTCCCAGGTGCATGATCCTGCAAGATCAGAATTCGGTTATTGTCTGGGAAAAATCCGGTAATGGCATGAGCCAACCGGAATTAGAAAAGTATTTCAAGAGTCTTGAATCCAGGTTGGCTACTGCCTTAAGCGGATCTGGTCTTTACGCGAAATATACGACTTCCTTACACTTCCCCATAGACAAGCGTCGTCCGGATATGTCATGGACATGGCACAATGAAGTAGTCAACATAGTCGGTAGGCAAGCTAACGGTGCAGGACCGGGAGAACGCCAATTATTGGCTGATCGATTTGCGGAAGACCTTGAAGATAGATCTATTACCACGGTTAAAAGTATCCGCGATGAAAAGAAACAATTGGAACGTGATCGTCGGGGTTATAAATGGATTGCGCCGATCACCTACATCGAAATAGATGACGGTGATGGGCCATTTAGATTTATCGAACTGTACAACAATTGCCCCAAAGAAGTCGCCCAAATAATCCTATGGGGGGCGGGGCTTGGTATCTACCCCCATATAATCAGGCGACCGGAGTTAAAAATTATGGGTGATTATAGCATTACCTGTGACGGAGAATCCGTGGGAAGAGTCAACCCGGAGCACGCTTTTTCTGAAGCGGCCCTCATAGAAATTTCCGGAAAAATTGGCTGGATTATTGCTGGCTAACGCGTAAAAGGCAACCAAAAAGGTTGCCTGAGTCTGATGTAAAACCATCTACCTTGTCGATACTTTTATAGTCGCGCTACGTCTGTCTGTGCGCGGCGTGCTGTTATCGGTAACGATCTTACACCACACTGTATACTCTGTTTTGTCCTCACCCCCAGTAAGCCAAACCGTTACTACTCCCCCACTTTCGGAAGAGCTATCAACGGCTAGGCTTCCAGATGGGGAGATTTCAAAGCTATATGAATCTATACTCTCCCCATCTGCAAGCCAGTTCGCCCAATTGAATTGATAATCAAGTTCGGCTTCTGTGTCCTTCGGCCAATTGTTAGGCATCAGCCGACTCCCTTATGCCGGATCGGGAAACTCGATATCGAATGCGGTAAGGGTAAACGTATTACCCGAAGTCACAGACTGGGTACCGGAAAGCGGACCCGCGGCCAGCAATTCGGAATTGCTGTCATCGGTCAAGGCCCAATACGCGGCCGTGCCTGTAGTACCGACCGAACCGTCTGTAATCGCATCAACGGTCAATTTTCGCCCGGACGTATCACCCGCGGCTGGACCGGTAAAACTGGGAGTAGCTTTAGTAGCCAACTTGTAAGTGGTTGCGGCCTGAGCAAACGTAGTCGGCTCCGCGGTGTCATCAGTGATATAAAGATTTTCGGTTGTGCTTATGATGTCATTAAGAGCAGCATCTAAGACATCGGAACTTATGTTAGGCATAATTTACCTCTCTGTTGGAATATCAAATGTTCTATCTTCTGGATTAATGTTAAACGATCTGTCTTCCGCTTTTATTTCATAGACTCTATCCTCTGGATTTATTCTGTAAATCCTGCTTACTGCGGTAACGATAATTACCAGTGATATTGTTGGCGATCCTAAAATCGGTGCCCCCATTGTTAATTCGTTTGCTACCAAATCTATCACATTTGACACAGATGGTAAAGCAAACTCTGGAGCACCGCTAGAAATCTCAGTTGCGACAAGGGCATGCACTTGCCCTAACGTCGGGGTTTCAAACTCAGGCGTACCCAACGTTATTTCGGCGGCGGTTAAATTATCCGCACCTTCCGTTAGCGTCGGGATCCCAAACTCAGGCGCGCCGGACGTTAGTTCAACCGCGGCAAGCGCATGTTCCTGACCAATGGCCGGAGTTTCAAACTCCGGGGCACCGGACGTTAGCTCAACCGCGGCTAAAGCGTGTTCCTGACCAATGGCCGGAGTTTCAAATTCCGGGGCACCGGACGTTAACTCAACAGATACTAACGGATGAGTTTGCCCCAATGTTGGGGTTTCGAACTCGGGCGCGCCGGACGTTAGTTCAACCGCGGCGAGCGCATGTTCCTGACCAATGGCCGGAGTTTCAAACTCCGGAGCACCGGACGTTAGTTCAACCGCGGTGAGTGCATGTTCTTGCCCGATAGTTGGGGTTTCAAACTCAGGCGCACCCGACGTTAGCTCAACCGCCGAAAGGTTATGAATGTGGGTTAGCGTCGGGGTTTCAAACTCAGGCGTACCCAACGTTATTTCGGTGGCGGTTAAATTATCCGCACCTTCCGTTAACGTCGGGATCCCAAACTCAGGCGCGCCGGATGTTAGTTCAACCGCGGCAAGCGCATG
>Ga0180437_10011591_pt1 | contig 10550 bp, 7 predicted proteins | sample SS_ome_4_FD_132410 | JGI IMG/M metagenome (GOLD analysis project Ga0180437, IMG submission 132410) | Hypersaline lake sediment archaeal communities from the Salton Sea, California, USA - SS_3_D_1 metaG | ecosystem: Environmental > Aquatic > Non-marine Saline and Alkaline > Hypersaline > Sediment... | reverse complement strand
TGTCACAGCCCCGTCCGGTCCGTTGTGCGTCGAAAAGACCGGCCAGCAATCCGACCATCGCGACGACGCCCGCAGAAAAGTCAACCATTGACAGGCCACTCTTGGCCGGCGGCGTGCTGGGATCGCCTGTCAAACTCATCCACCCGGCAAGCCCCTGTACGAGATAGTCGTAGGCCGGCTCAGAGCGACGAGGGCCGGTGACGCCAAAGCCACTGAGCGAGCAGCAGACGATTCTCGGGTTGAGGTGCTCGAGTTGTTCGTAGGTCAGACCTAATTTGTGCGGTTGATCGCCCCGCAGATTGGAAAAGACCGCATCAGAAACCCGTACCAAATCACCAAACACACGCTGCCCCTGTGGATGCTTCAGATCGAGCGTCATGCTGCGCTTGTTCCTGTTCAGTGACTGGAAGTAGAGGCTGTCACCGGGCACAGCATAGGGCGGCACAGTGCGCGCCACGTCGCCCCCGGTCTTGGGATTCTCGATCTTGATCACTTCCGCGCCGAGATCCGCCAGATGGAGTGTGCCAAAGGGTCCGGCTCCAAACTGCGACACGGCCAGAATGCGGACTCCCCTTAGCAGATCTCTCACGGCTCACCTATCTCCCCGACCCAGTGACCGGCCGCTGCGGGACCGGCCTCGCGTTTTGGCACGAGTACGGCGCGCTTGAACGACAGAATCTTTTCGCCTCTCTGGTTGAAGGCAATCGTCTCCACCCATACGATCCCGCGATCCGTCTTGCTGCGTGACTCTCGCTTGTTCAGGATCTCCGTCTGAGCATACACCGTATCTCCGTGAAAGGTAGGAGCGAGGTGCTTGACCTCGGTGTATTCCAGGTTCGCGATCGCATGACCCGAGATGTCGGGAACCGTCATCCCCACCACGAGGCTGAAAATCAAAGTCCCCACGACGAGTGGTTGTCCATGCTGAGTGCGAGAGGAAAAGTTGGCGTCAATGTGCAGCGGATTGTGATTCATCGTCAGCATGCAGAACAACATATCGTCGGCTTGTGTAATCGTGCGGCCAGGATAGTGCTTGATCGTCTCGCCAACCGCAAAATCCTCATAATAGCGTCCGAATGTCATAGCCGCACTCCTTTCATCTATCTATTCGTTTTGTCAAGATTTAGAGGGTTCTGCTGATTGCAGTTCCATCTCCCTGATGGCTGCCGCACGCGCCAGAACCTTGCGCGCCTGTTTCTCCCTTGATGGGGACACGAGCTGGCCTTCGATGACGGCGTAGCCACGCCCCGCTTTTCTCGCATCCTCTGCCATGCGTACGATGCCTTCAGCATCTCGCACTTCTCCTTCCGAAGGTGTGTAGACTGCATGGGCGATCGGAATCTGCCGAGGGCTGATGACCAACATGCCCGACATACCCAGGTCTCTGGCCCTTCTCGCGTGCGCTTTCAGCCCTTCGAGATCGCGGACATCCACATAGGGTGTGTCGATGGCTTCCACCCCTGCAGCCCTGGCCGCCATGGCGATGTGAGCGCGCGGGGTGAGCAGCACCAATTGCTCAGCATCGTACCGGCCCTGCATCTCTGCCAAATAGTCCTCGGCGCCGAAAAGCAACCCCACCACCCGCTCAGACGCCCGGGCCATTCGATAGGCGTTGATCACCCCCAGGGGAGTCTCCACAAGAACGACAACGGAAAAGTGTCCCCTGTGAAGATCCAACGTCCTTTCTTCAAGGCTGAGCATGCCATCCAAGACCCTTATCTCTTGTGGCGTGCTAGCCATGGGATACACGAATCCGTTGAGTTGCTCACAGACTACTGCATCCACGTCTAGCTCGGTCATTCCGGTGTCCGGAGGATTGAGGCGAACCATCACCGTCTTGTGCTTGAGAAGACCTGACATGAGGATATTGCGTATGCCAACCCTGGCCTCAGCCTTCATATCTGGCGGCACCGCGTCCTGAAGGTCCAGCACTATGCAGTCAGCCTCAGATCTGGCTGCCTTCAAGATAAAGTCCTTCATATGTCCAGGGACAAACAGCATGGTCCGTACGACCCACACCTCGTCGCGTGGTTTTGTCAAAGGTGTCTCCATTCTCAAGAACCCTTTCTCGATAAACGGCTCGCGATGCAGATGCAGGCTACCATCGAACGATCAGCCATACAGTAACTCGCGGATCCACTTGAGCCGATCCAGCTCTGTCCCTGGCATCACGTTGTCGGACACCGCCAGAATGAAACGAGCCCTACTCAGCAAGTAGGTTGGAATGGCATTCCGACCAATCGACGGATTACCAATCCGTCCTACAACCGAAATGATACGGAACCTATTCTGTAAGTAGGTTGGAATGGCATTCCGACCAATCGACGGATTACCAATCCGTCCTACAGACGAAATGATACGGACTCTATTCTGCAGGTAGGTCGGAATGGCATTCCGACCAATCGACGGATTACCAATCCGTCCTACAACCGATAGGATACGGACTCTATTCTGCAGGTAGGTTGGAATGGCATTCCGACCAGTCGACGGATTACCAATCCGTCCTACAGCCAAAACGGTACGGACCCTATTCTGTAAGTAGGTTGGAATGGCATTCCGACCAATCGACGGATTACCAATCCGTCCTACAGACGAAATGATGCGGACTCTATTCTGCAGGTAGGTTGGAATGGCATTCCGACCAATCGACGGATTACCAATCCGGCCTACAGACGAAATGATACGGGCCCTATTCAGCAACGCTCTCTTGAGCTAGCTGTATGCATCCACATGGAAACACCGCAACCGTCGCTTTCCCGTCGTACCGCTCCACCAAGTGCTTTAGCACGTCGTCCCAGCGGCGAAATGTCGCATCTTTGCGGGCGTCCGCGGCGGTTAGACCGGGAGAAAAGTTGACGACAGCCCCCCCACCAGTCCACGGCGGTGCCCCCTGCCTTTCCTTCCGGTTAAGCGACATGTCGTAGCGCATGCCGGGACCGTATATCCCATGATAGCCGTATCCTTCGGGGCTGGCGCTGACGACGACGATTGTGCCATTCTCCTTGACGATCGGCCTGGGCGACGATCTCAACACGTGGAGCCCATGTGATTTTTGGTGAAAGTCCGTGTCCTTGGGATAGGCGTTGCACACGACAATGTCCACCGGTTCGGGTGGCATCTCGGTGGCGTACGCCCGACGGGCAAAATGAACGCCTGCCCGGTGCGCACGGATCATGTCTCCCACAAACAGACCGGCGATCTCTCGTCGCGAGTTTGGTACGACATCGACGACACAGTCCAGCCCTACCTGGTCGCCCACCATCTGCTCGATATCCGCCCGAAACTCGTTATGCTCTACGTCCAGGAACGCGGTCTGGAGCCGTCCAGGCATGTGGATGGCTGCGATCGTCTCAATGCCGGCGACGCCAGGGATCACCACCTTGGCCCCGCCGCCGAACCCCGGCGCACCATGGGGCGTGATAGACCCAACGCCTATCTTCAAGTCTGCTTCGGCGAAGAACCGGCAGATGCGTATGGGAGTCCCGCGGGCTGAGGTCCCCAGATCCACCACGTTGTCGTACGGGTGGCTGTTGTAGACAGCCAGCCGGTCAGCCGCGACCTGGCCGATCTTTTTGACAATGTCCGCTTTGATCATCGGGCGATGTGTGCCGATCCCCAGCACGACCCGTACCTGGTCCAGGTCCACACCTGCCTTCTCCAATCGCCGCATGAGGGTAGGCATCAATCGGGCGGCAGGTGTTGGACGAGAGATGTCATCGACGGCGATGGAAACCCGGCGCTTGCCACGGGCCAACTCTTCGATGGTAGGCGCGCCAATCGGGTTTTCGAACGCGCTCTCGATCCCCTCCTGCCCGATGTCAGGCATGTTGGCTGGCCAACAGGCCTGAACCTGCCACGACGGAGGAAACTCAAGCTCGAGCCACTCGTCGCCATACCAGCAACGCCATGGGATGCGAATCATTGTGGGTTCATTGACGTCATCTGAGCTTGACATGGATCATTCCTTTCTCCCATCCACAAGTGGACATTCTGACCCTACCACGGTGAGGGCGCAGCGTACGACGCCCACGTGCAAGGTACAATTGACAAAACAACCGATCATGTGCACCCTCCCTGGCGAGTATACTCCGCACGAGAGGGAACGCATGATCGATCTGACTGTCATATCACGAAATATCAGGGGGCGTCTCCTCGGTGCCCATGCAGAAGGGCCGGTGGTCAACCTGCCAACGGGCCCCTTTCCTCAATACCTTCCCTGCCAGCGCCTGGTTGTATCTGCCGTCTCTGACGGTCAGCATACCGTTGACGAACACGTAGCTGATTCCCCTGGGAGATTGATAGGGGAAGGCTGGAAACAAAAAAGCTCAGCCAGGCTCGCTTCCTCACCTGCTGAGCCACCCAGCCGTTTCAGCTAATGAAACATTTATCTCACTTCATTATAGCACACCCTATCCCCATGAGCAAGACCGTGTGTTCAGACCTTACCACTCCCCCGGAGGGACGAGGGCCTCAGCGGCGCACCTGGCCGGCTTGTCAAACGCCCGGCGGCGAATAAGACAACTCTGCCATCTTGGCGGCAAGAGCCTCGATCACCATCTCCAGACCCCCTGGGGCCAGGATGGAAGGCTCTTCCTGGTACAGTCCTTTGCCGTAGCGATCCTTCGGCAGCAAATAGGCCACTGAATGGTCACCCGAGATCGGCGAAAGGAGAACAGCGGCATCAGAGAAACGCTGTCGTAGTTCAACCTGAAGCAAGCTATACGGCTCACCGCCGCACGTCACCCACAGCGCATCGCCCATCCGATGGACTGAGAAATGAAACGGATAGGTCCTTCCGCGCGGCAGATTGTCGAGTCGGGCCAGCCAACGCCGCGCACGTTCGGCACGGGCGCCATAGTCACGGGCCGCTATCGCGTCGCCGCTGTCATCGGCTTGCTTCTGAAGGTCTTGCCAGCGATCGATCTCTTGCTGCAGAGCCTGGGGATCCGGCCTGGGCTTGAGAGGCAGGTCGACCGTAGTTGTCCCGCCCTCGAAAACGGAAACCTGCGCTAACCGTTCCGCTGTAAAGGGGACGTGATCCCAGGCGCCCAACGTGGCCCCAGAGACCACCGGGCCCTGATACTGAAAATCGGTAGCTGGTGGTCCCATGGACTCCAGAGCGGAAAGTGCAGCATGGGCAAGCCATCTGCCGTTTTGATCGGCGATGGCCGTATCGCCCACATAATCATAGCGTGGCCCGAGGTCTCCACTGGCACCCTGGGCAAAGATACAGAGCGCACCGGTCACCCGCGATACTTGCTCTCGCATGGCGCCCACATAGTCGGGGCTGATCAACGTATTCTGCCAGGCCAGAGTGGTGGCGTGACAAGCATAGTTGACTATCGTGGCAACCAACTTGCCCGACGGGTCTGTCACACGCGCCACGAGGACCGTGTCGTCAGCCGGTGCATCGGGGTTAAAGCCACAGACAAAGTGACCATTCGCCTCATCCCAATAATCCCGGTTGGCAGCCATGTTGCATCGGCCGGTGGCATAGGTGATGAACACCTCTTGCATATTGGCCACCGCCTGTCTGCCAGCTTGCTGCAACTTTGAGCGCATCTCTCTCAAGTAGGCCGGGATCTTTTCACCTCCAGGGAATTCACGGCGGTCAGGGCTAAACCATCCGGAAGCGTGGGTATGCGAATACGAAATCATGACTTTCTCGACGGGCAGATCGGTGGTTTCGCTCAAGGCCTGCAACAATTCGTCGTGCTGCTTCTGCGTCAAGTTGACCAAGTCAAGGTGCGCCCGGAGCAAGTGGGGAGTCGCATCGTCAATGGGGCCAACAGCCATGACGTCGGCCAAGAGAGGCTTGTGAACCCCAGTAGCACGGTCATGTCGCGCCGCCCCCCACACACGGTGATAGATCCCGACCGGTGGCGTAATATCGGCCCGGGCGAATCCCAGGCGAACTCGCGACGTCAATGAGGATACACGCACACTGTTCATCTGACACCCCCCAGGTAATGATCTAGCTGTGCTGCACCTGATCCAGTGCTTCAACGAGGCTCTTGTCGATCAGATCGCACATTTCGTCAATGTCGGATTCTTTGGCGATCAGGGGCGGCGAAACGGCAAACCAGTCAGGGTCGATGCGCATGATCAGCCCATTGTTAACTGCCGTTCTCTTGAGCGCATCGCCCAACTTGTTGCCTGCAGGAAAGGGTTCCATGGTTTCGGCATCTTTCACCAGCTCGACGCCCCGAAGCACGCCTTTGCCTCGCACCTCGCGAACGACGCCATAGCGCTTCAATCCCTCGAGCCTCTCGACCAGATGCTCGCCCAACTGTCGTGCCTTCTTGTCCAGCTCTTTCTCCACAATCTCATCAACCACGGCTATGCCGACCGCACAGGAGAGCGGATTGGCAGCAAAGGTATGCCCATGGAGGAACTGAACCTGGTCTTCCACAGGGCCATAGAAGGCCTCCGCCATGTCCTCCCGCACCATCATCGTCCCGATGGGCACCACACCACTTGCCAGCCCCTTGCCAGAGCAGATGATATCCGGCGTCACGCCAAAGGTCTGGGCAGCAAACATATCCCCGGTACGCCCAAACCCGGTCAACACCTCGTCAAAGACGAGCAGCACATTGTGCCGATGGCAGATGTCCCGCAGCATCTGAAAGTACTCCTCCGTCGGCGTCACAATGCCGCCAGTGTTGCAGATCGGTTCGAGGATGATCCCGGCAATCGTCTCCGGACCTTCACTCACGATCACGTCCTCGAACATGCGCGCGCAGAAGCGGTTCGTCTCTTCCCAGGAGGAGAAACGATCACGAAGCTGGATGGGCGAAAAGACCTTCAAGAAGCCCGCCATGTGCGGTTCGAACTTGACCTTGCGCCTGCCTCCGCTGGCCGCCATGGCGGCGAACGTCCCGCCATGATAGCTGAGGTAGAGGCTGATAAACTTGTACTTGCCCGGATGCCCCGTCTGCTTGAAGTACTGCCGAGTGAACTTTATCGCCGCCTCAATCGACTCCGACCCCCCGGAGAACGCTTTGATGTACTTAAGATTGCCCGGCGTGACCGCCCCCACCTTTTCCACAAAGTCGAGGGTGACGTCCGAGATGCCGTGCAACGGCGCGGCGAACGTCATCTTTTCCATCTGGCGACGCATCGCCTCCATCAAGCGAGGATGGCGATGCCCGAGGACGGCAACGAACACGCCGCCAATCGCGTCAAAGTAGCGTTTGCCCGCAACGTCCCACAAGTAAAGGCCCTCTGCCTTTTCAAAAATCAAGGGGGCCTTGATCACTTCCGACGTCTGCGCAAAGTCTATGAACGTGTGTTTCAGCAACTGTTTGTGTCGAGCTGTAGGTTTCATTCTGGCTTTCTCCTCATATTGTGATTGGGATTGTGCTGGAGCTCACTATGTCGGCTTTCGCTTTTCAACATCGCGCACTCCGAATGTCTGGGCGGCTTCAAACATGGCACAGATGTTCTCCGGCGGAACTTCGGGTTGGATGTTGTGCACTGCTGACAGGATGTAGCCGCCCCCTGGGGCCAGGTCTTGGATGCGCCGGTGCACCTCGAATCGGACATCCTCAACGGTACCAAAGGGCAGCACATGCTGGGTATCCACTGCTCCCCAGAAGGCGACCCGGTCACCGAACTCCCGCTTCAGGCGACCGGTCTCCATGTCGCCTGCGTTCACCTGCACCGGGGTCACTGCCTGAACCCCAATCTCAATGAGATCCTCCATGAGCTTGTAGAGCGAGCCGCAACTGTGGAATAGGATGGGTGCCGGCGTGCGATCGCGGATGGACTGAAAGTAGGCCCGATGCCGGGGCTTGAACAGCTTGCGATACACTTGTGGTGAAACCATAGGGCCGTTCTGATCACCAATATCGTCGGCGGTCATGACGACATCTACCAGGTGACCGGCCACCTTGAGGATTTCCCCCGCCGTGGCCATGTTCACCTCTAACACGGCGTCGAACAATGTGCCGATCAGGCGTTGGTCCCGGGCAGTGTCCACGAACCAGTCCTCAAAGCCACGCAGGTATTGGCTCACGTGCACAAAAGCCGAGGGCAATTGGAGCACCAGAGCACAGTCCGTCGTGCGCCGCAGGTGTTCGATGCGCGGCAGAATGCCTCGCACACGCCCGGGATCGTGAGGGTCCGGCCAGGGGTAGTTCACGATGTCGGCGATGGTGATCTCGCCGTCCAGAGGGCCACGCTCCTGATCGTACCAGTATCCGCCAGGAGGCTTGCGCCGCACGACACCCCATTCATCCCGGTATGTATGCTCGTCAATTTCCCGGCTCAGAGAATGGTCCGGCTGGCCGGCACACACGCACCGGGTATCCACGTCAAAGTGCTGGAGGATAGCCTCATCCACCTCCGCCACCTGCATCATGCGATGAATGATCCGGGGTTCGGTTGTGGTCGCGATACCCAGGTGACGTTTCAATTGTTCGTGAGCCAAGACGTGGATGCTTGTATCTACCGTTCCTCCAAGGTCAACTGGTACGCGATCTGGTTCGCGGTGGCTGAGGGCCGCCAACACGCGCTCGCGGTGTGTCATAGTTGCTGCCATCACATATGCCCTCTCCTCGTTTGGGATTGGCTCAGTTATGACAAGTTAACAGAATTCCTCAAATTTGCGCCGGATCCACAAGTCTTTGAGGATCAGGAGAGCGGGATCAAAGCGTACCGCTGGGCTGTCGAGGGTGATCCAGCCATGGGGCGAAGGTGACTGCCTCCAGTGAACCTCTCTCACCTTTCCCGTCCGCAGGTCCAACCACTTGCCCACACCGTCACGGGCGCTGGCTTCAGGGAGCCAGGAGAGATCCAGCTCCACGTGACTCGCTTCTTCCTCGGAGAGCAAGAGAACAGAGCGATGCTGCGAGGTTTCCAGGGCAAAAGCTCGGATACCGGCCGAGGCATCTATCAGAGTTGCTCCAAGATCATGCTGGCTGCTGTCCAGCGCCCGCTGCAGATGGCGCAAGACGTAATAGCTCGATCGCGGGTTGTACCGTCTGTCCAGGAGCCCATGCCTCGGGTAATAGCCCCGATCGTGGTCAACAAAGGTATCCAGAAACAGTGTCACGCCCTTGGTGGTGAGGGAGGCGACCAGTGTCTCGGCAACCCGGTTGGAGATCTCGCGGTCCTGCGCATAAATGAGGCCCTGATCCTCCCTGGGCAGTTGCACATGCACCACTGCGTCCACGTTCAACCCCGCAACAATCTGTCCGGCTGCCTGGATGCCCTGCCAGGGCGAGGTCGCGGGAGTCAGGCGAAACACAAAGCCATCTATCGCTCCGGCCGCGCCATACCTGGCGATGCACGTGGAGAGCAGGTCCCCCTCCTCCAACCCGAATCCATGGCTCGGGAGATGCGAGAAGCGAAAGTCTTTGTCGCGGCGCTGATCGGCCAGGGAATCTATTTTGGAGAGATAGGCCCGCACAGTCGCCCGTCGCTTGACCTCTCGTATGCCGCGCATAGTCTCCGGCATCTGATCCCAAGGCGCTGTTACCTCCCAGGCAGCAATCAGATCTTGGTGATGAGCGATCGTCTCCCTGACATGGTGAGTGGGCGCCCCAACGCTAAAGACAGTGAACTCGTGCCCCATCGTGTGCAGCACACGCATCCGCTGCCGTGTGTCGTCGTTCGCCAGGTCGGTGATGGGAACGCGCAGCTTTCTAATGCCCAGTTCCCACAACGCCTGCAGCGGATAGTCATTCCGCACGGTTTTCCGCGCGAACTCGTCCAGATTGCCGTACGGCAGAGCGATGGACTGGGCCCACGCATGGCGAAGAAAGACCCCCACAGAGGTCGCCCTCACCTCCGGGAGGTCGCCAGACAGAGACAGCGGTAGGGCTGCGACGGATTCTTCCTGCTCATCGGTCAGGCCATGGGTCCGAACCGATTCGACGCGGTGTCCTTCCCGATCTACTCTGACCACAAAGAACCCCAGCTTCTCAAAGTCATTGCGGCCGTATTCCAAAGCCGGGCCGATGTGAAACAATTCGCTCAAATCCGGCCTGACAAAGGCCACGGAAGGCACTACGTAGAGGTCGGTGTTGCGATAGTGATCGTAGAAGAAATGGTGTGAATGACCGGCAAAGAGGGCCTCTACGTCGTACGTTTCCAGCAAAGAGAGCAACCACGATCGCGCTGGCTCAGCGATATTGTCGTAATGTTCCCCTTCCTGGGGGTGATGCAGGTAGATAGGGTAATGGGTGAACAAGAAGAGGCGCTTCCCGGCCTGTCGGTTGGCTGCCAGATCCTGTTCCAACCACTCTCGCTGGTCTTTTTCCTGTCGAAGGCCAGAATTCAACACCGGCGAATTGATGAGGACAAAATGGCAATCCCGGTGATCGAAGGATGAATAACTTTTGCCCCAGTACTTTTCGAAAACCTCATGGTGCTTTTCACTGACCACAGGTGCAGGCACCCACGTGTTCGGCTTGTCGCCGACATCGTGGTTGCCCGGCACGACGTACAGTCTACTCTTCAGCCGCTGGTATAGGTCGCGAGCGATCTGCACGGCAGTCTCGTGCGCGGCTAGCGCCGGGATAGGGTGTACGACGTCCCCAAGATGA
>Ga0180437_10011590_pt1 | contig 10550 bp, 10 predicted proteins | sample SS_ome_4_FD_132410 | JGI IMG/M metagenome (GOLD analysis project Ga0180437, IMG submission 132410) | Hypersaline lake sediment archaeal communities from the Salton Sea, California, USA - SS_3_D_1 metaG | ecosystem: Environmental > Aquatic > Non-marine Saline and Alkaline > Hypersaline >... | reverse complement strand
CTGCATTCTGGTGGGAGATTGACAGATGACTCTGGTCTACGATCCCGGAATCGATCTTGCCGGGGAGCCCTACTACAGTTTTCCGCAGCCCATCCGCGTTTGGCGGGTGGAAGAGGAACGCATATACACGGAACACATCGTGCCTGATTCGGAAGGGGCGGTGATCACGGGTTTCCAGCGGGGGCCCCTGCGGATAACGGTCGAGGGCACTATCGTCGGGGACACCCCTGAGCAGGTTCTCGCGACCTTGAACGAGTTGAGAGCGAAACTGGCGGGCACGAAATTCGAATTGTACCGGTACCGCGACGGATCAACGGATGAGTACTACAAGGACGTCTATTGCGACCAGTTCGTCTACGACCGGACTCACAGGCCCCTGACGCATTTGCCCTGGTCGGCAGAGTTCGTAGCAACGGATCCCACGGTTTACTCAAGCTGACGCAATAGGTGAGGCCGGCGTCACCCTTCGTGTGCAGAAGGCGTCGTCCCCCCAAGGCCACTAACAGTGCAGGGAGAGAGACGCCGGCGCCGCTCCGCCCGTTTCGCCAGAGCGCACCCGAAGTCATTCGAGAGAGTCGGAGGGGAATAGATGGAGAGCGGAATGGTTTGTCGGACGCTGACCCCAGAGGAAGCGGAAGCGCTGCTGCCGCAACTAAAGGAGAAGACCGCTGAACTCCTCGGGAAGATGCGGGATGCCGAAACGGGGGCTCGCCGCACGCTGAGTGAAAAATACGAGGGTGACGTTGAGGCGGCCTGGGAGGACGAGGGATTTCGCCAGGCCGTCTACAAGAGGCGGGAGCATGCGTTCGCCTGGGGAGAAGCTGTCTACTCTCTCGGGGTCCAGCCGGTCAACCCAGCGGCTGGCGAGGTGATAGCGCACTGCACCGACGGGGATCGCCGCTGGCGCGAGGGAGACCAGGGCTACTCGGTCTGCGCCGAGCTGGAACCGAGCGAGGAGATATAGCCGATGCCACAGTTCCAGAAGTGGTTCGCGTTTCTGATCAAGTCGCGTGAAGACTACGAGGCCACCTACTACGCCGGCCTCGATTTTGCAGATTTCGACTACGACAACGTGGGGCTGTTTCTCGGAACGTTGCCAGAGGGGGTGCCCCTGAGCTCTCCGCGGCCCTATTACCTTGGACTCCGCCGAGGGACGTGCGACGACTTCACGGATGGCCGCATCCGGTCGGGCTGGGAGAAACAGTTAGGACTCAACGGAGCAATCACCGAGGCGGGCGATTCGCTGTACGTAGACCGGCACGAAGGCTACTCGACGCACAGCTTGGGGGTCCTCTTCAGACCAGTCTCCTACGGGCTCTCCTATGGGGACACGTACGATCCAACGCATCTTATGCGGAAGGTCGTAGGGGCTGGTGATTTCGGCGTGTGGGTACGCCTGGCCGCACGCGAAATGCCGAGCCTGCAAGCCGATGACGATTACTGGACGGCAGGAATCCAGTTCTGGTTCGACACAGCTTACGGCGGAAACCGGTGGCACACGCGTCTCGAGGTCGGGGTCGCGTATGACAGTCTCGCTGGCGGGAGAAGAATCTGGTTCTGCCTTACGCGTTGGGATAGCGGGCTGGGACATGCGACCAGTCAGTATCAGTACGGGCCCCTACTGGGGAATGACGCCTGGCCGGTTGAGGTCGCGATGAAGCGGGTGAACACCCAGAGCAGCCCGGAATTCCAGATGCTCTACCGGATATGCACCTCCAGCGGCTGGGGAGAGTGGGTCGAGTTTGACGGATTCGATCCCGAGGACTCCTGGGGCTACGCAGACCTCGCCGAGTCAAACATTTGGCTCGGCTGCTTCGGCTACACCTACGGGCTTGACGACCGAAAGGCGGCATTCGATGACTTCACGTTCGGGCCGAACCTGACGCAGAAGGCCGGATACTGGATCACCACAGGCGCCACCATCGAGTGGGAGCCCATCGACTCTCAGAATGTTCGGACAAGGTGGGCAATGGACAGCTTCCGTGTCTGGGATGAGAACGAAGCCGACTCGAGCGTGCAATTCAGCTACTGCATAACCAACTCGGCCTCGGACGAACCCTCGTGGTCAGGCTGGCTCAGCCCTGAAGAAATGGCTGCTGAGGAATCGGTCGAGGGGAGATTCTTCTATCTCAGGGCCAAGCTTAACACCTCCTCGGATTTCCAGGGCACGCCGAAGGTATGGCTGATGCGGCTGATGTACTCAATAGGCCCATTGATTGACTTCGAAGCTTCTCCCACTGAGGGGGACGAGCCGCCGCTAACGGTTCACTTCACGCCTACGTTCTACACGCCGGTTGAGGGGTTCGAGTGGGACTTCGGGGACGAATCCAGCCCGTTAAGCGAATTCACCCCCGACCACACCTATACGCAGCCTGGGAAGTATTCGCCGCTACTCTTGGCTTGGAACGAGGAAGGCGCAACACAGTTCCAGCGAACAGAGCTAATAGACATAGGGGTCCCGATCCCTCCCCCGGAAATAGACTTCGAAGCGTCGCCTACGGAAGGCTATGCGCCGCTTCTGGTACGTTTCTACGACCGGTCAGACAAGACAACCCACCAGTGGCTGTGGGACTTCGGCGATGGGCACACGTCCGAGCTTGCCAACCCCACACACGTGTACGTCGAGGAGGGCAGCTACGACGTCAGCTACACTGCGTGGGACTTGCAGGGCGCCCACGCAACAGAGATGAAACCGAGCTACATCATGCTGACGGAGAAGCCGCAGCTTCCGTTCCCTGACTTCTCGTGGGAGAGTTCCCCGCCGAGCGACGGCGGACCTCCACCCTACAAGGTACATTTCACTGACCGGTCCGCAGGAGGCCCAACCGGATGGCAGTGGGACTTCGGCGACGAGCACTCGTCCGTGGACCAGAACCCCACGCATACATACCAGGACGAGGGCGCTTACGACGTCACCCTGACCGTACTTAACGAGAACGGGTCTAACGCCTACACGTGGGGACGAGCGATTACGGTCACGAATGTCCCGGGAAATCTCAATCCTGACATGAGCTACGGTCGCAGCGTATGGCATATGCCGGCAGGCCAGGAGTACCTTTCAGGCAACTGGCACATCGTGAGCAATGCGAAGCACGCGGAGTTCACGGTCTTGCGCGGCGGCGGGTGCGGACCGGGAAGGATAACGCTGGCCGCTGAACCCGCCAGCCAGGTCGACATCAAGGTCGGTGACTCCGTTGCGATCCTCAATCACAAGACTCCCCACCCCTACGAAGACGAGAACGCACTCGCCTGTTGGTATCTGGGCTACGTCGAAGAGGTGAAGGGGGACTTGGCGAAGGGAACGGTCGAATTCGCTCTCGCCGGGTACGCAAGGTGGCTAGCCGACGTGTATCCCGGCGGCAATGACGATTCAGACGCACCGATAAGCTACCGCTCGATCGCCAAGTACTCCCAGTCCTACGGGCCGGATCCGAACGACCCCGACTGGTTTCAGCCTCATTACGATCTGACCGAGTGCAAGATCAGCGACATCGTCCGAGACCTCTACGACCGGTACGTGGCGACGCTTAGCACTCCCGGCAACACGGGCATTTTCCCCGTCGAGCCGGACATCGACGAAACGCCGGGCGACACTGACATCGGCTTCCTGAAGCTCGACGGCTCTCAAAACCTGACGGATGTGCTCGATACGCTGGCCGCACTGGCGGGGAACTGGACGTGGGGGGTCGACGTTGAGGAGTACTGGGAGAACATAACCGGGACCGAGGGTCTGAGTTACGTGTATCCGCGGTTCTTCTTCAAGGCGCCCGCGTCCGTCTCCGAAGCAGGAGTGCAGATCGGCGAGAGAGTGACGCAGTGTAAGGACATCGAGTCGAAGAGATTCCTCTACAACGAGCTTGTCATCGAGGGTGGGTACAAGTTCAACGCCATGCCGTACGTCGTGCCGGTGAGCTACACGTTCCGGCACGAAGGGTCCATAGCGCAGTGGGGGCGAAGGCGGCTGAGCATCACGGTCCCGCAGGCGAAGAGCAGGGACGAGGCCGAGGCCTACGCGAGCAAGTTCTTCAGCGAGTACGCGCGGCCTCGCACATTCATATCGCTTCGGCAGGTGGGAAGCGACAGGCGGATAGCGCCGTTCCAGAGATTCGTTCCCTTCTGTTCGGACCTGGGGCTGTTAGAGCCGAGGGGCGGGCTGTTAACGCTGAAGGACAAAACCGGAGGCGTGCTGGGGATATACGATTTCGACGAAGCGCGGTGCGTGTTCAACGACTGCGCCGTGTGGGAGGTCACTGTGGGCCCTCGCGATCCCAAGACAAGAGCAGGAACAGCATCGACAGTGGCCTCCGGGATCGTGTTCGGACAAGGAACGGCGGCTGCGCGTCCAAGAAAGACCCAGGCCAGCGTGAGCCAATCCGACATCGATTACGCCCCCGTATTCCTCGGCTACGGCCGGGTGGTCGGCGTGCATTACGACGTTGAGCTGAAGGATTTCCTATACGACATTGCACCCACCAAAGATCCGACTATGACCCCGGCCGAGAACTCGCAGATCATCGAGGGTGCTTACAACATCTACTCAACTCTGATCGTGCCCGACAGCTGGTACAGCATGTGTGCACGGCCAATTGCGACGAACACGCAGGTCGCATACTACCGGGGCTGGAACAAAGAGGAGGCGCGGCCCTATTACTACGTGGCCGAGGTGACTCCGCGTCTTACCTCTTTCGACATCGTCTTCGGGGAGCCGGGGCTGCTGAAGACCAACCACTCGCATCCAGTCGACATTCCTCCAGAGAGCTGCATGTACTGGGGCGTGACGGAACGCCACAGTGCCCCCTCCATTCACATCGATAGCAGCTCATCCTGGGCGAACGATTGGAACTTCTGGGTCGAGTGGGACTACAACACACCACGGATGATAATCAGGGGACGGACCAAAGACGGGCTTCCGCACCCGACACACTTTGCGCTCCACGTGTGGGTGCAAAGCGTCTCGGTGAAGAGGAGCGACATTTAGGAGGTAAGCGAACGAGATGAAGGCGTTCATTGCGGATTTGATCGGAAACGCGCTGGTGATGGCGCTTGGCATTGCGGTGGTCGGCATGCTGCTCAAGAAGTATGCGTACATAGCGGGTAAGAAGACCGACTCCGTGCTTGCGAAACTACTCGGCGATAGGGAAGCCGAAAAGTTGGAGGAGAAGCTGATAGAGACCGGTTTGAGGAGATTCCTCGAGGGCTTGGACGCAGATGAGGAGAAGTAGCGAATGAGCAAGACGGTCAAACTTCTGACTGCAGTACTCCTGACGGCGGCAGTGACCGTGGGCTGCACTAACCAGCGCCTTGCGGTCAGAATCTCCAGCGTTCACGTGGACAGGGCCGCGATACTCCTCGCCCAGCAGGGCAAAGAGAAGAATGAGAGCGTGATGGAGAAAATCGCGGGGGCTATAGTCCCGGTAGCCGAGGTCGCGACGGTTGCGGTGGAGCCGCTGGCCGGACTTGCCGTCATCGGAGGGCACGTGGCGATAGCCCTCGCCGAGAAGGGTGGCGACGTCGGCGGGAAGCGCCTCGCGACCGAAGTTTACGATGGGAAGCTTCGCTGCATGACGCTCGAGTTCCAGACTGAAGGCACCCTCAAATCCGTCGTCGTCGAAATGGCGGACGGAAAAGAGCCTGCCGATGCCATCGGTGAGTGAGCCGTCCTAAGACGCACGCCATCCGGGTCACGTTCCCAATTCTCAGCACACACCCGCGACTCAATCGATTTCAGGCAAAACCAGAAAAGCCTTGTAGAGGAAGCTCCTTTATCTTATAATGCCTGCGTTCATCTGCAGAGCGAGGTGGGCATCATGCTGCTCGGTGTGACCGGCTTGGAGTCGTTGAGACAGGTCATCGAGCCCTTCTCCCTTGTGCTCACTGTCGGAGTCTCGGTTATCGCCTCATTTCTCGCAGGAATGTTCTTCGCTGCCTACTTCGTGCCAAAGCCAAGAGAGCCGATGTTCCTTGTCATCAGTCCCGGCTTCCTCTCGTTGGCAGTCCTGACGTGGTTCAACTATGCAACCATGCGCTGGGAACTGCCTCCGCTCGCACTTGTTGCATGGTGTGCGGTCACCGTAGTATGGTGCCTGTACTGCGTCTTCGCATTTATCTACGTGATCCGAAGGCTAGTCATACGATTCGGCAAATCCTCGACCGGGGCGCCGCGGCCCGGGACAGCCTCACAATCATGACCTGAGGTATTCCCGAATGAAGCGAGAGGTCGGCAAAGCGATCCTCCGATACGTTGTGATTCCCATACTGGGCGCGGCAGCCCTCGCAGGAGGCATCCTCCTGCTGGACAGGTACCCATCCCTACAGCCCTTCCTCGTCGTCGCCATGGTTCTCTGTGCGGGCATAATGCTCTGGGTGAACAGGGGCGAGGAGCGACAGCCCGGGTATGTGGTTCTTGCGATGGGCATCCTCCTGGTCGCGATTGCTCAAATCGTGCGGATGTCGAATATCGAGAGCGAGACGGCGTTTGTTCTGTCCGTCTTGGGGTCCGTGAGCATGTTGGTGGGCGCGATCTGCACTATGCGTAGGCGGCTCAGGCACGAGGGGAAGGAAATCTCGACCGGCTAGCCGAGTACCGAATTCGTCGGGCCACGCCACGCTATTGGGGCAGCAACTCCACGCGCCTATCCCAGCAGCGAGCCCCTCATCGCGGCTAGGCGTTGGAGCAGCCGCTTGTCGGGGGCAAAGAAGGAGCAGCGAGGGAGAGGACAGGGTCCGCGATGCTCCGGGCGACAATGCGACGCCTGACCTCAGCCATCCAGCGCCTCATTTCGGGAACTGAGTCTCACGCCACTCCTCGAACAGCACCTACCCCCCATCCTCCGATGGCTCGGGGGTGGCACCGCTCGGCTCGGGCGATTCCTTGGGCGAAAAACGTCCTCCTGATCTTCTAGCACGCTCCTCTTCTTGATATTCCTTCCGGCGATAGTCATAGCGTTCCGGATTATCCAGTATCAACTGTGCTATGCGTGCTATGTTTGGGTCGGGAGATGTCGCGTCTCTCTGGAGTTGCTCGTCCGAGCCATGCAGCAAAATAGTCTTCAGAGCACCACCAAAACGTCTCGGTTTGTTGTCGTACTTCATAAGGGCACTTAGTGCTGGAAGGGCTCTCCTGTCAGCGATTTCCTGCAAAGCAATGAGGGCGGCCCTAAGTTCTCCGCGTCGAATATCAGATGGCCTCCTTGGCTTCCCGATGATGAACGGTTCTGTATTGGCAGCTCTCTTCAAAATGATAATGAGCGAAGGCACAGCGTCGCTTCCCATGGACACGATCGCCTTTTGTGCATCACGTGCAGCAGGTGATGTCCAGTTGCTGGACCAAATGGAGACAAGCCGTGCAACTTCCGGATCAGGTTCGTGCTCCATCGCGTGCGGGAAGGGGATGGTCGGCTCGTCCGCCGGCTCGGGAAGGATTTCGGTCTCTACCCGATTGCTGACTGCACGGACGTTCGGCGGCTTGCCTTCTTCCGCCAGCATCGCAGCCACCCGGACGACGTACTTCTTGCCGGGCTTCAGGGACAGCCGGGGCGCATGCACAGCAGCGGGCTGCAGGCCAAGAATCCAGTCCTCGTCCAGTAACACTGCGACCTGATACTCGTCGCCTAGGCCCACATCTACCCACTGCCGCCCGCGGCGCCACTCACTGTGGTACCATTAACCGTCAACCTCAAGTTCGAAGCTCGCCGGATCCTCATAGAGGCCCAGGTGCCGTTCTCCCCTGTTGCGGACCTTGACCGTGACGGTCGGCGTCTCGCCCGACTGCCAGGCCGTCCTATCTACCCGCAGACCGACCTGAACTCCGTCCACCGCCTCTCCCCAGCGCAATCCGGTATTGGTTCGTGCTGCTCCTTCCTCCAACTCCTTTAGGGGCAGAAGAGCATTCTCGACGACCTCTTTTAGAGACGCGTCAAGCTTTGGATCGCCTGCTGCAATATCGATATGACCTACAAGACCGAGATTAGGATATAGCGGCTGGGAGAAGACCCTCGCTTTTGCTGGTGGCGGCGGACGGACATCAACCGCAAACCTGAAACGCTCACGCTCCGGAGTAGGATCGGGGTCAAATTGCGGCATATAGTGATACAAAGTGATTCGGAGCCAACCGGGTGATCCCTCCAGAGGCCTTAGAATCGTTTGCCATTGTGTAGACCTCTCCAAATGTGGAAACTGTTCGGCCAGATCCGTCAACCCCTGGAGTATCTGGGTCTCGGCTTCGGCCAGCAGCTTATCCCTTTCAGCCTGCAACTCAGGGCTCGGATCTGTGTCAACCCTCTCCCGTAGACTAATACCGGAAACCAGGGTTCGTCTGGTCGGCGGTTGCTGGACCATCTTGTACCGGATTCTCACGCCAGGCGGGTCGTCAGTGAAGCCGACTATCTGCAGGACGCCCATCCCATCCTCGCGCGTTCTGAAGATATAAGTAGTAGGTAGCTCACCTCTGACACTTACGTAAACTGGGAAACCGGGTTTCGCGAAGGTCCATAACTCTTGGTGGGCCAGTTCTTTGGCCCCCATGGTCTCCCACACCCTCTCGGGCATAGGCTGAATGACCATGTCCATCCCTACAAGCCCGGCAACAAGCGGATCGGTGTCACAAAGAGCGTCGATGCCCTGTTCTCTGAACCAATCCATGTTCTGCCGGAAGCCGACAACTTGTCTTGGGCGCGCGAACAGTCTTCCGTTGTCGAGGTTGATGTATACGTTGTACTTGACGGAATCATCATAGACCACCCGCTCGGTTACGGGGCCGAAAGACGGTTCCCCAGTCTCTTCATGCGCCAGCAGGATTGGAGCAACCAAGAGCACTTGGGCAAGGATAGCCGTGTAGCGCAGCTTCATCGTCCTCCCTCCAGTCGAATGCCGATGGCCTCACGCACCACAACGAAATGCACTTCCGACCCACTCTTGAGTACGCGTTGATTCTATGAAGTATTCAATGTGTTGACAATGGGAAACCAAGGGCTATGATCCGCCAGTGGCTGGAAGACCGGCTCAGAAACCGAGGAGGTGGAGGACTATGGCTCGACGAATACTCACTGCGTCGCTGTGTCTGGCTCTCAGTCTTTCCGCAGCGGCTTGGGCGACCATGGAGGAAGATCAGCCGGAGCAGGCTCCTGAAGCAGTTGATCAGGACGTCGCAACGCCCGAACCCGAGCTTTGGCGACGCCGAGCCGAGATTGACCGCAAGGCAAAAGAGGTGCTGAAACAGGTTTCGGAATACTTCGAAGGGCTGGACAGCTACAGCGTCAATATCGTCTTCACAATGAAGATGGAGTTCACCGGGATGAAGACTGAGATGGAGTCCACTCACTCGGTGGCTTTCCAGGAGCCCAACAAGCTCGCAGTGGTCACGAGAGGGCCGATGGCGATGATGTCGGAGAAGCTCATTTCCGATGGCGAAAAGGTGTACCGGCATTCGCCAATCCTCGAGAAAGTCGAGGTGAGGCCCGCACCGCCCAAGATGGGGCGCTCTTTCGTCTCGATGCTCATGACCACGGGCCCAATAAGTCTGATGGCGGGGTCCTTCATGATGTTCGACGACGAAGTGGAGAAAATGACCGAATGCGTTTCGAGCATAAAGCACATGGGGACGGAGGAGATCGAGGGACTGAGGTGTAACCACTTAAGGGTTCATGCTTACGGTATGGGCTGGGACGTCTGGATTGAAGCTGGAGAAAGACCCCTGTTGCGCAGGCTCTTCGCGGACATGTCCGACACGTTTTCGAAGATTGAGGAGGACATGCCGGGAGAGGTTAGGGGCTACATGGATTCGGAAACGTCGAAAGAGATGTACAAGAATGCGAAGTACGAGATGACCGCCAGGTTCGAGAACTGGAAGGTGAATCCGGAACTGCCCGAGGACACGTTCAAGTTCACTCCGCCCGCGGGGGTGGAGAGCGAGGAAAAAACCAGTCCGAGGACAGCAGGGAACGAAGCCGTCGCTGTTGCGACGCTGCATACGATATCGGCCGCGGAGGCCGAATTCCGCTGCGGCGCAGAGGTGGACCAGGATGGCGACGGGATGGGAGAATATGGCTTACTGCAAGAGCTGCTGGGCCTTGCGACCATGCGCGGCACGGATAGAAAGGCCAAGCTCGCCTATTTGCCGCCCGGCCTGGCCCCGATTGACGGCATGATCGAGAAGTCGGGGTACTACTTCAAGCTGTATCTGCCGGGAGACGGCGGCACTGCTTTGGGGTTCACGGGAGACGAGACGCCGACGCCCGGGCAGGAAGCAATCGACTTGCAGGAGAGGCATTACGTCTGCTACGCGTGGCCGAAGGAAGCGGGAGGCACGGGCATGCGTGCCTTCGCTGTCACCGACGACGGGGAGATCTACGAGACCACGATGGAGAAGACGACGTACGGCGGCATGAAGTCGGTGCCCGCTGCGAATGCTCTCTACGAAGGAGACGCATTCCTGTCACCGCGAAAAGGCTCCCACGGAAACATCTGGCGGCCGGCATACTCCGACCACGATTGGGAGTAGAGAACAGCGACAGCAGAAGCCTTGAGCGATTTTACTTCCGGCGGAAGAGCAT
>Ga0180437_10011589_pt1 | contig 10552 bp, 6 predicted proteins | sample SS_ome_4_FD_132410 | JGI IMG/M metagenome (GOLD analysis project Ga0180437, IMG submission 132410) | Hypersaline lake sediment archaeal communities from the Salton Sea, California, USA - SS_3_D_1 metaG | ecosystem: Environmental > Aquatic > Non-marine Saline and Alkaline > Hypersaline > Sediment... | reverse complement strand
TTGGGGTGGATGCTGGCCGCGCCCGAGATCATACGCCGGTGCACCCGCAGCGGCCAGTTGGATAGCGGCGGTGGGGTCAACCACTTCACGGCCCACGTGGTGGCGGCCTTCACCGAGCTGGGGTTGCTGGAGCGGCAGGTCGAGACGCTGCGCGAGGAATACCGGCGGCGGCGGGATGTGCTGATGGATGGGCTCGCAAGCCATCTGCCGGAGGGGTGTGACTGGGTGGGTCCTGGCGGCGGGTTTTTCGTCTGGCTGCGCCTGCCAGAGGGGGTGGACAGCGGAGCGCTCCTGTCTGTGGCCGAGTCGGCGGGGGTCTCGTATGTGCCTGGCGCTCGCTTCTACGCTGGCGGGGGTGGGGAGAGGTATTGCCGTCTGGCCTTCACGCTGCTTTCGCCTGAGGAATTGGAGGAGGGCGCACGCCGGTTGGCGGTGGCGGTGCGGGAGTATCATCTGGAGGCGCGCCAGCGAAGGCACGCGCGCCGACTTGCATAGGCGCGCGGGGCGGGGTAGAATGTGTCCGACATGGCAGAGCAGGAGCCAGTTTGGACACGTCACCTGGGGCAGGTTGGCTCGTTCCTTCCGTTTGCCAACCCCACGTTCGGCAACCCAGACTGGACGGACGCTGCCTACAGGGTGCTGATCGTCAGACTGTCCCCATTTCGGGACGTGGACCGCTCGATACCCCATCTCTTCCTCTTCCAGGAGGTTCGGCGGGCGCTGCCGGATGCGTTCATCGACATGGCCTTTTTCCCCTCCGCATTGGAGAGGACGCTGTTCGAACGGCAGGGCATCCCCACCCTCATCGGCGTCCAATCGCTCCGCCCGGCCGAGGCGTTCGACCTGGTGCTGATCTCCAACGCCTACACGCTGGAGCTGATCAACCTCCCGTACCTGCTCATCCGTTCGGGTATCCCTCTCTTTTCGAGCCAGCGGGGGCCGGAGTGGCCGATTTTCGTCCTCGGTGGGTCGAACGCTATGGCGACGCAGTCGATCATCCGCGAGAGCGGCGACAGCCTGGTGGACGGCATGTTGTTCGGCGAGGGGGAGGGCCTCGTGAGCGAGTTGGTGCGGAAGGTCAGCGCATCGGTAGATCGACGGGTTAGCAAGCGACATCTGTTGGAGCGGGTCGCCGAGGAGGTGGTGGGGTTCTGGGCGGCAGGGTCGCTACGCAGCACCCCGAAAGCGATCTGCGTTCCAGAGGCCCAGTTTCTGCCAGTGGTGTACCCCATGTTGAACAGCCCAGAGGTGCACACGGCCAACCTCCAGATCAGCTACGGCTGCCCGGCGTTCTGTTCTTTCTGCTTTGAGGGATACGATCGCAAGCCGTACCGTGAACTGCCTCTTGACGATGTTCTCCGTGCTGCCCTTCAGCTCAAGCGCGCGCAGGGCGTCGAGGAACTGAACCTGTACAGTTTCAACGTTAACACGCACGAGGATATCCTGGACATGCTGTTTGAGCTGCACAAGCTTTTCGATCGAGTGAGCTTGAAGAGCCAGCGGCTGGACATCCTGCGGCAGACACCGGGACTGCTGGAAGCAGAGATCGATGCGGACAAGCGGGAGTTCACCCTGGGTATCGAGGGCATCAGCGAACGCGCGCGGGCGTGGTTGCACAAGAGCCTGTCCACCGAGGATATCACGGCCCTGCTGGACCGTCTCCTCGCGCTCAAGGTCCGACGGGTCAAGCTGTTCTACATCCTGACGGGCCACGAGACCGAGGCGGACATCGAGGAGTTTCGCCAGTTCGTGGGGTGGCTCAAGAAAGCCCGTCGTGCTCGGAACCGGCGCGTGCGCCTGGTCTTTAGTTTCGGATTGCTGATCCGCATGCCGTTCACCCCGCTGCGGCACGACCGGCTCCTTCTCGATGAATCGCTGTGGCGGCCATTGATCGGGCGGGTCAAGTCGGCCTGCGAGACGAACGGTTTCGAGTTCCGGCTCGCCTTCGACTGGCCAGCCTACTGTGCGACCCAGGTGCTGGCGATGGGCGGGTACTGGCTGGCGGAGCCGGTGGTGGCCCTGGCTCAGAGAGGATACTGTTTCGACACCACGCTGCCGCCCGAGTACTGGGACGAGCTCAGGGGCTGGATGGAAAGGGCGGGACACTGGAACGGCGCTTTCCTGGGTGAAAAAGGCCCGCACTATCGCTTTGCACTCGATTTCGTCGAGTCGAAGGTGTCCGATGACTTCCTGTACCGCCAGTACCAGGAGGCCCAGGCTGGTACGGACGGTGGCTACTGCCTGGGGAGCTATGAGCGACCAGGTCGCTGTCTGGGGTGTGGGGCATGCCTGGACGAGGAGCAGCGGCGGGCGATCACGCACCACCAAGTCCGTGGGTCAGCGCGCGCCCCGGATAGGGCCTCGCTCACAGCCCAACTACGGGAGATGATGGCTTACAAGCGCCGACTGAGGCCGGTCTACTTTCGGCTCCGGCTGGGGCCGTGGCTGGCCGGGACCCTGCCCGAGTTCGTCAATGCCTTTGTCTTTAAGGAGCTGCTCGCCCGGTACCCTGAGCTGGTGGACAATCTGCTGTCCGTGCGGGAGAGCCTGTTCACCCAACGTCCCAACGACCGACGCTTTCCGTCGGTGAGCGGCGAGACGGTGTTTGCCCTGAAAGCCTGGGATGTGGAGGCATTGGAGCACTCCCTGGTCGAGGCCCAGGACGGCGGAGGGACTGGATGCGAGGTCCTGGGGCGGGCTGAAGGGTTTACCCCTGGTGAGTTCACCAGGCTGCATCTCGACGTCCATCTGCCAGCGGATCTCTTCCCGGAAGCGCGGGCCCGGCTGGAGGAATACCTGCGCGGCGCATACCTGCGCTATTCGCTGCGAAGGGAGGGGGAACGCCTGCGCTTCGACCTGCCCCGCAAGGCGCTCAAGAGGAAGGTTCTTTTCGGTGGCTTTTTCGAGCCCTATCAACATGACAGTGAGGAAGGCCTTTTCGCCAGCCTGGACGTGGGGCCAAAGTTCGACTTGGGGGTGTTCTTGGAGACGTTCAGCGGAGAAAGCCTGTCCTGCTATGCGCGGGTGCGGGTGTCTGAGATCGAATGGTAGCAAGTCTGCCCATACTCGGCCTGTGTATCGGCCGTGCCTTGAGCGAGAACTTGGGCGGGAGATTGACCGAGCGCTGGATTTGCCGCTGGATCAGCCCCTTGACGATGCCCTGGACAGGGCGTTTGAGCGGGCATTCACTGAATGAGATGCCAGAGGCGGGGTCACCTACCACAGAGCGCGCAGCAAGCCGGTCGCTGCTTCGGTGGCTATCTCGGCGCAGTCGGGTGCCAGCCGGGCCGGGTAGCGGTAGAAGAAGGGGGCGACGTCTACCTCGTAGCCACCCTCGGCGTGAGCCTCGGCCGTCGGCAGATATCCGATGCAGCCGTCGCTCACGCTGGCGAACATCGTGCGCTGAGCGGGTGACCCGGCCTTGATCGCCATCCCAATCTCGGTGAGCGTCTCCGAGGCGAAGGTGACCAGCCCCACGCCGCCCATCCGCACCGCATTGACCCGCAGCGGGACGTGCCAGACCCCCTCCCGTGCCTCGATTCGCGAGCGCCAGGGAAAGCGGTGTTCGAGCAAGATGTCCACGACGAAACGTGGGGCGTAGGGCATGCCGGTTACTTCCACTAGCTTCCTACGGTAGGTGGGCATCGGCGTGGGTGTGGTGGCCTTGGCTTCCAGCGGCAGCCACACGGTCCGGCGATTCAGGCGCAATGGCACGCCCGCCACTGGTGAGAGGCCATCGGCGCACGCCTCGATGACCCGCTCGGCGACACGCTGCCCCAGCGATCGAACCGCCTCCCACGGATCGCCCATTCCCCATTCGTAGTCGGGGTTGAGGTCACCGGTAGCGCCTTGGAGGAACATCACCTCGCCGCCGAGTGCCTCCTCCGCCCGCGTTCGCATCGCACCGATCCAATCGGCGGACACGAGGAGGTTGGTCGGTCCAAGGACGGTGCCATGGCAGGCAAAGTTGACCACGGTTGCAAGCGGTGCGCCTTCTGTCCTGCGCACGCTCACCACGCCCACCGACCGGTCGATGGTGCCCTCGGGGTTGACGCCTATGACGACGTTCCCGTCGTCCTGCTTCTCGCGCCGGTTGACGGCGATGTCGGCCTCAGCCTGACCCCAGGCCAGTTTTGCCGGGGTCAGTGCTGCCTCGGCCTGGTGCACCGCGCGCGCGATACGTTCGACCAGTGTGTCGATGTAGGCGCGGCGGGCACGTCCGGACTCGTGGTCGGCGTACGTGATGGGGCCAGCGTGGGTGTGGGAGCAGCAGATGATCAGATCCGTCCGTCTGCCGACGAGTGTCCGGACGCGGTCCACGATGAATTCATTGAGGAACAGAATGTCGCAGGAGACCAGCGCCAGCCGCCGCTGCCCGTCGTCCAGCACGAGCGCGGTTGCGCTCAGGTCGTCGTGGATGCCCGTGTTTCCCTTGGTCCGGTCGCCGTAGCCGATGAGATAGATACCCTTTGGTGGCGAGATGATCTCGCGGGCCACTCCTGCTCGCAGCTCAGTATTGTCCATTAGGTTGTCCTGAAAAGAGTTTTCACCGTCATCTGTGCGTATCTCTGTCTCTGCGTTGAGATCCCAGGTGCCTACAAGCCTATGTTGCGACGGGTCTCCTCCGGCGTGTCGCCCAGCCTGTAGCCCGGGAAGACGACCGCTGACGCTATGCCATCACCCCAGCCAGAATGAACGAGAGCCGGATGCCCATCGGGTTGGCCTGCGTGTCCCCAAAGGTCTTGAGCATGACGGGCAAAACCGCCGCCGCCACCGCCGAACCGGCGTTCGTCGCTAGGCTAGAGTTGTCATAGTAGATGGCCTCGCGTCGGCGTCTGGTGAGCATCTCGTCAAAGTAGACGACGTTGCCCATCATCGCGTAGGCCATGATCAAATAGCCGCTCATAGGGAACGCCGTCAGAGGAAAGATGATGTTCAGCCCGATCGAGCCGGCGCTGTACAGCGCCTTTTGCCAGAAGGTGAGCTTTGAATCAGTTGTTTGGTCTGCCATGTGTTCTTACTCGTGGACGCTAGAGCGTTTGCTTCATATGACTTTCACCGCCACCCAGGGATTCGTCCTTTTCTCCCGTCCGACTGTGGTCTTGGGCCCGTGGCCGGGGTAGAGCACCGTCTGGTCCGGCATCGCGAACAGCACTTCTCGGATCGAGCGCATCAATGTGCCAAGACTGCCACCCGGCAGATCGTGACGTCCTATCCCCATCTGGAAAAGCACGTCCCCGTCGAAGGCCGCTGCCTCCTCCTCCAGATGGAAGGTCAAGCTGCCGGGGGAATGGCCGGGGGTGTGGAGCACTTGGAAGCGGAGCGTGCCCACCTCCAGCACTTGTCCGGGCGCCAGTTCCAGGTCCGGCATCGGGCTCTCATTGACGGGCACACCGAATAAGTCCGCACCCCCGCGGGCCTGTAGGACGGGCAGTTCGGCCGGGTGGAGGGCCAGTGGCGCGCCAGTGGCGGTGACGATCTCCGCATTGGCTCCCATATGGTCAAAGTGGCAATGGGTGTTGAGGACGTAGCGGATGGTCAACCCGCTCTCCTCGAGGGTCTGGAGGATGCGTTGCGGATGCCCGCCCGGGTCGATCACGACTCCTTCCTGCGTCTCCTCGCAGCCGACGATGTAGCAATTGGTCTGGGTGATCCCTACCGGGATGGTGTGCAAGATCAACGTTAGCCTCCTTTTGGAGTGCACCGCCGATGGTGGCGAGGTGCCCACTGTAGACCGGGCATATGAGCGGGCGTACACACCTGTTGTTCCCGGACAGCATGTTTCCCTTCATGTCCTGCTATTGCCGGTTTTCACGTAGGTAGCTGGCCGCTCAAGCGGTAGCTCGAGTGTACAGGATGGCATTCCCCTGTTTTCCCACTGCATCGATAGCTTTGCGCTTTGGCACAGAAATCAGGCACAAGACCGCCGTGGTTGTCTTTGAACAAGTGCTGGGATCGAATGGATTATAGCAAATAGCGGATGCTTTGTCCAATGCCGGAAAATGTGTTAGAATACTCATTCGCCCAGATCAGTTTGATGGGTCGGGATGAGGATGGTAGAATGAAGAACATACGTCCGATATCGCAATAGGGGTGAGCGTTGGGGCAGGACAAGATCGTCGTTCGGGGTGCACGGGAGCACAATCTGAAGAATATCACCGTCGAGATTCCGCGAGACCAGATGGTGGTCGTCACCGGTATCTCTGGATCGGGCAAGTCATCCCTGGCCTTTGACACCATCTACGCTGAGGGACAGCGTCGCTACGTCGAAAGCCTCTCGGCCTACGCGCGCCAGTTCCTGGGCCAGATGGAGAAGCCAGACGTGGACCAGATCGAGGGCCTCTCCCCGGCCATCTCTATCGATCAGCGCGGCGCTTCCCACAACCCTCGCTCGACGGTCGGAACTGTCACAGAGATCTACGACTATCTGCGGCTCCTCTACGCTCGCGTCGGCATCCCTCACTGTCCGAATTGCGGCCGCGAGGTCAGCAAGCAGTCCGCCCAGCAGATCGTGGATGCCGTGATGGGAATGGCGGGCGGCACCCGCTTTCAGGTGTTGGCACCCCTGATCAAGGAGCGCAAGGGCCACCACCAGGCGGTCTTTGAGGACGTGCGCAAGGCGGGCTTTGTGCGCGTGCGGGTGGACGGCGTCGTGCGCGACGTAGACGAAGAGATCGAGCTGGATCGGTACAAGATGCATACGATTGAGGCGGTGGTCGACCGCCTGATTATCCCCAATGGTCTGGGGGATGACGAGAACGGCTTCCGCTCCCGTCTCACCGACTCGATCGAGACCGCGCTCCAGCTGGGCGATGGCGTGGTTGTGGTCAACGATGTGTCGGACGATCCGCCTCAAGACGTGCTCTACTCAGAGCATTTGGCCTGTCCGGTCTGCGGTATCAGCCTGCCGGAGATCGAGCCTCGCACTTTCTCCTTCAACAGGCCCCAGGGCGCCTGTCCCGAGTGCCAGGGGCTGGGGACGCGGATGGAGCTCGATCCCGAGTTAATCGTGCCGAATCCCGACCAGAGTATCGCCGATGGGGCCGTCCAGGCCTGGAACGTCCGGGACCGCGATGGCTATTGGTGGCAACTGCTCAAGGCCACCTGCGCTCACTTTGGTATCCCCATTGATGCGCCCTGGCGCGAGCTGAACCACGCCCAGCAGCATATCGTCCTGCACGGCAGCGGCGACGAGCGCATCCGCGTGCGCCACGTGAGCCGGGATGGCGGGCGTCAAAACTCGTATCTCACTCGCTTCGAGGGTGCTGTGCCCCACCTGCAGCGCCGCTATCGGGAGACAAGCTCCGACTATATCCGGGCCAAGATCGAGGAGTTTATGAGCAACCGCCCCTGCCCGGTCTGTAAGGGGGCGCGATTACGACCGGAGGCATTGGCGGTCACGGTGGCGGGCAAGTCGATCAGCGACCTTGCCGGTTGGCCGGTGAGCCGGATGCTGGAATGGGTTGACGAGCTGTCGGGCTATAGGTTTCAGGCTGCGGCTCGAGGATCGGCGGGAGAGGATGTGGTGTCTCAGGATGAGAGCCGGAAACCTGAAGCAGTGCCTGCTGGCTCTCCCCTCACCGAGCAGGAGTGGCTCATCGCCCGGCGGATCCTCAAGGAAGTGCGCGACCGACTGGGGTTTATGGCCAACGTGGGATTGGACTACTTGACGTTGGATCGGACGGCGGTCACGCTGGCTGGTGGTGAGGCGCAACGCATCCGGCTAGCGACGCAGATTGGCTCCCGGCTAACCGGGGTGCTCTACGTCCTGGATGAGCCGAGCATCGGCCTGCACCAACGCGACAACGCCCGGCTTATCCGGACGCTCCTGGAGATGCGCGACTTGGGCAACACCCTGATCGTAGTTGAGCACGATGAGGCCACGATTCGCGCTGCCGACTGGGTCATTGACTTGGGTCCAGGGGCTGGCGAGCACGGCGGGGAGGTGGTCGCGGCTGGCGCGGTCGAGGATTTAATCGGTTGCCAGGAGAGCCTGACGGGGGCATATCTTTCCGGTCGCCGGGTGATTCCGATGCCTGGCGAGCGGCGCGGGGGAAACGGCGGCAAAATCGTGATCCGGGGGGCCCGTGAGCATAATCTGAAGAACATTGACGTGCATATTCCCCTGGGGAAGTTTGTGTGCATCACTGGCGTGTCTGGATCGGGCAAGTCGACGCTACTGGTCGAGGTATTGTATCGGCGGTTGGCGCAGGTGCTCCACAGCTCTCGAGAACCGGCTGGCGATCACGATGCCGTCGAGGGAATTGGGCAGATTGACAAGATTATCAACATTGACCAATCGCCCATCGGCCGTACGCCGCGCTCCAATCCGGCTACCTACACCAACATCTTTACCCCTATTCGGGAGTTGTTCGCCTCGTTGCCCGAGTCAAAGATTCGTGGCTACAGGCCCGGTCGCTTCTCGTTCAATGTCAAGGGGGGGCGGTGCGAGGCTTGTCAGGGGCACGGGACGCTGCGCATCGAGATGCAGTTCCTGCCCGATATCTATGTGCCTTGCGACGTCTGCCGAGGGCGGCGGTATAATCGGGAGACGCTACAGTTGCGTTACAAAGGGAAGAACATCGCCGAGGTGCTCGATATGACGGTGAGCGAGGCGATGGTGTTTTTTGCCAACATCCCCAAGCTCCAAAACAAGCTCAACACGCTGGAGGATGTGGGGTTAGGGTATATCCGATTGGGCCAGCCCGCGCCAACCCTGTCCGGCGGTGAGGCCCAGCGGGTGAAGCTCTCGCGCGAGCTGAGCAAGCGGGCGACCGGACAGACGCTCTACGTGCTCGACGAGCCGAGCGTAGGGTTGCACGCCGCCGACGTGGACAAGCTCATTTCCGTCCTCAACCGGCTGGTGGACGCGGGCAATACCGTCGTCATCATCGAGCATCACCCCGATATCATCAAGGTGGCTGATTGGATCGTTGACCTGGGGCCGGAGGGGGGTGATGCTGGGGGTGAGATCGTGGCCGAAGGGACGCCGGAGCAGGTAGCCCAAATAGAAGCGAGCTACACGGGGCAATTCTTGAGGCACGTACTGACCGGCGTATGAGGTGTGGCGCGTGCCGTGTGCCCTGCCGCTTCACGCGGGTGAGTCGCTTGCTTCTTGGTACTTGTTCAAGAGGTACTTGTCATTCTCGTAGCGGTCTCGCGCTTGGTCCCCGCACATTCCCATATTTCCACAGGGCTGGGTATTACTCTTGCCCTGCTCTCATCTCGTCCAGGAGTTCGAGGATCTCGTCGTAGATCACCTCATCCTCGACCGTCGCCAACGCGGCGGCCTCTTCTAATGCGGTCGCTGCCTGCTCGCGGTATCCCTGCTGGTAGTAGAGCCAGCCCAGCGTGTGCAGATAGCGTGCCTTCTCCAGATCGTCCCGCGCTCCAGCGACTGCCTGCTGTGCCAGTTGTGTGGCCTCGTATAGGCGATCTTGCTGATATCGGCCGTAGAACCAGGCACGCCCGTCCAGTGACACCGGATCGAACGGCGCGGTGCTCATCGCGTGGCTCAGATTGGTCTGCGCGGCCTCCAGGTCTCCCAGTTCCACCTCTGCCCTCGCCCGTCCAACATATGCTTCAGCAGAGGCAGGGCCCAGCGATAGTGCCACCGAATATGCCTCCTTCGCAGCGCTAGGTCTTCCGTCGCGGAGCAGTGCCTGCGCTAGCCAGATCTGTTTGGCGGGATCCGTTTCATCGAGGGCAACGGCCTGGCGTAAAGCATCGATTCCCAGGTCATTCTCCCCCCACTCGGAGAGCAGATGACCGCGCCACGCGTGGGCGTCAGCCAGCTCCGGGTTCAGCGCCAGTGCCTGGTTCAAGTCCTCCAGGGCTGCACTCCACTCCTTGATGAAAAACCGGGCCTTTCCACGTCCCAGATAGGCTGTGGCCAACGCCCCGTCCAGACTGATAGCGACATTGAAATCGGCTATCGCCTCCGCATATGCCTTCAGCCCAATGTAGGCGTGTCCCCGCTCCACGCGCAGCGCGGGGTTCTCCGGTTCGCCTGCCACCTGGAGATCGTATGGCGTCTCGAGTGCGCTAGAGGCAGGAACGAGCGTGGGCGTAGGCGCAGGGACAGGTGTGGAAGTAGGAGGAACGGTAGCGGTTGGGGGAGCTGTTGGCATCTTGGTTGGAATCGTCGGAGACGGCGGAGGTATGGATGGCGCAGGCGCAAGTATGGATGGCGCTGGCGCAGGCGCAAATGCCTGCAGAATCTCCCGTGAGTTAAGTCCAAAGATGATCGCCAGGCTTCCACACACTATGACGGTCAGCACACCTAGTGCGATGACGACAAACCGTTGCGAGCGAGTCATTTTCATAGCGGGGCCTCCTACGCCTAGTATAAAGCAAGGAGGGCTCAAGGGCAAGTTTTGACAGCGGGATGGGGTGGGGCTATACTAGGCGAACACTGAGACAAGGGAAGAATGGCTCTTTGGGACTTTGCGTGGTCAGGGCGCTGGAGTCCCCAACTTGTTGGGGTATCCACGCGCAAAACCCGAACAAGTTCGGGCCTCCGACACGCTATCCCGCGAAATCCCAGAGACCC
>Ga0180437_10011588_pt1 | contig 10553 bp, 18 predicted proteins | sample SS_ome_4_FD_132410 | JGI IMG/M metagenome (GOLD analysis project Ga0180437, IMG submission 132410) | Hypersaline lake sediment archaeal communities from the Salton Sea, California, USA - SS_3_D_1 metaG | ecosystem: Environmental > Aquatic > Non-marine Saline and Alkaline > Hypersaline >... | reverse complement strand
CATCTTACATAAAAGATGTTATGGATGGTGCGATGTTTTATCCTGACATTAATGATATTGATGATATTGGTTTTAGGTCTTTATCACAATCCAGTGGTGTTAAATCACACTGTGCCGCACCTATATACGATAAAGAACAGCATCTAGTAGCCTTACTTTGTTTAGACTGGGTTTTTAGTGAAATACCATTAGAACATCTTAAAAAAGATGGTAAGTTTACTCAAGACTTTATTGAAGAGTTCAGTACAGATGCTGATACATTAGACAAATACTTATAATATGTTTAGAAAGTGTACAGAACTATGTCGAAAGTTTCAGAAAATTATTTTAACCGTTCTAGGTTTATCTGCACTTTCAATCGTAGACACGTTTAAAGGTTATATTTTAAGTCATTGTGGATACAATTATGAATTCTGGATTACAGAAGCCGTCTCTTTACTTATTTCAATTACTTTACTATTTTACCTATGGAATATAATCCATGAAGGTAAATGTGTAACAGTAAAAAAAGGAGTAAGTAAAAAATGAAATTCACAATAGATTTAGAAAACAAAAAAATACTAATTCACGACTCTTTCACAAGAAAAGAATTAGACCAATTATTCTCATTACTTAATATTGAGAATATGGATGAATTTGTTATTGACAAATACGAGGAACCAACAATAACATATCCAAACATTCCAAACACACCTATTCAACCAATTAATCCTTATTATCCTGATTGGACTGCACCTATTCAACCATACATCACCTATACCACAGATACGGGTACTATTAACGTTAATAATAGTAATCACACTCTAACAAATTCAGGTCAAGTTTTATGTAATGAAGACGTGTAATTCGTTTTTAGGTTATATTTATTGACATGGAAGAAATGTCACCGATGTTTAAATTTTTTAGTACTGTTAAACCAGATAACAAGATTGTTGATTTATATACAACTATCAGAACTTGGTTACAGAGAGAGGGTCATACAACTGAATCGGCGAAAAGAATCAGTGGTGGACCTGCTGAGATATGGGATGCAAGACATAGAATAGTCGCTGAAATAGAAAAACTAAAAAAAGATTTATATAACTACGGTATATTTGACCAATCGGAGTTCAATAACTATATTGAAAGAAGACTAAAACAAGTCGATAAAAAGTTTCCATTAATAGATGAATTAGATGATTAAGTTTTTAAAAAAATTATTCAGCAAAACAGAAGAAAATAAACCTGTTGAAGTTAAACAGGAGGTACAAGAGGTTTTTGAAAAGCAACCAGAATTTATACCTGAGGGTTCAGAGGAAATATACTTAGTAAATCAGGGATTTAAATTTTCGTTTGGTAATCTCGTAAAAGAGAAATCTGACTCGTCAATAACTTATAACTTAGAAAAGAAAACATTGACCATAAATAAAGATGGTGGTACAATTGTTTTAATGACGGGTGGTAAGAAAGATAAGGTTGAAAGATTTTACAAAAAATACTTTATTTAATCGTCATATTATTTGGTAACCTATCATCGATATAAAACCTGTGTTTACTATCATTAAGGTTTTTAACGGATTCTATAATATAATGTCCTTTTAGGTCATAATAATCTCCGTATTCATACTCAAAATCATTAAATTCCATATCTTGGACATCACCAGCAGTACTTAATAAAAATACTGAACCTTTATCATTATCTAAAATATCATAAATCTCATCAGTTAATTCTCCACTGTTTCTCATTCTCTCTAATTGACTTGCAGTATCAGGATTACCTATTACCCACTTTTCTTCATTAAAAAACACATAGTCCTCGTCTGACTCAACTTCTTGGTTACCATCACAGGTGTCACAAATAGTTTCACCTTCCGCATCACATGATTCACATTCAATATAACCATCGCCATCACAATAAGGACATTCACTTCCGTCATCATATATCTTACCTGTACCATCACAATATCCACAACTAAGTTCTCTTTCTCCGTCACATTCAGAACAAGTAACGTAACCTGAACTATCACAATCTTCGCAAGGCACTTCTTTTTTTTCTAAATCACCTACTTCTTTTAGCTGTAAAAAATAAAGGTCGTTTTTACTTTTCCATTCGGCAGATACATAATCATCACCTTCAAATATGAAAAATACCATATAACCAATTTGTAAGATTTCTTTTGGTGTGTAGTTAGACGATAATAACATATTTAATGCAGGTAATGATAACATCTTATTAACGATATAACTTATACCAGGACTTGCGTCAGTATTTTTTGATTTTTTAATAAAATCAAATACTAATTTGGCTATCTTACTAATTTCCATTGTTTTTACTTTTATTATAAATACTGTGATATTTATTTAAAAAGACAACAAAATGTCAGATATTCAAAGAATAAGGAGTTTAATGATGATAAGTGAACAGGAACAAAAACCTGTAACCACACCACTTAATGTTAAAGGTTTGGTCTTACTTCTACAACACGTTAATAAAATAGAACCAGAATGGATTGAAAGTGTTGAAAGTTATGAAGATGTTAATTTTGCACCATCCTATAATTTCCCAAATAACTTAGGTAAAGAAATAGAAAAACACGCCAGATTATTCGCTCTACCAACTAAAATGAGTGCGGATGAATTTGATTTCATATCTGCATTCATATTAGAAAACAAAGATAAAATAATAGAAGGTATTAAAGATTCTTCAGAATATATTATACCAAAACAAAAAACATTCCTTATCACAGGTGAAGAATGTTATACTGGTAGAAAATGTGATATCTTTGAATTAAAAGAAACTGCATATAACGAAGAATACCTTAAAGAAATCATAGCTAGTCATGAAATCATGCTTTCTGACGGTAAATTCATCAGAGAAGAGTGGGGTGATACTTGGGATATGGAACAAGAGGTTTTGGAAATCAAAGAAGTCACACCTGAAAATGAAAATGTAAATGAACAAGTCGACTTAGATAATTTTCAAGCACCATTTACATCTGAAGATTTTGTCAACTATGTTAATTCAGAATTCGATATTGAAATGTTAGAAATCATGCAAAGTGTAATTCAGAAAAGAATGAACTTCCTTAAAAGAATGGTTGACATGGGCAGAAGAAAAGAAATAAAAGGTTTCAGAAGATTTGATTAAATAAAAAAGGGAGTCGGTAGCGAACCTCTCCCTTTACATCGCTCATAACTGAACGGTCCTAGTCCTCTACTGAGGAAGTTTCATTATACTTACATTCACAGTTCGTACAAGTACAACCTTCTGTAAGACATTTTTCTTTTTCACATGTACAATTACTACTACTCATATTATTTGTTATTTAAAAATTCGTCAATTTCTTGTTGGTTTGGAAACCCTAATAGTGAATCACATTCTTTACAGAATAATCTCATAGTATTCGTTCCTTCAAGAAATTTAACTTTTGTTAGTTTATGAGAACAAACTTGTTGTATCTCGGTTTTTTCTTTTTCTAAATCTTTAATTTGTTTATTGAGTTCATTAATTCTAGCATTTTCCATTATTTTATTTTTAGTAGTTTATGGAATATTACACAAATTCAAAAACGGTGTTTACGTTTTGTTTTTTGAAGTAAATGTCAATGGTTTTTTTAAACTTAGGTAATTCTTGAATAAATTTCAACATTACACTGATTTTACCACCGACTCCTTTATTTACCATCTTAGACAGTAAAATAGTCTCCATGGACGATGCAAACATAGGTAACATATTGTCACTTATGTCTAGTTCTTTCTTAATTTCATCAGGTATTACAAACTTATATACATAGTATAACCCACCTTCTAAGGTCGTTTCAGGTGTTACTGTGTATTCTCTAAAGACATGTGGTATCTTCGGACCTAACATCTTTAAAAAGTCTCTTAAAAGCTCTGTTGCGACTTGGTCACTCATATAGATAAATATATTCTACCTTATATTTATCATATATGGTGAATGAATCGACAATAGAATTACTCTTTAATTTCATGAATAAGGTAAGGACTGAATACATGGGAATGTCCTTACGTTATGAATATGATACATCATATCCAACGGTTAGAGTTACATTAATTGCGGACGGTAAATTTCCTTTTCCGATTATGACATTTGAAATGTTTCAAAATTTATTCTTTTCATTTTTATATGAGGACATGAAATATTTTGGATTGAATTATTCTAATTTTAAACCATTTTTCAGACACGTAATTTTTAATGGTAAAGAAATTCCCACTAAAGGTGTCATAGTTGATGATGAGTTATCTGATAGAATTAATGATTTTTATGATGAAGCCAAAAAAAGTACCACGCTTACAGTTGGTTTAAATGACGGCACAAAGGTAGAATTATTAAACAGTAAGATAATTACTTATGAAGAAGATGAAGGTGATATTTTATACTTTACATATACTTACACACCCAGCTTAATTAAGATGAATGGTATACCAATGACAGAAAAGAGCATTCAATATGCGATTGATAAGTTAAATATTGATAATGTTGAAGTTGGTGAGGTTATGTATATCATATCTAACCTAATATACGAAGAAAGTTCAGATAGACGTTACGCTTATGGTGACGAAACTTATGAAAAGTTTTATAATATGATTAACAACTCAGGTTATTCGTATTCTTCCCGATTAACAAGAGATATTGGTGTATTTTTTACAATTTATTTGAGAAGTTACCAGGGAATTACCCTATATGGGACTTCTGATTACACAGAAAATGACGAAATTGAGTTAATAGACTATATTTTAGGGTTTTTGGAGGGTCAAAACGGAGATTTTCCTTATTAATCAACTTTTTTCCAAATTATAGGATTTTTTGACCCGATAAAGGTGTCCAAATCCTCATCATCATAAAAAAGTGTCTGTCCTTGAGAATTTTTAACAACAAAATCGACATATGGTACGTCTTTAAACGAAAAACCCATTAAATTAAGGTATTTTTTACTAACGTAGGGAAAAATTACATTATTTATGAATTGCCACGGGTCCAAACCTATATAATTACCCGCATATTCCAAACAATCTGAAGGGTCATCGTCAATTCCACAAGTTTCATCAGTATTTAGGACAATATTTACCTCCAAAATACCTGGTTCAATCATTTCATAACCGTCATACGTAATTTTTTCGTTTTTTGGTATAAAATCCAATGAAATTTCCTTAATTTTTCCTTCCAGCATTGAATGGTCAATAACCAAATTAGAAAATTTACCGAAATCAGTATATTTTTTAGGTAAATTTTTGTTAATAATGTCAGTTATTGACTTAAGACTCATAAAATATTGTATTATCGAGGTAAAAATACCAAAATTTCACCATTTGTGAAACCTGCTTGTTCAAATTCAGGTACAAAATTCGTTGATAATGACTGAATTTGGGTGTTATTTAGTGGATTTCCGTCACTTGAGACATAAACATAAGTTTTAGTTGTAGACATTTGGGTATCGAAAGTATTTCCACTTACGTGTGTTATTACTAGGTCACTATCTTTTAAACCAGTAACAGTAAATGTATTAGTATTACTATCATAACTACCAGGTAAAAGACTATCAAACTTTAATATTGATGCTTGTGTTTCTAAAATTGATTGAAAAACCGCAATTCTGCTATCTGTTGTATTCATAATTAATTATTTTATTATAAAGGTTCAAAATATGATGTGACTATTGGTGGGTCCTGTGTATCCCTAAAATTATAAACTGTAATTTCAAATGATTGAGCTTCAATATAGGGTCCTATGGGTTCAATAAAAAATCCAATATGTGTTAATCCTTCAGGAATAACAACAAGCGTAATCCCAATTAAGTATTTTGAAAAACCTGTTCTTGGGTCGGTAGTCGTATCTAATACTTTATACTCATAATTAATAGGAAATTCCTTAATGTCTTGTTCATATCCTACATTATTAAATTCAATATAAAAAGGAGGTCTTAATTGTGAGTTATAAATATCTATAATAATATCGTCAGAACTTTCATATCCTGAAGCTTCCGAATTGTCACTAAGATAAGTTCTCATTAATTCTCTTAACTGTACCGACTCTTTAAAACTTATATCAAAATCAACTGGTTTTAGTTTAATCCATCTAGTGATACCATTAATTAAGTGAGGAAAACCTGTAACTAAAATACTAACTTCAAAAGTTGCCAAACCATTAATAAATCTTTCATTAACAATTTGACGAACGATACTGTCTACCTGTTCTGCATTTTCACTTAAAAACGTATCATATGAAGATTTTTTTTCTTCAATTATGCTCACTTCTTCTTGTGAAAACTCACCTCTACCCTCAAATAAACTAAAGTCGTTAATGAATTTTAACCCAGTCGAGTATTGGTCATGCTTATAACTTCTTGGAATTGCATACGGATTTGATGCTGATATTTCTGGCATTGTTTTTCTTTTTTATTATAAATAGTTCGTTATTTAATAATGGTCCCCCTTTTCTTTAAAAGTCCATTAAAACACACACATAAAAAAATACGGGAGGAACGACCCGTGAAAAAAAATTTCTGGCATACGACCGAAGGTCGGAAAAACGGTCCGAAGGAACCGATTCTGGCATACGAGAGATTAATTTATGTCGTTATTCTGAACAGTAATGGATGTAATCTTAACATTTAAGGGTCTTGTTGTGTGAGAACAAAAGGAAATTACAGAATTATCATCATCAGAGTAAGGAATACCGTAAACATCAACAAGGGAAACCGTGTCGATGTAAAACTCAGATGATGCATGAAGTACTTCATATTTATAATCAATTATTTCACCGATGCCGCTATGCTTGTATAAATAGAATTCATTAGAATTAACCTGAATACCATCTTCACACATAACCAAATAATTAATTTCCCAAGCAAATATTCCGACAGTGGTCTCTTGTCCCCCTCCCCAAAATATTCCAATGGCACTCATAGTGGGTGATGTAGAGAATGTATCACACCCCCATCCTAAGAAGGTATCTATCACACGGACATTGCTGTCGGAATCTTCTATGGGAAATTCAGGTACGGGACCATCGTAGACCCCCATGGTATCTATGGTGGTATTATTAAAGGTGATGGGTTCAATAATGTCTTTTTCACAAGAGATTAAGAAAACCCCCAAGATTAGAGCAAGGGTTAAAAGATATTTCATGACTGTAGGATTTTAAGGGAACTTTATTGTTATAACAATAAATAGAGTTTCAAAAAAAATAAACTCTGCTTTCATGTTAATTTTTATATCTCTAAATAAAGGGGTCTATTTTTAAATACTTTGGTCTTTTTTATCCTAACGGATGGTATTTATAGTATTATGCAAGACCCCAAACAACAAGAGATATTTAAGAAGTTCAAAGAAGGAATCTTCCCTTACGTTATCAAATCTGATGTGTTAAAGGGAAGACCCTATATTAAGGATATTGAAGTATTGGATGAATTCCATGTTAATAATCATACAGGTAAGATATATCCATTGTTTGTTGCTAAACTAAATATGGACAGACTTTATGATATGCATCCTTATATGGTTGACACACGTAGACTTCAAGAAACAATAGTAAGGGTCATTCAGGAGGGTTTAAATAAGTTTTTTCCTACAAATGATTTTAACCTGTTGGCTGCTAATGTAACTTTGGAGAAAGTATATAGTTCATAAAACTTTGGTGTTAATAACCTTGAGGTTATCCAATAGAAAGTTTTACAAAGACCCCCGCTGTGGAGATAGTTGTTCACGTAATCGGTCCCCCATATCCATTTCCATTTACTGACGAAATTATAAATTCAAGATTTGTCAGTTTATTTAGGTCATTAAAAATTTCATTCACTTTTTTTGAGTTTTCATCAGAGATTACATCGATATCATATGTCATGTGGTGTACTTCGAATTCTGCTGTTTCTACGTTATACTCATGAACGGGATGTAGAACCGCTGAGTTAATATATGTCCCCTTATGACCGAGACCTTCTATTAGTGTGTTAATTTTTGGAACATCTAATGTTAGATATCCGTTTTGATTACGATTTGATGCCATCTTCTGTATTTTTTGTTCTTCTTTAGGATACTGTTTATAAAGTCCTCTGCTTGTGTGGTTGAGGTAAACTGTGCGGGTATCTTTCCGATTGTCTTGGGACCTATGTGTTTGTACTTAATATAGGACCACCACGTTATACCCAAGAAACTTCTTCTCTGTTGGATGAAAAATAAAATCTTAAGGGATTCCCCCTGTTCATTAAAGAAGTCCTCTCTTACGATACGGTATTTCGTCATGGTCTTATTTTTTTATAAGACAAATATAAGGGATTGGAATGAATTAGACAAATGGGTTTGGAACCATTTTTTCGTAGTGAATAACAGTACCACCATCATCTGAGACCCAATACCTTTTATTTGGGAATACAATCATATCTTTTTCAGTTGAGTAAACAATATATTCTAAACCATCTTTAAGTTGGTATTTGTACCAATTTTTCATTCCATTGGTATAGACTTTAGTAGCCCCTTTAGGTAATTCTTCAATTTTTTTGAGTGGTTTTACTTGTATTCCTTTTCCTTTTACAATTAAGTCCTTCCCATCAAAACGGTCAATTTTTGCACCTAAACAGTGTTGAACAATATCTTCATCGGTGATAGATGGGTAATCTCTTTTAATAATGTCTATGGTATCAGATTCTAATTTCCATCCACTCTGGAACGATTGTAGATTTCTTTTTATTAAGGCTGGTAGGAAACTACTGTTTTCTCCGAATAACTCTCCTTTGTTATCTAAAATCCATTGTTTGAACCCTTCCTGTGTCTGATTATCATTCTCATCCATATATCTGTTTACAAGAAGTCTGATGACCCCTGGATTGGTATCGAAGAAGTTAAGTATGGACCATCTTTCACCTGGTATTGCAGGAAAAATATCCAATACCCCGTAATCCGTCTCGCAATCAGGTTCCGAAATCTTTCCCCAGTTGTTAGGGTATGTTTCTTTTAATGCTTGTAGAATTGTTTTGGGTACGCCTGATTGTTTTTTCTTTAATTCGTTAACGTCTAAATTTTCTTTGACTTTGACATCTTGTTTTTTCATTAATATTTCGGCTTGTCTTGGATATGATATTTTAAATTCACTCATTTTAATCCTCAGACCTTTGCGGTTTCCTGTAGGTTCTAACATACCAGGTTTAAATAGATACTCGTCTTCTGTATTATTATCCACTAGTTTAATTAGTGTTGCAGTAGATAATGAACTTATATCCTTATCAAAATCACTAAAATAGACAGAATTCTTATATTTAAATTCAGGTGAGTACCACATTTTATTAAATGTAAGTTCACCTATATCATCATACATTTCTGTAATGGTTTCTTTTAATATGTTAACTAATTTAAACTGCATAATTATTTTTCTAATATACTTGGCACATTAATCAAAAATATACCTCAATAACTATAAATATCCACCATTTTGTAATATGGCACAGATTGTGTCTATAATATGGTATGAGAAAAATTTTATTGACAGCTTTGGTTACAATCGGAATGATTGGCTCGAGCGTAGCACAATTGGCAATCCCTGGTGAGATATTCGCCTCTAACCCTGCAAGATTTAACGGTCGTAAAGTAACTTTGAAAAATATTGAAGTTGTAAAAACTACTGAAAATGCAGGACATTCAATTAATGGACCTGTCGGTACCGTACAGATGGGAGCACCTGGTGCTATTGGAACACCTACCGCACCAAACGTAATTCCTTGTCGTCCACCTCGTGGATTTTCAGAGGTCGGTTTATTCTTTAAGGGAGCACCTGAATATAAAGGTTGTTTCTTTATGGCTGATGCGATGTTTAATCAGTTAATGAGAGAAGTCGGACACGAGAACACTCCAGCACAAATCACATTTAGAGGTGATAGTCGTACAGGTTACAACGTAACTTTTTATAGATTGGGAATGTAATTTATAACTTATCTAAAAAACAAAACCCACCGATTGGTGGGTTTTTTTATTTAAAACTTTTTTGGACCTACTTCAAAAAACTCAAAATCAACATTTGAACCGTATTTTCGAGGGTCGTTATTAAAATAGTTCCCTAAAAAATCAAAGAACTTATTTTTTAATTCTCTACCTGAGATACTTCTTCCTCTGTTCTTAACATATTCGGGGTTATCGTAATTGAAATATAATTCGATAACGTCAACAATACCTGTTTGCCCAGCAAGTTCATTACTACCATAAGCCACTTTTTTCTCATGAGTTTTAATATCGTCAACCCATGGATAAGCTTTTTTTATAGTATTAATTATTAAATCTAAATTTGCTCTTTCTCTCATACTTTTATTTTTTTATTGACATATAAAACTTTCATACTCTATACTAATGGCTTCAGCATTAAAAATATCAAACATAATCTTATCTACATCACGACAACTAACCAATTGTGTTTCTTCACCAGTTTCTTCATCTTTAACCATTATGTTATTACCTAAAGCTTCAAGTCTTATATCAGCATTTTCATCACTACTTTTATATAAGTAATAAAAAATATCCGCCTCCTTTATTTCGTTGGGTCTGGCGTTGTATCTATTTTCAAGTTCTCT
>Ga0180437_10011586_pt1 | contig 10553 bp, 13 predicted proteins | sample SS_ome_4_FD_132410 | JGI IMG/M metagenome (GOLD analysis project Ga0180437, IMG submission 132410) | Hypersaline lake sediment archaeal communities from the Salton Sea, California, USA - SS_3_D_1 metaG | ecosystem: Environmental > Aquatic > Non-marine Saline and Alkaline > Hypersaline >... | reverse complement strand
CTTCCTTAGCCTCTTTATAAAATGCTTTGATTCAACATAATACTATTTATATTTGTGGATAATTACTCACACTATAAGTCGGACTTTTCTTCACTTCACGTGGAGAACATATTTTTGCTTATGAGACTGAACAGGAGAGATCCCCGCCTTTTATGACGGGAAGGAATGACAGGCACAAAGATGAAAAAGGTGATACACAAATGGATTTCAAATTAACAACAGACCAATTAGATATTCGTAAAGCAGTAAGAGAATGGGCTGAGAAGGAATTTACTAAGGAACTTGCACTAGAATGCGATAAAAACGAGCAATTCCCACATGAATTACATCAGATGGCAGCCGAATTAGGTTTCATTGGGATACACTTTCCCGAACAATACGGAGGAGGTGGATTCGGAACTCTTGAGAACTGTCTTTATGTGGAAGAGATCTGTCGAGCCGATTCAGGTCTTGGTTGTGCACTTTTACTCCCAGACTTTGCTAGCGAGTTGATTATGGACCGCGGCACAGAAGAACAAAAGCAGAAATATCTCCCTAAAGTTGCTTCGGGAGAATTTATTTCAGCAGGTGCATTTACAGAGCCTGAGCATGGGAGCGATATCACTAAAATGGATACAGTTGCCGTGAAAAATGGAGACGAATGGGAGATCAATGGAAATAAGACTCTTATTTCTAATGCTACAATAGCTGATTTTTATACAGTTCTTTGCCAAACTGACACCGAGGTTTCTCCTAGTTACAGAGGACAATCCCTTATCATTGTAGAAAAAGATGCTGAAGGTTTAGATATAACCACATTTAAAGATAAATTAGGATGTCGAGCGGCACCTACTGGAGATCTTTCATTCAGTAATGTTCGTGTTCCTGAGGAAAACCTCGTTGGTGAGTTGAATAAAGGCTTCTATCATAGTCTAGAGTTTTTCAATGAGTCTCGAATTGAGATAGCTTCTCAAGGCGTTGGTACGGCTCAAGGAGCTTTCGAAAGAGCCTTTAATTACGCAAAAGAAAGGAAAGCTTTTGGTGAGCCAATTATTACCGGATTTCAAGCAATCAGCCATAAGTTAGCGGACGCCGCAATCAAAATTGAAAGCGCTCGTTTACTTACTTATAAAGCAGCGTGGTTAGCTGATCAAGGACAAATTGACCCTGCTATGTCATCTATGGCTAAGGCTCATGCAGGCAGAATAGCTGTTGAGGTGGCTGATGAGGCAATACAGGTTCTCGGAGGCGCCGGATATATTGCAGAAAACGAAGTAGAGAGATTTTATAGGGATGCCAAACTCATAGAAATCTATGAAGGTACTAGAGAGAACCAAAAAAACACTATCGTCAGGTCCCTAATCAAAAAAGGCGTTAAAAGTTAAACATGGAGACCCTTTAGGTATTAAAGCAAATATTAAGAAGGAGGGGGCTTTTTGCATTTTAAACTCACAACGGATCAACTGGATATCAAAAAAGCGGTCAGGGAATTTGCCGAGAAAGAATTTACCGAGGAACTTGCACTGGAATGCGATAAAAACGAACAATTCCCGCATGAATTACACAAGATGGCGGCTGAGTTGGGCTTTATTGGGATACACTTTCCCGAGGAGTACGGCGGCGGCGGATTCGGGACTTTTGAGAATTGTCTTTACGTAGAAGAGATATGTCGAGTTGATTCTGGTCTTGGTATCGCTCTTTCTCTCTCAGATCTTGCTTCCGAGTTAATTCTGAACAATGGATCAGAAATATTAAAGCAAAAATGCATTCCACGCGTAGCTAATGGAGAATTTATTTCTGCAGTCGCACTCACAGAACCTGAGCATGGGAGCGATATCACTAAAATGGATACAACTGCTACAAAAAATGGAGACGAATGGGAAATCAATGGCTGTAAGACACTTATTTCTAATGTACCAATTGCTGATTTTTACATCGTGCTCTGTCAGACCAATACGGAGGTTTCTCCTAGCTACAGAGGACAATCCCTTCTCATTGTAGATGCAGATACGGACGGATTGGAAACGACGATTTTCAAAGATAAATTGGGATGCAGAGCTTCTCCAACTGGAGAACTCAGCTTTTGTAATGTGCGTGTCCCTGAGGAAAATCTTATTGGGGAGTTGAATAGAGGATTTTATCACATTATGAATTTTTTCAATCAGAGTAGAATTGAAATTGCTGCACAAGGCACAGGAATCGCTCAAGGAGCATTTGAAAGAGCTTTTAACTACGCAAAGGAACGGAACGCCTTCAACAAATCTATCATAGAATTCCAAGCAGTGTCTCATAAGTTAGCAGACATGATAATTGGGATAGAGAGCGCTCGCCTGCTTACTTATAAAGCTGCGTGGTTAGCTGATCAAGGACAAATAGACCCCGCGCTTTCATCCATGGCTAAGACTCACGCTGGCAGAGTTGCTGTTATTGTTGCTGACGAGGCAATACAGATTCTCGGAGGAGCAGGTTATCTTGCAGAAAACGAGGTAGAACGGTTCTATCGGGATGCAAAAATTATTGAGATTTATGAGGGTAGTCGGGAGATCCAAAAAAATACAATAGTACGCTTTTTGCTTAAGCGAGGCATTAAAAGTTAACTTATCTCTAAATATGACGCCTTTTCGCTAACCTTTTAAGCGCATCATAAAATCTTTAACTGCTCTAAAAGCTTAATCATTTTGTTTTTCATTAAGGGATCATGCTTATCAAACATGTTGAGCAATTCTACTTCTGATAGAATTCGCCCACTCTCAATAACTTCTTCAATCCACTCTTGAAGGAAAAGCGGGTTTTGATGAGTATTAAAAATATCGATATGTTCTTTAGTGACGCGAAGCCATCCTTTTGGAACTGTGAGTAATATTGGATTTAATGAATAGTCACTTGGACGTTCAACATAATCTGCAAGTCGATGCCACTCTATTATTGTTGTTAGTTGACGGATTTTATCTGTTGGAATACAAAATGGATTGAACGCCTCAAATGTTGTGGCGGTGCGTTTCCAGTCCAGCGTGTGTTCTAAGAGTCTCCCTTGTGTTAAGGAAAGTGGTTGCCAAGAAATTCTAAATACGACACGAGCACGAGGAGGTCTTGAGTACTCATTCGAATAGAGCGATTTCAATGCATCGGATAGATTACTTGTATATTTAGCAAAATAGTCATGGGGCGAAAGTTGTGCTTTAGATGCATCAATTTCCTTATACGGTACTCCGTATTTTCTAAGAGAAACTATAACTGCGTTCACAGAATTTGGGTCTTCATGCAATTGACCAAAATGGAATTCTTCAAGTTGGGCCATCAGAACTCCCACTCCTTATAGTTGAGAAATATAATTTGGTGTCATCTAATGATATGATCTCTCTATTTAAAGGACACGATGACCACCAAAATGAAACTAACTTTCCTTTGAATAAATATATAGGGTCGCACGCTTCCCTCATTTTGGATCTCATTTTAAAATTTTTAACTTCTCCAATAGCTTTACGAGATTCTTCTTCATATAGGGATCATAGTCATCAAACATATTGACCAATTCTACTTCTGATAGAATTCGTCCTCTCTCAATCACTTCTTCAAGCCATGCTTTAAGGAAAAATGGATTTTGATGAGTATTAAAAACATCGATCATATTATCTTTAGTGACGCGAAGCCATCCATGTGAAACTGTAAGTAAAAATGGATCTAATGAAAATTCATTTCGATGCTCAATAAAGTCTGTAAGTTGCAATGGTTCTCGGGTTTTTGTTAGCTGCATGACTTTATCTACAGGAATACCGAATGGATTAAAGGCAACGAATGTTGAAGGGGTGCGTTCCCAGTTTAAACTATGCTCTAAGAGTTTTCCTCGAAGCATCGAAAGTGGTTGTGGAGAAATTTTAAATACAAAAACTGCACGAGGAGGTCGTGAGTATTCACTTGAATAGATTTCACTAAGCGCTTCTGGCAACTTAACAGTGAATCCAGCAAAACAATCACGGGATGAGAGTCGAGCTTTTGATTCATAAATCTCTCTAAAAGGCACTCCATATTTTCTTAATGAAATAACAACCTGATTAAATGAACTTGGGTCTTCTTCCAATTGACCGAAGTGGAACCCTTCAATTTGTGCCATAGGAGGCTCTTCCTGATTTTAAATATATTATATGAATCACTATAATAAGATTTGCTAACCAAAAGTAAGTAAGATAACTATCACTACGAAGAGATCTGGTCAAAAAACTTAAGATAATTTATTTTTGTTTCACAATCTTAATTTAAGACAAATATTGCATAATTCAAGGCTGTTGCAATACTTACCCAGGCGATATAAGGTGTAAGCAATAGTCCTGGCGTCAGAGAAATCCTGAAGAAACTTATAATTGTCAGCAATATAGTTATCCAAAGTATTATGATTATAATGAGCGCAGCAAAGAGTTCCTTAAGTCCGAAGAATACGGGTGTCCATAATCCATTGAGAAACAACTGAATCGCAAAGAAGATCAGCCCTACTTTCACTTTTTGCTCATCCAAACCCCTGCGCCACACAAGAAATGCGGATATCCCCATTAACGTATAGAGAATTGTCCAAACTGGCCCAAACAGCCAATTAGGTGGTGTGAAAAAGGGCTTATTCAGAGTTGTATACCAAGTTGGAATGGCTTCCATCGTAAAAATTGTACCAATAAGACCTGATGCCTGACAAATGAAAATGCTTATTATTACATTGCGAACATCAACTAAAGTGAATTTTTCCATATCAATCAACTCTAATGGCAAATATCCAATAGCAGATAAAAATTTTGGTTATCATAATATGTTAGACTACTTCATTAATTAATTTGATTAATAGATCCAATTTTTACTTAAAGTGCTCTGGAGAGAACCGTAAAAGCGGAGAGAGAAAACTCAATGGAAGTTTAACAATTGAATGTCTTTGTTTCTTGGAGTGGTGGTAAAGACAGTTGCCTAGCCTTGTATAAGGCGTTAAAAGAAGGTCTTAAGGTTGGATATCTATTCACTATGCTTAACGAAGACGGTTTACGATCTAGAGGACATGGCTTAAGAAAAGAAGTTATTGAAGCACAAGCTAAGGCTATCCAAATTCCAATAATCTATGGGAAGGCTACCTGGGACTCGTATGAAGATGAATTTAAGAGGGTAATTAGGGATCTGAAGAACAGGGGAATCGAAGGTGGAGTATTTGGAGACCTAGATTTTCAAGAAAACAGAGACTGGGTTGAGAAAGTTTGTAGCGAAGTTGGGCTCCAAGTATATGAACCATTATGGAAGTTAAAATACGAAATAGTGCTAACGGAGTTCATAAATAGGGGGTTTGAAGCAATAATTGTCAGTGCTAAATCTGATCTCATAGATTCTAACTGGACAGGACATCCCCTTAATTGGGATTTTATAGACTTCCTCAGAAGTCGAAAAATCGATCTTTGCGGCGAAAATGGGGAATATCACACACTCGTTACAAACGGTCCAATATTTAAGCATCATTTGAAGATACTTGAAAGCAGGGAAATGGAAAAAAATGACCGATGGCTTCTTGATATATTGAAAATTGATATAATTTAAGCGATGATTTTCGGTGACAAGAAAAAACGAAAAGTTGTAAATTAGGTAATTAAAATGGTTGATTTTAATCCTGTACTCTTAATTGGTTTCATTTATTCGCTTGCTATTATTTTTTTAGGCGTATTCTTGTTTAAAATGAAATTATTTGATAAGAAGAAAAAGCTAATAATCCTTTTTGCAAGTATTCTCATACCTGGCTTTATACTTCAAGCCCCTCCAGTAATCCGCCAACTGCAAATTTTAATTATTTCATTGACCCAAGGCAGTGAGATTCAACCTTTGCTGTTTATTGGCCTTCCAGTGTTTTTTGTTACAATTTTGATTATGGGTCGGTTCTTTTGTGGTTATTCATGCCCAGTAGGAGCCTTGCAAGAATTTGTTTATGAACTTCCTACTAGAAAAGTTGTGTTTAATCAAAAGACAGCTAATATAGTTCGTGGAATAGTCTTTCTGGTAATGATTATCTTAGCTGTCACAGTTGGATTCGCGCTTTTTATGATCTTGGATATCTACACTATCTTTTCGCTAGCATCGTTACTGATAATGATTCCAAGTATTGCTACCTTGATTGTCATTTCGATCTTTGTCTATAGACCCTGGTGCAGAATATTATGCCCATTCGGTTTTGTAGCATGGGTTTTAGGTCGAGTTAGTTTATTTAAAATCAATCGGAATGAAAACTGCAACGAATGTGGCATTTGTGAGAACGTTTGTCCAACGCAAGAGGCTGATGAGAATTCAAGTAAAGGAGAATGTTATTTATGTAATAGGTGTATTGAAGCCTGCCCTAATAACGCACTTGATTACTCTTTTACTATGAAAAAATAATGAGGCATTTATTCACGATAGAACTCAGGATTTAGTTGATTGATTCTAATATTAATTCAGCGATATCCATGACCTTAATTTCATCTTCCTTATCCAATGTTTTAACGGCAGCATCGAGAGTAACAACGCAAAACGGGCATGAGGTCACTAACAGTTCTGCTCCTACGTCAATGGCATTCTCAACTCTCTTTTCGGCATTATTTGGTCCTGAAACATCGAACCACATTCTACCACCGCCTCCCTCACAGCATAAACTCTGATTTTTGATTCTATCTAACTCAATAAATTCTATTCCTGGAATATTTTCAATTATTTGCCTTGGTTCATCAAAAATTCCGTTATGTTTACCAAGAAAGCAAGGATCATGATATGTGGCTGTTTTTTCGATTCTTTTTGAAAAAGTTAGTTTTCCATTATTGATTAACTCTGCAAGTAGTTGTGAATGATGTTGGACCTTCAAATCTAACTCATATTTGTTCTTAAACACATTATATCCATGTGGACAGGAAACCAGCATGCTCTTTACGTCATATTTTTCAAATAACTCTGTATTATCTTCAATAAGGAGTTCGAATAATCCTTGTTCACCCATACCAAGGATTTCATTTCCACAGCAATTCTCGTCGTTACCAAAAACTCCGAAATCAACTTCTGTTGCATTTAAGCACGTTACTAACGCCTTAGCGATGTCTTGTGCGCGTGTATCATAAGCAGTAGTACATCCAATAAAATAGAGTATATCAGCGCTTTCTGAAATGTGTTTTAAATTGAAATCAGTCGCCCATTCCATTCTGCTTGCTCTACTTTGATTCCATGGGTTGCCATGCTTAAAAACACTTTCCAAGACATCTTTAAGTGTTGCTGGGACTGTACCTTCCTCAACCAAGGTGCTGCGTATATCGATTATCATATCAAGCGGACTTAACTGCTTAGGACACCGAAGTTCGCAAGTAGAACATGTAGTACAACTCCAAATTTGGTCTCCGGGTGGTATTTTCAATCTTTTAAAAACTGCAATTTCTCGTAGGATATTTCGCACGTTCAAATAAGATCTTGTGGCTACTGGGCATGAGCCTGTGCATACCCCACACTGGATACATTCATTCAGCAGTAGTTTTTTATTGAATTCTTGGGCGATATTTTCCATGTACTCATCACTGTTCTACGACATTGTTATTACTTCAAGATACAATATAATGGCCTCTTTTATTCGTTCAATAAGCATACTCAACATTTTTGCTTGTGTATGACAGCCTGGGAGTTCCATAACACTTGCAACATAATATTCGTCTTCATCTTTTTCAATTTTCAGTGTATATTGCTTCTGCTTAGAATACCACATGGATATCTCCAAGTTATTCACAATAAAAAAATATGTTTTAGAGATCGATTGCTCTTTTGAAGATAACATAATTTAAATTCTTTTCTAATCGGCTCCTAAGCAGTGTGAATGCACCTTCATCTGCATTTTCGATATTATTGTAAAAGAGTAGTATTTTTTGTGTTTGAGTACGAAAAAAGCATGTAACACAAGGTTTATTAAGAACACACAGGCAATTCAACGTTTGGTGAAATTTATGCCCTTAATTGAAATTTCAGGTTACGGATTCTCTGCAGAACAAAAAAGAAATATTTCTCGGGAAGTTGTTGACGTTATTTCCAAAATATCAGGCAAAGATAAGAAGCTTTTCGTTGTTGTATTTAGAGATATTAGAAGTGAAGACTGGGCGATGGCAGGAAAATAGTCCTTCAAATATTTATAATTTCTCCGCAGGAAGTTCCAACCGTAAGGGTGGGGTATTTCACGTATGAGTTTTAAATGTCTAAATTCGTAAAAATGGAAGTGTGAATATGGATCTGACAGTTACATATTTTGAACAAACAGGAAAGTTAAACACTGAAAATGTACTGAGTATCGCCAAAAAGCACGCAAAAAAATTCAACATAAAAAATATCATAATTGCCTCAACAACTGGTTACACTGGGCTTAAAGCAACCGAATTCTTTGATTCAGCAGATTATAATCTTTTAGTAGTCTCACATTCTTCAGGATTTAAAGAACGTGGTTTCCAAGAACTGGGTGAAGAGGAAAAAAATGCGATTGAAGAACGTGGCGCAAATGTATTAACATGCACTCATGCTTTTGCAGGTGTAGAACGAGCTTTTAGATTTAAGCTAAACATGTGGCAACCAGTTGAAACCTTTGCTCGGACTGTTCGATTCGTTTTCGGGGAAGGAATCAAGGTGGTAATGGAAATTACGATGATGGCTGCTGACGCTGGACTAATAGCTCTCGATGAAGATGTAATTGCTATTGCTGGCACAGGCCGAGGAGCGGACACAGCATGTATAATAAAACCAGAATATACGTCTAACTTTTTAGATATGAGATTAAAAGCTATCTTATGTAAGCCATTTAATTTTTAGCTACTTTCCTTTATTTATAACTTAGCTGGCGAGAAGACCTTCCTAACTTGTCCTAAAATTTAAAAGGAATACAAGCAAGAATCTTGCTAAATGCTCTCATTTTGTCAAATCAAAAAGAAGGGGCATTATTCTTTCCCCGCGAATTCTTGATAGACCTCCTTTTGAAGCTGCTTTCTCGTTAAATGCTTTTACTTTGTCTTTTTTTATTTTAGTTCCATAAATTGAGATTGGTGTTGGATCGGCTGTATGATCCTTATAATCTACAGGGGTAGCGTGATCTGACACAAGAATGATATAAAGTTCTTCCCAGGCAATTTGATCAAGAAGCAATCCCACCATACCATCTATTTTTTCAATTATTTCCACCTTCCCTTCGAAATCTCCATCGTGACCTGCTTCATCGGGTCCCTCTATATGAAGCAAAACCAAATCGTGATCTTCTAGCAGATTTAAAGCAGCACTAGCCTTGGCATAAACATTTGTATCTATGTATCCAGTAGCTTCGGGCACATCAACAACTGTCATGTTGATAAATTTGCAAAGGCCTTTAATTAAACTAACTGCGCCTACACACGCTCCTTTCAAGTTCCAGTTATTAGGAGGTGCTCTTAAATCTGAAACATATCCTCCCTTCCAGGGAATCACCACATTTGCAGGGAACTTGTTTTGTGTTTTACGAGTTACATTTATTGAGTGATCACGAAGTAGTTCATACGATGTTTCTATGAACTCATTTAAGATCTTTGTAGTCCTGATGGCACTCTTTGAATCCTTTACAGGTTTAATTATAGCTTTTTCACCCTTTTGCATGATCTTTGGGCAAATAACTTCTGAGGAACAGTTTTTGCCTCTTAAAATTAAAGAACCTCTAAAGTCTAGACTTTCTTGAAATAATAATTCAACACCATCAATTTCATTCAATTCTCTTTTGATCAAATCTGCTAGTATTCTAACTCTTTCTCTAATTCTTCCTGCACGTGCATCAATAATATCGAACTCTTTGTTTATCGTTGCAAAATTGCATCTAAATACGATATCACCAATCATGGGGATCAGACCTGCACCTAAAGCTTCAAAAAAACCTCTTCCATTTTTAATTTTGGTATAGTCATATCCGAGCATAGAAAGATGTGCTTCTGCGCTCCCTGGGGCTATTCCAGGTGCTATTGCATTTAAAAGACCGTTGATTCCTTCCGCTGCTATGTAATCCATATTTGGAGTATTTGCCCATTCTAACGGAGTACAATTTCGTATTTCCGATTCTCTATCCGCCATTCCATCTCCAACAATAAAAAGAAATTTCTTCATGTCTATGCGCTTCCAATATCCCTTAAATCTTTTCTATAAATCTTTAAGGCTTTTACCTGATCCAATCATTGAAGGAGACTATTTCCATTTGTCAATGAAGTTGGATTCTACTTTAGATTAAAATACAAGGAGAGATTAGATAGAATGAATATTGGAGACCTAGGTTAATATATCCTACTTCAAATATATAAATAGGTTACATTCTCTGTAATCGAATAAAGTGAACTATATATCAGAAACTTGCCATATCGTTTATAATGTCGATTCTGAAACCCTATGCGATTAAATACGAAATCAAGATTTGAAAATGCTACTGTTCGATTGATTTAAGAGGTCCTATGAATGCAGAATATTAACGTATTGGCTTTATTTTTATTTTTTGAAAATGTTTTAGGAGCAGATCAGAGATTACAGATGTTTATAACAATTTTCTTAGCCTTTTGTATCGATTT
>Ga0180437_10011585_pt1 | contig 10554 bp, 7 predicted proteins | sample SS_ome_4_FD_132410 | JGI IMG/M metagenome (GOLD analysis project Ga0180437, IMG submission 132410) | Hypersaline lake sediment archaeal communities from the Salton Sea, California, USA - SS_3_D_1 metaG | ecosystem: Environmental > Aquatic > Non-marine Saline and Alkaline > Hypersaline > Sediment... | reverse complement strand
ACTCCATTATTGCAGACAAGCTCCTCAATATGGATACCCTGCTTATAACCTCTGACCACGAGGGCCTCCCCATGATAGCACTGGAAGCCATGGCGCTGGGCGTACCGATAATCTCTCACTCTACGGGTGGCATCACGAAACTGCTCGAAAATGGTAATTGCGGCCTTCTTGTTAATGAACAAGAGCCGCTCGCTTATGCTGCCGCTTTAAATCAGCTTGCCAGTTCGCCGCATAAACGGGCGATACTGTCAGCCAGGGCGCTGGAGCGCCTGAAAGAAAATTATTCATCCACCCGGAACGCACAGAAATACATTACGATATACAAAGAGCTGGCCGATCACGCGTAAAAATCGAGAACACCCGGATGTCTACAAACAACAAAATAGTTAGCCATACCTCCATCTATCTTTTTGGAGACATTCTACGGTACAGCGTTAGCCTGATAATGCTTCCGATCTATACACGTTACCTTACGCCCGAAGACTACGGCATCGTTGAATTACTGTCGATGCTAATAGACATTACAGCCATAATTTTTGGAGCAAGGGTCGCACAAGCGGTTTTCCGCTACTACTGCATGACTGACGACGCTCACTCCAGAAAAAGCATCATAGCATCCGCCTTGTTGCTTGGAGCGATTTTTGATGGCCTCGGGGCCATCGTGATCTCCTTGCTATCCACGCCACTGGCTATCGCAATCTTCTCTGACGCAAGTTTTAGCGAATATATATTTCTGTATGCAGTCACTCTTTTCCTACTTCCTTTCATAGAGATTCCTTTGGCCCATATCAGGGCGGAGCAAAGACCATGGCTGTTTCTTTCATACAGCGCAATGAAACTATGCATACAGGTGAGCCTGAACATCTACTTTGTGGTTTACATGGAAATGCATGTGCAGGGCGTGGTATACAGCGCGGTAATATCAAGCGCGATTATGGCTGCGTTTCTGGTCGGTTACTCCCTTCCAAGGTGCGGCATGTCCGCATCACTTAAAACCGCCAGGAAACTGTTTTCTTTCAGCATACCTTTGAAACTCGCGACACTTGGTTCATTCTACCTGACCTTTGGTGATCGCTATATTTTGAACATATTTTCCGACCTTTCGGAAGTCGGCATTTACTCCCTGGGATACAAGTTCGGCTTTATATTCACGCTCATCGCCTGGACGCCATTTGAAAAACTATGGGATTCTGAAAAGTACCACACCTATGAAAAAGCCAATGCCAAACAAATTTACCAAAAGACGTTTCTGTACATCAGCTCTATCCTCATTTTTGCGGGCTTGTGCATCTCCCTTTTTACAAAAGATCTGCTCTTCATAATGTCAGACCCGTCTTTCCATGATGCATACAAAATTGTACCCATAATAATAATGGCGTATATATTTCAGGCCTGGATGAAGTTCTGCGACCTTGGTATTCTATTGAAGAAAAAAACCATGCAGATTGCGCAAGCTGAAATGCTGGCTGCCGCCGTCATCACGGTCGCATATTTTACCTTGATCCCCAGTTTCGGAATGCTTGGTGCTGCGTGGGCAACACTTATAGGTTTCGCCACCAGATTCTACTGGGCCAATAAAAAAGGAAAAGAAAACTACGATATGGAACTTCCCTGGGGCAAGGTCTGGCTGATCGGCTTATGCGCAGGCTTCATACTGGCCTTGTCTTATCTAGTACCTGATGACTTGTTGCTGTCAATAACAATCCGCACAGGCTTGATGGTATTGTTTGTTGCCCTTTTCTCATTTATGCCGATCTTGTCCAGAGACGAAAAGAGGGAAGTATGGAGGAAACTGGTAGAAATCAAAAACAAACTAATACGCATTAATGCTTGATTGAATACAATTTACCGCCCTGTCATAAACATTCCACAAATTCTTGAGCCCCTGGACTCGGGCCAAACCCGCAACTCCCGAAATTTGCATTCTATGTGCGTTTTCTCAAGCACAGGCCTGCCTCAATCGAAACCGCGGAACAGGAGTGTAAGCGCGCGACCTTCCGTATACTGACACCCTATCGGTGACGATTCAGAATCTTATCGGGAAATAATCTTGCATATAAGCAAGACATAAATCGGGAAAAATAATACACGTAATACAGGCAACCAACCACAAATAGGGAAAAAATATCCTTAACTCGATGTTTATAGATTGCGGACGCAAAACACGCACCAACTATAAGAAATGCAATAGCCAGGATATACGTTAATCCAATTTGACAGATAAATATGGCTGCAAGTACAACATGTAGCATTACAAAAAGAAACGATGCTATTGCGACTTTTGATGACAGTACTGAATGAATGGAGCCGCAGTCGCCAACACCATGCCAGATTTCACGTTGTGCGAACTGCCGTAATGTCCGGGGGTAGCCCATATGCACCACAGTCAGCAACGGTTTGTTTTCTATTACAGCATTGACATCTGACGCAGACCTGGAAAACAGATAGTCCTCCCCTGTGGCGACATTACTGTCAAAACCACCGACACGCTCAAACAGCGTCGAAGTGGTGATCAGATGCCCGCTATTGATATAGGTCGACTGCTCCGTGATAAGAGGTTTGAACCAGAAACGTTCTATCCACGACGCGTTGTCGCCTATACCACATCTTGATCCTGTAACGGTCATAGGATTGGTTTTTAGAGCTTCTAATACCGCAGGTATATTTTTCTTCCACTGGTTTGTAAGCAGTATATCTGCATCAAGGAATACCAGAATCGCGGCGCTAGCATGACTGACACCAAGATTACGCAAGCCACCAATCGTCAGGGAAGGGTCAACAAAGACTTTGGCATGATGCCGTTTAGCAAGTTTTACCGTGTCATCAGTCGATCCGTTATCCACCACGATAATTTCGTAAGAGAGTTGTTCAGGCGTGTGCTCTTCAATGCTTTTCAAAACATGCGGCAATGAATCTTGCTCATTAAGTGCTGGGATAATAAATGACAAGTCGTAAGCCTTCATACCGAAGTATTCCATATTTACTATAAACCATGCCGTCTTGGCGAATTCAAAATTACTGGTGCAGTAAAAGTTTTCGTATGTTGTCTCTAGCTAACTTAGTATAGATGCAGTTGCCTGACCGCCACCCCGATTAATGACTACTAAAATCTCACCTGCCGAAAAAACAGGAAATGATCAAAACAACGAACCGGCGATTAACCGCCAGTCCTGAAACCGTTGACAGAACATAACTGCGCACAAAATTATTCATTTAGCCAAAAAAGCCCTGGACCAGGCACACCACATGTCTTGCCGCAGACTTCAAACGAGCAGAACAGCGCACTGTGCTGCTCGTAACCGACTTTTCGTCTCTCGAAGCACTGTAACCTGCTCCCAAAAGGCCGGGGCGAGTATAAACGACCAAAGATTCGCACACCCGGCGATTCTAAGAACGACGTAAAATTATACACATAACCCAATGTTTTTACTGCGCTTTCCCCTCATCACACCCTCATGGTATGACGATTTGCGATAAATTTAGGACCAGGCTTGCTGGAATTCATTGAAATAGCGTTATACTGGTGTAAAATTGTACGACAGAAAGTGTAAAATTCCGCGACACTCCCGTAAATGCCACAAAAATCAAACCTATGTAACATTATTTGTTAGGGACAAATCTGGGCCCTACACCAACAACATCAGGTGGCATGACATGAAACGCACTGTTCTTCACGTTTTATACCTAATTACTACGCTAACTTTACCCGTCCAATCATATGCCTGGACGATGGAAGTTGATTTTGAGCAAGGCAGTGCGGGTAGCCTGGCAAAGGGCGCTGATGGCTTCACCGACCCTTTCAAGACAGTCTATTCTACCGCGCATGCGATAAGCGGAACTCAGTCTGGGGAAGCCTCGATTAATGCAGGATCAGAAGGATTCGGAGACTGGGGTGGTCAGATCAATACACCAGACCTCTTTGAAGGTGATGAGATCTGGCTACGCGTATTTCTGTTCTACCCTAATGGTTTCGATTTTGCCTGCTCTTCCTGCATAGGCGTTAAAACCCTTCGAATTCATACGGCATCTTCCAGCGGTGGAAATGAAGGCTATTTTGATATGCTGACTTATAACACTGGCCTAACTGCAGCAAGCGAGATCACGCCTGAGTTTTTCGATAATAACCCTGAAGCCAAATGGAACGACATTGGCGCTCCCGTAACAACCGGCAGGTGGCACGCATACGAGATGTATGTAAAGTTCTCATCTCAACCCGGCCAGGGCATTTTCCGCTTATGGCAGAACGGTAATTTGATCTTCGAAGACACCCAAACCAGAACCATGCGGACTTCATCATCCAAATCTGATTTCATTTATTTTTGGAGCTACTGGAATGGTCGAGCGCCTGCAACGCAAAAAGCATACATCGACCATGTAATCATTACAAATGAAACCCCCGCCACCAGAGACAAGCATGGAAACCCATTTATAGGCCTCGGAAATATTACACTGCTTTCCCCGCCCAAGCCGCCAACAATTCGTCAATAGACCCGCCTGTTGTATCAAACGCAGGATCGCATGTTTGTCGCTAACGAGTGTATTTCGTGCAGGCTTTGATGGTATATGCACTGACTCCCAGGTTTATTATTATGAAATTTTTTACAAACCCCACAAAGTCCCCGCACGCATTTTGTGGCCATGCCTGCAGCTATCTGTTTCTGGTTACAAGCATGGTTCTCAGTCATATTAACGGTGTAAAAGCAGCTGAATCATTCTGTCCAACCGGTTCCAGTCCGGACCCTCGTGTTATATGGTGTGACGATTTCGAAAGCGAAACTCCTCTATCGACAAAGTATTTTGATTTCGATCCGGACAACGGGGACTTTTCCAGAATCGATTATGAGCATTACTCGGGCCTGCATTCCTTGCGAGCACGCTGGCAGACTGGCGAAGTAGACGCAGGCCATTTTGCATATAATTTCGGCAGAAATCCTCTAGGCAGCCAAAGCCACCCAAATCAGGACTTTCAGGAGATTTACTGGCGTTTCTATACCAAGCTTCAAGATACTTTTGTCGGCTATCCCGACAAGATGACCAGAGCCACGATTTTCGCCGGCAGCAACTGGCAACAAGCAATGATTGCACATATCTGGTCATCAAGCGGTCAGCCGGAAGTATTGCTTATGGATCCTACAAGTGGGGTAAACAATAGCAGTCAGCTAGTAACCACCAAATGGAACGACTTTGCGAATCTTATCTGGCTTGGCGCCCGGGAGGGATCGTCACCATTGATAAAGGGCACCTGGCAATGTGTTGAAATCCACGTAAAACTCAACACCCCGGGGCAAGCCGACGGAGTTATGGAGTTCTGGGTTGACGATGTCCCGCAAGCGCAACGCAATGACCTGGCGTGGGTAAAAAACTGGAGCGATTACGGCATAAACTCGATATTTTTCTCAAATTATACAAACGCCGGATCTCCAGCTACCCAAGAACGCTATATGGATAACCTGGTTATCTCAACAGGGCGCATTGGGTGCCTGGGCGCGAGCCCTCCCAAACCGCCTTCCAATGTTCGTGTTATGGTTGAATGAAATTGCAGTTTCCCGGGAACTCCAACCCGTGTTCGAAACTCGATAGCACGGATTGATGACACTTGTGTGCGCGACTCCGGACACCTGATAACGTGCGTAAGCTGGCGTGAGGCACGCAAGCACTGCTTCCAGGGGGCACCAGGGGCAGAATCGTATATACTCATCGTCGTCTCAAGGCGCCCCCCTGATGAAACTCTCTCTATATCCTGTTCCCAATCCGGCCTGGTCTGACTAATCCGCCTTGCACTACAATTCCCGGCGTTCCAGCAGCGCTAATTGTTATCACTGGAATTTGGCGCTATATTCTCTAAAAGCACACTTTATGCAAATTAGGCTTACTCACTAAAGCAATGGTTTCACATAGAGGTATATACAAGGATAAAAATGCTCAATCTAATGTGGATGAGCCCGCTAACGAGCTTTATTATATGCGGCTTCAAACGCTTTGGTCCGAGCTCAAGCGCCAGCATAAACCCTTCTGGTGGCTGTGCGTATATTTTTTGTTTGAATACATAAGGCCACAATCATTATATCCAGCAATTGATATTATCCCATGGGGCCTTACTTGCCTGATGCTGGTACTGGTTTTTTCCATTCTCGACAGAGAAACGAAATGGGTGCCCAGTTCAGCCAATAAAACCATAATCATCTTCTCAGTTGTGGTGGCTCTCTCCATCATGGTCGCACATAGTCCCATAGCTGCTCTAAACAAGATAGATATATACCTTTCCTGGCTGATATTGTATTTTGCATTTATTGCGATTGTAAACAACGAAAACAAGCTGATACTTTTCATCGTATTTTTCCTGTTAATCAATTTCAAGATGTCACAATTTGGCGCCAGGAACTTTTTGTTACATGGCTACTCCAGCTATGGAGTATCCGGCTCACCAGGATGGTTCAAAGACGCCGGCGACCTTGGTCACCAGATGATTGTATTTGTGTGTTTTTCTATCGCATTCATAGTTGCACTGAAGAAATACTGGTCCAGAACAAAGTTCGTTCTATTTTCCCTCGCCCCGATTACAGGCATGCTCACAATCATAGCCACCGCCTCCAGGGGTGTTCAACTGGGAATTGCCTGTACAGCACTCTGGTTCATATTAAAGAGCAAGGGGGGACTGAAGGTACTGCTCCTAATTTCAGCAGCTGGAGTGGTTTTTTACAATCTGCTGCCGCCCGAAATGATCTCCGAATTCAGGAATGCCGGGGAGGATTCCACATCTCAGCAGAGGTTGATTCTTTGGGATATAGGCTGGGAGACCCTAAAGGAACATCCCTTTCTGGGTGTTGGCTATTATAACTGGCTGGAATACTGTAGTTCACAATACCCCTTCGGCATTCCAGGCACACGACGAGATCACTGCCTGGTTATTCATAACACATACATATCTGCTGGCACAGAATTGGGCTTTATCGGCCTGTCATTATACCTGCTACTGGTTCTGACCGTGTTCAGGCTGAACTATAGAACTCGTAAACTCGCGCGAGACAAAAACGATTTTCTTTATTTTATGGCACATGGATCCGATGGCGGCCTTGTAGGCTTTCTGGTCGCCTCTACTTTTTTCGACATGCTGTTTTATCCAATATTCTGGGTACAACTTGGAATTTCAGTCGCTATAAATAATATTGCAGGGAAACTTGCGCATGACTGAACTGCTTATACGCTGATTAGCCGGTTGCCGACGCTTGTCGCTGTTGGCGTTTACCGCAATACCCATAAAACAGAAATATGTCTGAATGAGCCTTGTTGAGTGCTGATCAGACTACTAAAGTGGTCTGTTGTGTCTTTTCTTGCCGTTTTAGGTGATTGAGCAAGACGAGACACTCTCCTGTCACTCATTGACTGCCGTCAATGCGGAACAGCAGATAGGCCTTTCCTTTCGACAATCATTGACACTGGATATTCTCTTATTAAACAAAGAGATACTGGCTTTTTACAAGTTGTTCGCACTCCCGTGCAAAGGCGCCTGCAAAACAAAGTACGTTACAACAAGGAATGCGGTCAGCGGCCGTATATGGTTAGAAAAACGGATATCAGCCTGCCAGCGAGTAAAGCAACCCTGTCCTTAACAAGTCCGGAGTTTAAATAAAAGAATGCTAACGGAGTCAGTGTTCTCAACACCGGACCTAAGAGAATTTTCGTAACATCTCAGTTACCGACTGCTCGATATAGGTGAAGCATTTGTCAAAATAATCCGGCGAAGAACCATATGGATCATGGATATAAGGCGTAACCGGTTTACTCCAGAGACCCAGCAAAGTGCAAACATGTCCACTCCCGAAATTATCTTGAAGGTATTCCGCTTGCCAGGGCTCCATAGCCACAAGCAAGTCCGACCGCTCCAGCACCAGAGATTGCACAGGTTTCGTGTGATGGGCGCTCAGGTCATAACCCCTCTTGGCACTGATTTCAATCGCCATGGCATTCGCTGGCGCGCCAACTACAGTATCAATGCCACATGATACAGCTTTTACACCTTTAGCTTTCGCTACTGATTCTGCAAACGCGCTCCTGCAAATATTGCCCTGGCAGACAAACACGAGCCTTTCAACCCGCTCCCATTCGATGTCACTATAGGCCTTGTATTTGCCGAATCCGGACAGGACGCGGTGCTTCCACGTACGCAATAGCCCCCGACGAGAACCGTAATTCTCGACGATCCACTTTTGTTTGCGCGGTGGCAGCTTAGTGCGGTGCATGGCGGTCAGACTATGGAGTTTATTGCCCAGATCAAGATTGTAGTTATATCCAGAGTATCGGTATAATTTCGGAAAATTCAACAAATTATGACGTCAATTCCTGAATATCCCATCTTGTGCCTTACATGAAAAGCGTCCTAGTTCTAGATGCAAACCAGCGTAGCGCGCTGGCGGTAACCCGTTCGTTAGGTAAACGCAATATACACACATATACTGCCGAAGAACAATCCATCGCTCTCGCTGGCAAATCGCGTTATTCTGAAAAATATTTCAGTTATCCCTCACCGAGACTGGATCCAGCAGGTTTTGTCAATACGGTTGCCAACCTGGCCAGTCAGCACAAGATCGATATACTGTTGCCGATGACAGAACTGACCTCGATGTTATTGCTTGAAAACAAAAGCGCATTTCCCGGGAGTATACTCCCTTTCGCGGACTCAAGTACGGTCGATTCAATTTCCGACAAATCCTCTCTTATGCGTCTTGCCGAATCGCTAGATGTCCCGACACCAAAAACATGGTATGTCGAAAACCCTGCCAGCCCCGGGCTGGATCTGGCAGAGATTCCGTATCCCGTAGTTATAAAACCAGGGAAATCCTGGCTTCAGATAGAAGGTCAATGGCACCGCGCAGCAGTCCGGTTTGCATCAAATCCAACGGAATTGCAGACAATTCTCGATCTGGATATCGCATTCAGAAATCACCCATTTATGATTCAGGAGCACGTTTCCGGACAGGGGCAGGGAGTGTTTACCCTTTACGATAACGGCGAGCCCCTGGTTTTTTTCGCTCATCGCCGCCTGCGCGAAAAACCCCCCAGCGGCGGTGTTAGCGTCCTGTCTGAAAGCATCCCTGTTGCTCCAGAACTGGCCTTGTATTCCAGAAATCTGCTCGATAGCGCAGGCTGGCATGGTGTCGCCATGGTTGAATTCAAGGTAACGCCTGACAAGCCCTACCTGATGGAAATCAACACACGATTCTGGGGATCACTGCAACTTGCAGTAGATTCCGGGGTGGATTTCCCCTACCTGCTTTATCAGCTGTCGTGCGGCGTTCACCCGGATCCTGTCAAGGCCTACCAGACCGGTAAACGCCTTCGCTGGCTTCTGGGTGATGTCGACAACCTGTACCTCACCCTAAGGGACAAACGCTACTCCTTCACTCACAAAGTACGATCTGTAGCTGATTTCGCAACTCCTTCGGTTTTCCGAACCAGACATGAAGTGAACAGAATCGGGGATATGGGACCGTTCTGGCATGAACTCCGGAATTATATTCCGGCACCATGGCACTAGGCGGCTATAGCCAATTTATATCACTAGCTGCCACTATGAATGATTCTTTCATACAATTTCAGATAGTTATCGAACATGATATGGATATCAAAAGTCTCGTTGGCGCGCTTATACGCGTTCCCTCCCAATTTATCGCGTAATTCCCTGTTCGGCGCGACCGTATCGATTGCCTGTGCTAGTGCATTCGGATCACCCACATCAACCAACCAGCCATTTTCCATGTGGTTTATCAGGCCTTCATAACCGCCACATCGTGTTGCGACAATCGGTAACCTCGACACCATTGCCTGAATTGCTGACAGTGGAAGCCCCTCGGAAACGGATGACGACAGGAAAATATCCAGATTGGACAGAAAGCCACCGGCGTCATCAATGAAACCCATAAACTTTACTCTATCTTCCAGACCCAACGCCTTTTGTAGATCCATCAACTCATCGAAAAGCTCGCCTTCACCCTGTCCTGCTATAACAAATCGATACCTGCTCTCTTCACTATTCAGGAGCGATGCAGCCCTGAGTAAAATGTCGTAACCTTTGGCTGGCCTGATATTACCGAGACTACCCACAATAATATCTTCGGTTCCCCATCCAAATCGATCGCGCAGAGTATTGTCCGGACTCTTCTGGAACAAGCGGGTATCGATACCGTTATAGATAACATCAATGTTGCTACGACCAAGTGCTGTTCTTTCCGAGATATCCTCTCGCAAACTATCAGTAACGGCGACAATGCTGCTCGCGCCTGCCTTTATTATCAGGAACTTGAGTATTTTGAAGCGCTCATTTTCTCCAATATCAACCTCACCGTGAAAGGTCGCAATCACCGGGGTTCCCGTTATCAAACCGGCGAGCGCTCCGTAAACGTTGGACCCCAGGAGATGCGAATGAATCAGATCGACATGCTCCTTTCGTATAAGCCGAACCAGCGCGAAAAGATAACGCCAGTTGAAAGACCCCTTGGGATCCAGCATCACTGGTCTTACACCTCGCTTGACCAGCTCGTCGTTAACCCAACCCTT
>Ga0180437_10011583_pt1 | contig 10555 bp, 12 predicted proteins | sample SS_ome_4_FD_132410 | JGI IMG/M metagenome (GOLD analysis project Ga0180437, IMG submission 132410) | Hypersaline lake sediment archaeal communities from the Salton Sea, California, USA - SS_3_D_1 metaG | ecosystem: Environmental > Aquatic > Non-marine Saline and Alkaline > Hypersaline >... | reverse complement strand
TAGTATTCGTCCATTAATCTCAAAAAATCTGATTTATCCATCGCTGTCCCATCGGCACGACAGGGAAGCTGAAAATGGGAAGCCAGCTGTTCCTCCATTTTTCTGGATCTGCCTGCACGCGCCTGCATCAAACGCTCGAGGGTAAAGGCACGCTCTGCAACCCTGTTTACCTGTTTTCGATCAAAACTCTCCCCTGTCACTGCTGATAGGAGACGGAGATCTATGTCCAGATCACCGAGAATATCCCGGGATTTTTCCCATGATTCCCTTTCCCTGAAAGGACGGATCAGTTGAGGAAATGCGAAATCACAGAGCGGGAAAGAGTCGATGATCATGTTCTGGTGCTGGCTCCATATTGCAACCGGTGCCTTCCCCACAAAATTCGGTTCGAGCGCGTCAGGATCCCCCCATACCTTCTCTGATAACAACCTGAACTGCTTTCGAGCAATTTTTTCATCTGCGAGTTTCAGCTCGGCCAAGAGAAGAGAGCTCAGATGGTGGCCAATCCCCGGGTCGCGGCTGCTGCTGACATGCATCATTGCAGAGATGACCCAGAACGGGAGCGGCTCTTCATCCCAGAAACGGCCCTCGCGATGAGCGGGGTATCCAAAGTTGAACTCCATCTCTCTCCCGAGATCGATCAGCTCCTGAGGGAGCTCTCCTTCGAGCGCATCCATCGCCCGAATCAAGTCCTCGGCGAAAAGATCGCCCAGTTCCTCCCGTTTTGAGAGCTGGTACATGAATTTTTCAAACCAGGATGGATCTTCAGGCGCAATGGGATACCCCCGTATTTCATAGATGCCGAGCTGCGTGCAGCGGGTGAGCCACGGCTGCATCACCAATCGAAACCAGAGATCAAGACCGAGGCTGTTGCACAGTTCGTGGAGGGGAACCTCTTTTTCAAGGGTGAAATTTTTTGAAGAAGGAATTTCAAATCCTCCTCCCGCATATCTCGTCAGATGCATTTCCTTTGCTACCGTCCAGGATGTACCGATACAGTTGGCTGGAACCCTCCGGCCGTCTGCCATATATCCGTAAAAGTTCCCGAAGCAATCGAAAATACAGGACTGGCTGCATGCCGCAAACTCCTTCTGCTCTCCTGTGTCGTACAAAAACCCCAAAAGGTTTGAATACTTCTGTTCACGCATCCGTACGACTTCTTCCAGGAGCATTTCGGGATTCGCGACCGGAACGCTACCAGTGCCGTGTACCACCACCGCCTTGAGGTTTTTACTCCCCCAGACAGCCCCGAAGCCGCTGTGCCCGGCTGCGTTTTCCTCTGAGTGCTGCACTGTCGCAAATCGCACCTGTTTCTCTCCCGCAGGTCCAATTGTGAGAACCTGGGCCTCCTGGCTCACTCTCTGTTTTAGCAGCAGCTGTGTGTTCCTGGCATCAAGACCCCAGAGGTCGGATGCGTCCAAAATTTGTACCCTGTCATTTTGGATGTCCAGGTACACGGGTTTGTCCGATTTTCCACGGATCACTATCCCATCGAAGCCAGCATATTTTAATTGGGGGCCGAACCAGCCGCCAATCGTCGAGTGGGTATACCACGGCCTCGGGTATACGCGGGGTGAGATGCCAGTCATAACAGTGCGGCCGGAGGTCGGCGCAAGTGTCCCTGTGAGAGGGCCGGTAGTCATGATAACTCGATTGTCAGGATCATATGCGTCGATTTCAGGAGGTATCTCCTCCCATGCGAGATGCGCTGCGAGTGCTCTTCCGCCGATATACTCATCATTTTTCAATTGGGATTCTTTTGTCCTGATATCGCCACGAGAGAGATCGATGCACAGTATTTTCCCTGTCCACCCACCAGGCATCGTCCTTCCTCCATCCATTATTTTATTTTTAAAGCTCCGACAGGACACAGTTCGACGCAGAGAGGACCGTTATCCCGACCGATGCAGAGGTCGCATTTTATATACTTGTTTTTATTACTGTCATAGTAGATCGCATCGAAGGGGCAATAATCCTTGCAATTCCCGCATCGGGTGCATTTTTCATCGACGATTATTACGACCCCGCGTTCATCAAGATACATGGCATCAGATGGGCAGTCTGTCATGCATTTCGGATCCTTGCAATGCCTGCAGATGGAAATAGCAAATTCGTACCGAGCCATGTCCTTATGGATTCTCAGCCGGGCTGACTGCACGCCACTCTCTCCCTCGTGTAACAGTGAACATCCCAGCATACATGCCTCGCAGTCCCTGCATACCTTTTTATTCGTGATTATCCTTTTTATGTTGCCTATCATTCAATACCTTTTTTAATTTCCGAAATATATTGATAAATATATTGAATGGCAGAATTACCTCTAATTGAGCTTTCGCACGGAACCTCTTACCACTATGAAGGGCTCAAAGGTAACTATCTTTTGCTCTTTTATTGTTTCGTTCTCAATATTATTGAGAAGTATCGTCACACTTTCTGTTCCGATTTCCTTCCTCGGCTGGTGTATGGTCGTGAGAGGGGGCGAAAGCGCGGTTGTAACTGCAATGTTATCGTACCCCACAACGCTGTAGTTGCCGGGTATGTTGAAGCCGAGTTCATTTGCGACTCTGTAGATGCCCACTGCAAAGAGATCGCAGATCGTGACAACTGCAGTGAAATCGATTCCTATTCCCCCCCTGTTCTCGGTAATCAACTTCTTGAACGTTTCATAGGCACTCTCTATCGTAAGCGCCCTGCTCCGTATCATGAACTCTTCCCTCACATCTATTCCATGTTTCTTCAGCGTTTCCAAATAACCGTTCACAAAGTTATGCTCCAGAGAACCGTGAAGAGGTCCGGTAAACAGCAGTATGTTCCTGTGACCGTTGCGTATCAAATATTCGGTTGCGATAATTGCTCCTTTTCCGTGTTCAGTGTATACGTAGGATTTATCTTTGAAATGTGGGTAACAGTCGATGATGACTGCTTCAACTCCGTTGTCAGAGAGAAGCTGTATGTTTTCGCTTTGCTCATGAACTGGAGATATGATTACCCCATCTACCCTCCTCGACAGGAGAGAGAGAACATTTTTTCTCTCGCGTTCAATGTCCCAGTCGGAGTAGCATATAAACATGGAGTAATCTTTTTTATTCAATACTTCACCAATCTCTGCCAGTATCTCTGTGGCGAAGGGATTGGCGAGATCGTTCAGGATCACACCGATTGTCCCGGTTCGTTTCTGCCGGAGGCTTTTCGCATGAAAATCAGGGTAATAGTTGAGCCTGCTGGCGATTTCATTGATTCTTTGTGTGGTCCTGATATTTGCCCTGGGATCGCGACGTAATGCACGGGATACAGTTGAAACAGACACACCTGCAACTTGCGCGATGTGTTTGATTGTAATCTTTCTGGGTACCTGTGTTTGTTCTTTTTCCATAGGCTTAATTAATATAACACGTTAGTGAGAACGTTTACAAATATTTTTCCTTTTCGCAATTAGGGTACACCATAGTGGCAATAAATTCAATATAAAATGATATAATAATACAATATAATTGAGCAAAGGACATTTGAATTAAAAATTTTATTGACAGAATTTTGATATTTGTTGTACTATAGACAACGTTACCAAAAATACGAGGAAAATACAGGAAAATGAATCCTTGAAGTGATAATGTTATCAAATCCTATGAAAAATGAAGCTGAGAAACTGATCAAAGGATAAAGCAGAAATGAAAAATTATGACGTGATAGTGGTCGGAGGTGGATTGGCAGGATCTGCCACGACGTATCATTTATCCCTACTGGGTTATAAGGTCGCGCTTGTTGAGCAGGGAAATATCGCATCTGGAGCATCGGGAAGAAATGGCGGTCAGGTGCTGCAGTGTGAAGGAAAGGACAAGAACCCGGATGTGCTTTTAGGAAGACTGAGATATACAAAAGGAAACATAAAGCTTTTAAAAGAATATGAGAAAGATCTGGATATGGATTTTCAATTCCGTCAGGTGGGAAGCCTGGATCTCGTTACATCCGAAGAGGAGTTAGAGGAGGTGAAAGAGATATACGAGGTTCAGAAAAAAATCAAGGATGACGAGGTCGTACTCCTCGACGACGCTGAATTCCATAAGGAGTTTCCCCACTTTGCTGATTTCATCTGTGGAGCCCGGTTTCGATGGAGTGACGGAAACATTTTTTCGCTGAATCTGGTGAACGGGCTGGTAGACGGGAGTAAAAAGCTTGGAGCCGATATATTTACCTGGCACAAAGTGGATAAAGTGGTGATTGAATCCGGTAAGGTAAAGGGCGTGAAAGCTAAAGGGCTCAGATTTGCCTCTGAGAGAGTAGTGCTCGCGACAAGTTTCTGGACAAAGGAAATATTGCCGGGCTTCGGGTTGAAAATATTTCCTCACCGGCCGATATGTTGTATTTCAGAGCCTTACCCTGAGATACGGGGTCCCGCATTTGAGGTGGTGATGGGTGATGATATTACATGGGGTGCAACGCAATTTCAGGGAGGACATCTCCTCGTGGGTGGTGGAGCGGGAAGGCCTCGTGCATTGGAAGAGCAGCACGATTATGTGCTGGATTGGGCGGATATGGTGAGGAGTGCCGCTGCGCTTGCAAAAATATTTCCAAAATTGGGTGATGTCAGTATCATTCGGTGCTGGACAGGGACGGTCGGATTCACCATCGACGGATTTCCACTTGTAGGAAAGAGTTCCTTTGGTGAGGGATTGTACATAATAGGAGGCTTTCCTGCCGGAATGGGGCTGATTCCCTATACCGCAAAGCTGCTTGCAGATTTAATTGCAGATCGAGAAATGGAGGTTGATCTCGAGCCCTATGATCCGGACCGATTCAATGATGTGCGGATTGAGCTTCCAGAACGGTACAACTACGCCATTCTCGAAGATTATCTTGGAAGGCTGTAGGTTGTAATATTCATTTGAAAGATTGATGCGAAAGGGGTCATCGAGATGCAGGAAGGATTGAGGATAGAAGATCACCCGATTCTTGATTTTAAAAAGAATCGGGGGAAGAAGGTTCACATCACTGTGAATGGAAAGCGGATGGAGGCGTACGAAGGCGAACCAATTGCCGCCGCACTGGTTGCGAGTGGAATCAAGGTGTTCAGGAGAACTCCGAAACTGCATATGCCGAGGGGATTGTACTGTGCGATCGGGCGATGTACGGATTGCATCATGAACGTCAACGGTGTTCCGAGTATAAGGACATGTGTGACACCTGTAGAGGACGGGATGATAATCAAGAATCAGGGTATTTGAAATGGCTCACTATGACACGGAATTGGCAATAATTGGGGCAGGTCCTGCAGGTCTTGCGGCTGCAGTAGAAGCAGCAAAACGGGGAGTGGAAACCACAATAATAGATGAGAATATGAAGGCAGGAGGACAGCTATTCAAGCAAATTCACAAGTTTTTCGGCTCTCACCGGCATCTTGCAGGCACACGAGGGTACAACATCGGAGAGATGCTGCTGGACGAGATCGCAAAGCTGAGGGTGAATACCCTCCTCAGCACCGTTGCATTTGGATTCTTTGAGGACAACCGGATCGGGATTTACAGAGAAGGAGAGGTATCCTCCATTGTTGCAAAGCAGGTGATAATCGCAACCGGTGCTCTCGAAAATCCGTTGAAGTTCAAAGGGTGGACATTGCCAGGAGTCATGGGTGCAGGTGCTGTCCAGACGATGATCAATGTGAACGGTGTGCTCCCGGGCCGGAAGGTCCTTATGGTCGGCTCGGGAAATGTCGGTCTCATCGTGAGCTATCAGCTGTTGCAGGCAGGTGCAGAAGTTGTTGCACTGGTAGAAGCATTACCCCAAATATCAGGGTGGCACGTGCATGCGGGAAAGATCTGGAGATTGGGTATTCCGATCTATCTCTCACATACGATCGTAGAGGCAGAGGGGAGGGAGTTCGTCACGGGAGCGGTAATCGCCGGGATCAATAATAAATTTGAAGTGATCAAAGGGACAGAGAGGAAATTAGATGTAGACCTCATCTGCATAGCTGTCGGCTTGAGGCCGTTAATCGAAGTTGCACGACTTGCAAACTGCCGCATCGGGTATGTTGATGGATTGGGGGGATTTCTGCCTCTGCACAATGAATACATGATGAGCTCGCGGAAGGATGTATACGTTGCCGGAGATTGTACCGGCGTTGAAGAAGCGTCGACTGCGATGGAGGAGGGGAGATTGGCAGGGCTCTCGTGTGCATATTCTCTGGGCAAGGTGAAGCGTGAGTCCTATGACATGGCTGCCAGGATTATCAATTCCAACATGATGGAATTGAGGATAGGATCGTTTGGAGATGAGCGAAGAAGATGCAAAGAGGAAATCTTTCATCACTTTGCAGCGCTGGGGTAAAAAATCAATCTATATTAAGAAGAAAGTACAAGAAAAAAACACATTTTCATTTTCGGTGAGTGCAGTCCTAAACAGCAATGCTGACACATTGGAGAATTTTGTATGAGTAAATCAGAGGGATTTCTGACAGTTGAAGAAGTGAAAAACTGCCCTGGCTGGCCAGGAGATGCATTCGTTGAAAACAAAAGAGTTGCTGTTCTCGAGTGTGTTGAGGACATACCGTGCAATCCCTGCGAGGTCGTCTGTCCAAAGGGTGCGATAAAAATAGGCGCCCCGATTACAAACCTTCCGATAATCGACGGGAGCCTCTGTGACGGGTGCCTTCAGTGTATTTCGATCTGTCCAGGACTTGCAATTTTTGTAGTGCAAAAGAACTATAGCGATGAGCTATCTGCAATATCTCTCCCGTACGAGCTTCTCCCAGTTCCGGCCAAGGGTGATACCGTGAAAGCGCTTGATAGGCAGGGAAAGCATGTCTGTGATGCAGAGGTTGTACGGGTGCTGAGATCGGCGAAATTTGACAAAACGCTCGTGGTGACGATTACAGTGAAAAAAGAGTGTGTCAACGAGGTAAGAAGTTTTCAGGTGATTTAAGAGAGGGGTGATCATACATGGAGAAAGATGACATTTTTATCTGCAGGTGTGAAGAGGTAACTGAAAGTGATGTGTTGAAGGCAATAGAGAGAGGAGCCCGGGATATAGATGGAGTGAAAAGGTTGACGAGAGCTGGAATGGGTCTCTGTCAGGGCAAAACCTGCTCAGTTTTAATACGCAATATTTTATATAGAGAATTGAAGATAAAAAAAGAAGACCTTCCTGAGGCAACCACGCGACCCCCGTTACGATTGATCCCCTCACGGGCGTTCCTGAATGCTGATAAAGAGATTCTGGAGAAAGCAGAAGAGGTGAAGAAAACAACAAAGAAATAGGGATTGAAGGTATGTTTTCTTTTTAAAAGGGTGAACAAGAGAGGACGAACCGATGAAAAAGCTGACGGTGAATGAAGTGCTTGAATATGCAATAAAAATCGAAAAGGAGTCACGTGATTTTTATGAGAATTCGCGCAACGTTCTCAAGGATGATGCTCTGAAATCCCTCGTTACAGTGCTCATGAAACAGGAGGAGGAACATTTAAAATCCCTAAAGGCCTTGTTAGATGATTCTCAAAAAAAGAGTTTCTCTAAAGTACTGATCAATGTGGATTCTTCAATGCTCACGCAGATCGTTCACACAGGGGAAATCACAGAAGATACTTCACCGATAGAAGTGTTGAATATTGCACTGGAACGGGAGATCAACACGAAGAACAACTATGAAATGTTCCTGGAACTTGTGAAAATTGACGAGACGTTGATCGATGCCTTTGAGATGCTTCGAAACAAAGAACAAGAGCACATAAGTATCATAAAGCGAAAGATGAATGAAATAAAGGGATAATGATAAGATAATCATCCATACACTTTTATGGTGAAAAAATGAAAAGCTCTTGACTCATTTTAGGTAGTTGGTATAGAATAGGGAAACGTTCTCAATAAATAATGTAAATTGGAATGAATTATAAAAGAATAATGGGAACGCTGCCAATAAAAATCACTGATCGGAGGGAAATCGAGCGAATTCTCCGTCAGCTTTGCTGGTGGAATTATCTCAAGAAACGAATTATTTGAGAGGGGGGGTGATGAATAGGTCCTGATGAATGGATCCTAATAGAACCATCGAGTGAGATTTTGAATTATTTAATTAAAAGGGGGTTATAAAATGAGTAAATCAAAATGGTTGGTGCTGTTGGTGTTATTAATTTTTGCAGCAGGTTTTTTCTTTGCGGGAAAGGAGAAGGAGGGTGCAAAGGAGAAAGGCGCACCAAAAGTGGCGGCGGTTATAAAAATCCTCTCCATCGACTATCCAAATACCAGAGCTGAGCTTGAGATCAAAAGTGAGTTTGAGGCAGAAACGGGAATCATGGTCGAGTACCAGCTGTTTCCCTACCTCGGTGCCCATGACAAAATAAAGCTCGCGCTGGCGACAAAGGACGACACCTTTGATATCTACCAGTACGACTCCTATTTTGCCACAGGTTTGAACATGATGGAAGGATTTCAGCCGATGGATGAGTTTATCGCAGACCCTGATCTCCCTGATATCGATCCGGAAAGCTTCGTTCCCAATTCCTGGGAGCCCTGGGGGTTATACAAAGGGCAGTGTATCTCGGTACCGACCCTGCAGGCAATCAGGCTGTTCGGCTATCGAACGGACCTTTTCAACGATTCCAAGGAAAAAGCCAATTTTAAAAAGCAGTACGGGTATGAATTGACACCGCCTGACACGTGGGAGCAGCTTGCGGATGTGGCGAAGTTCTTCACACGGGACACGGACGGGGATGGCAAAAGAGATTTCTGGGGGTTCTGCGGCGGATTTGCGAATAACCCTGCCTGGGACAGTATGGCCGACACGTACCTCTCCTTTAAACCGATTAAAGGCGAAGACTACTGGTTTGATAAAGACTACAATATCCTTTTTGACAACGATCAGTGCGTGAAAGCGATTCAGTACTGGACGGATGCCTGGAACTGGGGGTGGCTCGATCCCGGTGCAGTGAAAAGGGATTACGGCGCAATACGGGACCTGTTCGATGCCGGCAAAACTGCCATGACCCTTGCGTGGCACGACGAGTTTCAGTATACTGAGACGAATCCCATCGTGAAGGGGAAAGTGGGATATAAAAAGATCCCGAAATGGAAAGACGGGGTGTATCACGCGCAGATAGCCGTTCAGCAGTATGCCATCAATAAGTATACGTCGAAAGATCGGCAGATCAGCTCGTACAAATATCTCTACTGGATCAAAACCCCGGAAAACGACAAGAGACAGGCGCTGAGCGAGCACATAAAGATGCCGGACCGTGAGGTAAATTACTACGATGCGGAAATAATCGCAAAACAGCCCTATACGGATGAAGTCATCGAGAACTACAAGGTAGGATATCCCATACCGCTCATCGCAGAGCAGAACGAGTTCGCATACCTGTTCGGTCAGGAGATACAGGCAGCCATGCTGGGACAGAAGACTGCGAGAGAGGCAGTGAAGAGTGCAGCACGGCAAATGAAGGAAATGTTCGAACAGGCCGGGTATTACAAATAGTATAAAGTACAATTGAGGGGGTTGCCTTATTTTTAACTTGATTATTTGTGCAGCGGCAACCCTCTCAACAATTAAATTTCCAAAAGTATCTCTACATGTATAAGAAAGTGAGGAGGGGGAGATTACCGTGCAAATCTTAAAGGAAAAGAACAGGTATATTGTCTTTCTGCTCCCCATGCTTGTCCTTTTTACATTTGTAACGATCTTTCCCCTGTTTTACGAGCTCTGGTTGAGCTTTCGTTCCTACAACATCGCCCGTCCGTGGTATCCATCTGGGTGGGTGGGATTGAAGAATTTTTATCAAATATTAACAGACCCGCAATTCTGGAACAGTTTAAGGATCACCCTGACCTTTGTGATTGCAGCAGTTACAGTTGAGTTTTTCTTTGGGCTCTTCATTGCGATGCTTTTCGGAAAGGATGACCAGAGCAGGGGAAAGTATATCGCGAGGACGTTGATCTTGAGCTCAATGGTGTTACCGGCTCTCTCTGTCGGGATGATATGGAGATATTTACTCAATGATGCCTTTGGAGCGGTCGCGATCTGGTTGAAGAACATCGGTTTAGAGTTCGGGTGGTATGGCGACCCGAAGACCGCTCTCTTCACAATAATATTCATCGATGTCTGGCAATGGACACCCTTCGTGTTCTTGATCATGCTGGCCGGTATTGTTTCACTCCCAACAGAGGTTTTTGAGGCAGCGGAGATAGACGGGGCATCAAAATGGAAGATGTTTACACGATTGACCCTGCCGCTCTTAAAGCCGGTAATAATCGTTGCATTGCTCTTACGAATGCTTGAAGCGTTCAAGATATTCGATATGATATGGATGCTGACGAAGGGTGGACCTGCTTACGCCACAGAAGTCATTGGAGTTCGTATCTACATTCAAGCATTCACGAGCTTTAACATGGGATACGCAGCGGCTCTGGCGCTCATACTGCTCGCCTTTAGTATCGGCATCGCGATCGCTTTTATCAGGATCAGCAAGTTTGAAATCTAACATAGTCTGAGGAGGGTTTTATCATGTCAGCTACAAAGAATGATTTAGAGTTCAATAAAAATTTGGTGCGGCGTTTTTTAATGGAAGCTG
>Ga0180437_10011582_pt1 | contig 10556 bp, 8 predicted proteins | sample SS_ome_4_FD_132410 | JGI IMG/M metagenome (GOLD analysis project Ga0180437, IMG submission 132410) | Hypersaline lake sediment archaeal communities from the Salton Sea, California, USA - SS_3_D_1 metaG | ecosystem: Environmental > Aquatic > Non-marine Saline and Alkaline > Hypersaline > Sediment... | reverse complement strand
TTACGCCTGCGGAGACTAATACCTCTACCTTAGCGTTGGAGTATCTAAATCAGATAGCCTACGTTAAGGCAAGTATGGTCGCAGAAACAGGAAGCCTCACTGCTTTAGCGTGAGGTAGTTCACATGACCTCATGCGAACTTTCGGCAATGCCCGAAGACGCGCTTTTTCTCTGAAACGCAAAGGCATAAGGCCAGGGGCTATCGAAAAAATCCTCCAGGAAGAACTCGGGCTGAACTCCCGCTATATCAAGGATGCTTATTACTCCATCAGGGATTTGCCCTCCCATACCACCTTTGGTGGCTTGAAAAACCAACGGCTGCGTGAGCAAGGAAAGATCGCGAAAAGGTTGAGTATTTTAGTATACTAGTTTTTCAGTTTTTCAGTTTTTCAGTTTTTCAGTTTTTCAGTTTTTCAGTTTTTCAGTTTTTCAGTTTTTCACCTGTGTCTTTTCAGTATCCTGACGGCAATCAAGGTGACTGGTATGAAAATGCTTATTGCTAGTGAACCCAGGCAGAAGGGTATCTCTGGGGAGGGTGATACATCAAGTTGGTAAATTTTAGCACCATACCTTGTTTCTAGTGTTGTTCCATCAACGTTCCACAGGTATCGACCATCCCATGCCAAGCCCCTTGGTGTATTTCCTGGAGAATCGAAAGAGTCGACTACCTCACCAGTAGATGGATTGAGTTTGTAAATCTTAGCATCATCGAAATCGGCGTTCCACAAGTATTCACCATTAAAAGCCAATCCTGTAGGTGAATCTCCTGGAGAATCGAAAGAGTCGACTACCTCACCAGTAGATGGATTGAGTTTGTAAATTTTAGCATCATCGATATCGGCGTTCCACAAGTATTCACCATCAAATTCCAAGCCCCTTGGTGTATTTCCTGGAGAATCAATAGAATCGACTATCCTACCAGTGGATGAATTGAGTTTGTAAATTCTATTGAGTGACGAGCTGGCGCACCAGAGGTATTCACCATCCCATGATAATCCTGCTGCACTGCTTGGAGCTTGAATTTCGTCGACTATATTACAACCGTTTGCATCCAATTTGAAAATCTTATTCCCATATGCTTTAAAAGAATCATCGGAAGTGGAGTGCCAGAGATATCGTCCATCCCACGCTAATCCCTGTGGCCGACCATAAGGTGTTAGGACCCCTTCAGGTGGAAAATCAAAGGACTTCACAATGCGTAATTCTGCACCATGTACTTCGGATGTACTGAAAACAAAGATGTATGTAGATGCGAAAAACAAAGAAATAAGGAGTACAACGGGTATGCCTTTCCTTTTGTTATGTTTTATTAACTAATTCGCCTCTGTTCCGAATATTATATCCAAATACTATTATGCATGTCCACATATATATTAATTTTCTTAGTTATCTAAGCGTTTGAATCTATGGGTAACTCAATTCTCATGGACATCCCGCACTTCCTCGCGTATTGCGGTTTTAATCACATATGTAAATGATTCAGTAGATAGAGCACCGCACGCCTCATTTATGTTTCCTTCGTCTTCATACACTACACTCTAGTTGCAGAAAAGCAAAATTGATAACCTAAATATTTGAAAAGTGGGGACTAAGAAAACCATTTCATACAATCTACTCTTGAGGTCAGAACATTGGAATTAAAAGAACTTCAAAAAATCGTCGATGAGTTTATGACAATGTCCAGAAGATCGTGTTCAAAACATACGACCCGGATGGAAAAGTGGCCGTATAACTGAGGCTTTTGTGTTTCAGGTAGAATTCTTTGACGGGAATGTATGACAGGTACATGGACGATAAAAGTGATAGACATCAGTATTTCAGAAATGGACGACCCAAAAGAATGTATTCTATAAAATTAGCTCGTTTAGCGCTCTTTATTATTTTCTCGAATTTTTTGCGAACGCGATGTTCGTCAACGTTTAATTCAGACACATCTATTTCGTCCATAACGTTTTTAAGAAGTTTTTCGAAATCATAGACAAGTTTCTCGCCCTCCAAGTGGGCTAAACCCGTTTTAAGGGCGGTATTCACCTCTATGTAATACCACTCACGAGCAACTGGGTATTTTAGCTGTCCTTTTTTTACCAAATCTCTAAGGAATTCCAATCCAAATTCAGTGTGTCCTAACTCTTCTAAACGTGCTGCTAATGCGGCGATGACATCTTCATTTGACGAGGGTGTTTTAACTCCAACGATACGTGGGCGCTTTAGTGCAGTTTCTAATTCTTCCTCACTCATTTTTGGTGTTGGTAATTCCTCCAAAATGTCCTCTTTTTTACTTATCTCTTTATCCTTAATTTTTTCTTTTGGTTTCATAGTAGCTGGTTTTTCAATCTCTATTTTTGTGTCGATTGCTTCGGTTGGTGGTTGAACTTCTTCAGGTTTCACTTCGGGGACTTTAGTGACTTCGGGAGTTGTCACTTCGATAATTCCTGCTGAGATAAGTGCTTCTTTCAGTTTTCTTACATCATTTTCGGTTAGTGTTTCATGTTCTGTAAGTAACCAGCGTGTTTTAAAAAATTGGATATCCTTTTTCAAGTCTGGTGACACAAGAACAAAGTTGCCAGCTTCAAGCCGCGGTAGTTTATTGATGATTTTTGCTGCTCGGGTTTCGCCAGCACCTGCTGTCACAATGTGCTCAATGGCCTCACGAGATTGACGGGCGGTAATTCTTCCTATCGCATAAGTGTTCATCTGCTCAAAAGCCTTGTAATCAACGTCCTTAGGACTCTGGGTTGCAATAATGCAGATAACTCCATATTTGCGTGCCTGACGAAAGATGAGTTTCAAGCCTTCTTTTGGACCAGGTTTCACTGTTCCTGAAGGACAGAAAGGAGCAATCTCATCAATAAAGAAAATCAATCGTGGTTTTTTGGAGGAACCTTGGTTAATCATCCAATCATATAAGCGGTTCACTAATATCGAAATGAAAAAATGTCTTTCTTCATCTGTTGTGAGGGTTTTTAGAAAGAAGACATTGATAGGTGTACGCCCTTTTTCTTTCTTTATCAGCTTCGTGATATCTAGTCTTTCTCCTAATTCAAAAAGCAATTCTGATGTCCCAATTGTTAAACTTCTAATGGATTGACTCAGTCGTTCTCTTTCTGCATCTTTCAGATATTTTCCATAGTCGACTGAGTTTAATGGATCTTCTACAAGAATATCTGCTAAATGTTTCAAATCTTTTATCTCTTTTTCTTTTTGCCAATAGTTTTTCATCAGTTCATAAATCACCGCAAATGCTTTTGATTCATAACTGCTCGGTAGCCCAGTTACCTTTATTAGAACCCTTACCAGTGTCCTGCTGCTATTATCAAGTAACCTGATAGCATCTTCATGTTCTGCCTTTGCATCAGGAAATACTATGGGATCTATACAGATTGGAAGGCCCTTTGTTGAAGCAGGAGTAAATATTTTTACATAAACTTTGTCTTTATATTCTCTGAGCATTTTTAATGGAAGTCCATGTTCTTCTATGACTTTTGGATCGGCAAGCTTAATCAGCGAGGCAATATCTCCTTGAGGATCCAAGGCGATTATTGGAATTCCTTCTATAGCTGCTTCTTCGATAATAATTTTTGCTAAAACGGTCTTACCAGACCCTGTTGATCCAAAAGCTGCCATATGTCTAACTAAAATTTTGGCAGGGATTTCCAAACGCTTGTCTGTAGGATTTCCATCCTTATCTACTTCGTAACCTAAAAATAGTGACATTTTTTACCACATTAAAGAGCTGTACAAATACCGATTAAATCATGAAAAACCACTCATGATCTCAAATAAAGCTTTTCACATAGTCTTAAAAATCTCTTATGAAATAAACTAAAACTCAATAACCAATGCAAACACTAATTTATTTTAACTTTTCAATTTAACATATCGACGGGAAGTCCCCTTCCGACAGCTGGGGGATGAAAGCCCGCTAGCTTTATATAGTTTTTTGCACAGGAGAGGTATGATGAATATCGGGAGTAAAACAGGGATATAAGACTCCCGATAGGATGACAGACGAGGCAGCCCTGTAAGCGAGGATTTGTACAGTTGCTAACCAGCGCGGTTAGCCGCGAAGGTAAAAGGACAATAGCATTTGACGAATCCCTATGGTGTGATGCTGGAATTGAAGGTCCCTATCACAAAATGCCAAGTGGACGGGCCATCCTCAAGAGGGGATGATCTGCGACACACAGCCGAACGTAAAACGAGAGTTTCCCGCACGGGTTGGGAGGACTCGCAGGAAGCTTCACCCGTCAGGGTGAAATAGTTCACGGACAAATCTAAACCCTATTAGGGTCTATTCTATGTGTGAGTGGACAAAGAACAGTAATTCAGCAATGATAGATTTAACTTTATCCATAAAAATAAAATAGAAAGAAAAAAAGAATTCGTGAGCACCCCTTGCAGGGCGCACGTCTAACTCGGCACTTCTTCATATCGACCGCGAAGTACAACGCCTAGGAGTATGAGTAGCCCAGCTGAAATGGCTCCTAATACCCACGCCGACGTATTAAAGCCGGCAGCTATGTACAAACTGTTGAAGCCAGCGAGTATCAAGCTTAAGAACACACCTAAAATCAACGAGAACAAGATAAATCTAGCAGTTGTTTCTTTAGAAACTTCTCGCCCCTTGCCTTGTAAAACATCTACAATGAACCCGAGTTGGCTTAATCCCCACAGAAATACAAATGCCACAAAAATTACTGTCGCATAGTTGAACATCGCTTGTGTCATCTCTGCTTGACTAGTTCCAGGCCAGACAGGCAGTTGTCCTTGACTGTAGAAGTACCCCGCACCTAAGATTGCTGCAATTACGAATAGAAAGGCAAAAATGTTTCCAAATAGCAAATCGTCAGGGTGCACGTAGCCTACTCTTCCTTTCTCCTTGAAGAAGGTATTGATGATTGCTACGAACAAGACGATCGCTAGAAATACAAATGTGACGTAGTATACAGTTAAGCTCGAAAGCCAAAGGCTAAAGACTAATACAGCGCCTCCTATCCCAGACGCCATAGCACCGAAGAAAATCAATCTAACCAATTAATGACCTCCAAAATTCACCCTAATATTTATTCATATTAAATATTATTTGTATTTAATAGGCGACAAAATTACTTAAAAAACCTTGCTTTTAGCAATAAAACAATTTTGAAAGATAATAAACAAGGTGCTTATATGACAATTATTGTAACTTCTTCTGCCTCAATCGCTGGTAGAACACTTCATGAGCAGTTCATTGAACATTATACTTTTGACAAAACTGGAAAATTTTTTGAGAATAATCCAATATACGAATACCAAACTCAAGATAAAGTGATAAAACTCTTAATAACGAACAGGAAAATCATTGACGCTGACCATCTGAACGAATTTACTACAGATTTGTTTATTTTCGCCAGTAAACATGAATCTGTAGCTAAAATACCTGCACTTTTAACTCATTCTACCGGTAATTGGACTATGGAAGCTAAATTTGGTGGTCTTCCTAATGAACTTGGTATAGCACCCGCCTTTGCGATTAAAGAAGCATTACTTGAGCTTCATAATCAGAAAAAACAATTAGATCTAGAACAATATAATGTATCTTTAGAAGTTAGTCATCATGGTCCTACTAATTTAAACGCCCCACTTGTTTTTATAGAAGTCGGAAGCACTCCAGATCAATGGAGTGATAAAAAAGCAGTAGAAGCAGTAGTTCATGCGACAATGCGGGTTGCTTCTACGAATAAAAGATATAAAGCAGTTATTGGCATCGGAGGCGGGCATTATGCACCGGAATTTAATCATCTACTTTTGAAAACAGATTATTCTATATCTCACATAGCGCCAAAGTATGTTTTAGACACTATTAGCGAAAGCATGATTAAGAAAGCAATCGATCGATCATTTGAAAAAGTTGAACTATGTGTATTGGATTGGAAAGGTATGAGAAGTCATCATAGAGAAACGCTTCTCCAGATCCTTGAGGAATTGCATTTACCTTTTATTAAAGTACGTAAACTGTTGCGTGCTTGAGTTTAGTTTGTTCTTTGTATTCTGACATAACTAATTTTTTAAAGGATTATCAAGTAGTCAAAATCTAATCTTAAGTCAATTGCTGTTAATGTGAACAAGATGAGTTTTACAATTGATAGAAATCAGCTGTTAGAGAATTTCATCCAATTCATCAGAAAAAAATATGTTCTCGTGTTTCTATTCAATTTCTTTTTAAGATTGATTATCAAACTCCCAATATATGTGATCGCTTCAATTGTTTATGATGAGAGTTTTTCCATGCTCGACCATTATGCGGATATTGCAATGACGTGGTATGTAGGTTTACCACTAAAGGAGGCTCGGCAATTCATTTTTATGCCATTTTTAATACAGGTTTTCTCATTGAATTTCTTTATCAGTCCGTATCTCACTTGGTTAATGATAGAAATCACAGGCTATTCAGTAGGGTTTGCAATTATTTTTCATCTGTTAGATAAGCGGATGGAAGGATGGGGAATTAACAAGCCAGAAAACTTCTTCGCACTTTATATCTTTTCTAATCTTTTATTCCCGGTATCCTATCTAAAATGGACTCAAGCCTTTGGACTCTTACTGATGCTCGTTTCACTTACCATCTATTTTATGTTTGAAGATAAAATACATTTCTCACTAATTTTTGCTATTTTGTCCGCATTAACTCACTTCTATGGGTGGGTATTCGTTAGTATATTATTCCTATATGCCTACAAAGACATTCGTTACCTTCAGTTCTTTGTACCGACACTATTCGTGTTATTACAATTTTTGTTTTTCTATATTAGAACAGGTGATTTCTTTCTATATTTCCATGCATTAGAAGCTTATGGAGAGCATTCATTTTATCCATTCAGTTGGGTAATCACCTATTGGGCTAATCTAACTACGGATTTGTATTTAGCAATAGTTTACATCTCACAGTTAGTATCTATTGCCGTGATAATCTCATATCTTTATTATTACATTAAGAACAAGCATATTGATCGATTAAATCTCCTTATTCTAGTCTTCTTCATATTTGTTCAATTAGTAACTGGACCAGGACCCCGCGAATTAAATCGATATTTTGTGCTCATATTACCGTTTTGTGTGATTCTACTGTTATGTAAATTTATGGGAGGTGTAAGCACTCGAAAATTAACGATTTTAATTGTATTTTTATGCGTTGTTAACATTTCCCTTATTTGGTATTTGATAATCGCTGATTTCTTGAATGTTTCTGACCTGGGAGTAATATATAAGAAAGCATCTAGTTATCTTTTAAGAAAAATAGGCTGAATTATTTAGCCAACCGCACAAAATTATTATTAAGTGAAAAATGAATTATCGTTAGGGAAAGGGTTGATTAAAATGTTTGACTCTAGTTTTATTGAACGGATTAAGAAGGAAAAAAAAGAATGGCAAGAAGACATCCCAAAAAATATATTTGAAAAAACAAATTCTTCGAGCATTCCAATTAAGTTAATTTACACGCCTGCTGATATTAATCATCTAGATTACGAAAATTTGGGATTTCCAGGAAATTATCCCTTCACTCGTGGTGTTCATAAAACCATGTATCGTGGTCGTCCTTGGACGATGCGTCAGTTCTCGGGTTTTGGAACAGCAAAACAGACAAACCAACGTTATAAGTATTTACTTTCAGAAGGTGAGACTGGATTAAGTGTAGCCTTTGATTTTCCAACTCTTAAAGGCTACGATTCAGATGATCCAATATCTTTGGGTGAAGTCGGAGTTTGTGGTGTTGCAATCGATACATTACAGGATATGGAACTCCTTTTTGAAGGTATCCCTCTTGATAAGGTAACAACATCCATGACAATCAATGCCCCTACACCAATACTGTTCAGTATGTATCTAGCGGTTGCCGAGGAACAAGGTATTTCGTGGGATCAAGTTGGTGGAACAGTTCAAAATGATGCACTGAAAGAATTTATCGCACAAAAATCTTTCATTTTTCCTCCTGAGCCTTCAGTTAAACTTGTTATTGATGTTATTGAGTTTTGTACAAAAAATGTTCCAAGATGGAATCCTGTAAGTATTAGTGGGTATCATATAAGAGAAGCTGGAGCTACTGCTGCACAAGAACTCGCATTCACACTTTCAGATGGTCTTACGTATGTTAGTAAAACAATTGAAAGAGGGCTTGATGTTGATGCTTTTGCACCTCGATTATCCTTATTTTTCTGTGCTCACAATGATTTCTTCGAAGAAATAGCAAAATTTAGAGCAGCAAGACGAATGTGGGCACGATTTATGAAAGAACGATTTGGAGCAACAAACGAAAGAAGTCTCTGGATGCGATTTCATACACAGACAAGCGGAGTAGCACTTACTGCACAACAGCCTGAAAATAATATTGTGCGTGTAGCTCTTCAAGCTTTGTCTGCAGTTCTCGGAGGAACACAAAGTCTTCATACCAATAGCTTTGATGAAGCATGGCAACTCCCGTCTGAAAAGGCAGTCACTATAGCCTTAAGAACTCAGCAAATCATTGCAAATGAAAGTAGCGTAACATCAACAATCGATCCGCTAGCTGGCAGTTATTATATCGAGTGGTTAACTGATAAAATAGAGGAAGAAGCGATGAAATACATTGACAGAATTGATAACATGGGAGGCATGATTGAAGCAATAAAGAAAGGCTATCCACAGAGAGAAATTGCAAATAGTGCTTATGAATTCCAAAAAGAAGTTGATAACAAGAAACAGATCATAGTTGGTATAAATCAATTTAAGGATGAACAAGAAGAGCTTGAAATACCTCGTTTCAAAGTTGATCCTGAAGTCGAAAAAACTCAATTAAAAAAATTAAAACAGATTAAGGAAAATAGAAACCATGAGAAAGTATTGAGATACTTAAATGAGTTGAAGAAAGCTACTGAAAGAGATGAAAATATCATTCCATACGTAGTTAATTCTGTTAAAGCATATGCTACTTTAGGCGAGATTATAAGCATTCTTAAGGAAGTTTATGGAGTTTGGAGAGAGGAACGCGTGTTTGCTTGAGGAATTAATAATGAAAAGAATTAAAGTCCTAGTTGCAAAACCTGGCCTTGATGGGCATGATCGTGGAGCTAAAGTCATTTGTAGAGCTTTAAGAGATGCAGGAATGGAAGTAGTATATTCTGGGCTTGAACAAACTCCTGAACAAATTGTAAATGCTGCAATTCAAGAAGATGCAGATGTTATCGGTTTAAGTATACTAAGCGGTGCACATAGAGCCATTTTGCCCACAGTTACCAAATTACTTTCCGAAAAAGGAATTACTGATGTCCTGGTTATTGTGGGTGGTATAATTCCTACCGATGATCATTTATTTCTCAAACAGCACGGAATTGCTGCCATCTTTGGACCCGGCACACCACTCAAAAACGCTGTCGAGTATATTAGAGAGAACGTGAGTAAGGACAGAGTTCACTAGAGGAAAAATAGATGAACGTAGAAGCACTTATTGATGGTTTATTCAAAGGCGATATCATAAGCACAACTCGCCTAATTTCCCTAATTGAAAACGATTTTTTAAAAGCGGAAGAAATTAGTCGCAGGATTTATCCACATACTGGAAATGCTCATGTAGTTGGGATAACAGGTCCTCCTGGAGTCGGTAAAAGCAGTTTGGTAAATAAACTAGCACTTGGATGGAATAAAAGAGGAAAAAAAATTGGAATAATTGCAGTAGATCCATCCAGCCCTTATAGCGGTGGAGCGTTACTGGGAGACAGAATAAGAATGCGAGAAATTACAGGCATCGAAGGAATTTTCATTCGTAGTATGGCTACAAGGGGATCTTTGGGAGGACTTGCTAGAGCTACACGAGATGCTATCAACATCTTGGATGCATCTGGCATGTATGACGTTGTAATCGTTGAAACAGTGGGTGCGGGACAATCTGAAGTTGAAATAATGAGGGTAGCAAAGACTGTTGTAATGGTATTATGCCCGGGCTTGGGAGACGAAATTCAGGCTATGAAAGCAGGGGCAATGGAAATTGCAGATATATTTGCGGTCAACAAAGCAGATAAACCAGAAGCTATAGAAACTGTCAATGATCTTGAGAGAATGTTGGATTATGAGGGATTAAATGAGGGCAAAGCAGGTTGGATGCCATCAATCGTAAGCACATCATCTACCATGAACACTGGTATTGATGAACTTGTAAACAAAATTGAGGAGCACCAAGAATTTCTAGCAAATATGACTTCAGAGGAATTCCATGAAAAAAGAGCGGCCATGGAGTTAATTGATACACTAATAACTAAAATCGAGAATGAAGCTATTAAGAAAGCGAAGGAAAGTCCCGTTTATAATGAACTTATTAAAAAAATTGTTGAAAAGAGAATAGATCCCTACCAAGCGGCAGATATCATTCTCAAGGAATACATGCAATCAAGCAGGTGAGCTACCTCGTGCTAAAGCCTCGAGGCTTCCTGCTTCAACGACAGACTCGATCCCCTGGCGGGTTACGGAGGTCTTATCTCCACAGGCTTAACATCCCTACGCCCCGTAGGTACTGTTAACGATGGTGAGGCGATCGGAGTATGCACCTTG
>Ga0180437_10011581_pt1 | contig 10556 bp, 7 predicted proteins | sample SS_ome_4_FD_132410 | JGI IMG/M metagenome (GOLD analysis project Ga0180437, IMG submission 132410) | Hypersaline lake sediment archaeal communities from the Salton Sea, California, USA - SS_3_D_1 metaG | ecosystem: Environmental > Aquatic > Non-marine Saline and Alkaline > Hypersaline > Sediment... | reverse complement strand
AGTTTATCGGGGAATGAAAAGAGAAAGAAACGGTTAAAGGGAAATATGCAGGCAAAGAAGTGATAGCCGGCGTGAAAGGAAGATTTTGAAGTAGAGAAGAAAAGGCAAATCCTGATGATTATAGCTGGCAGCAACAATTTCACGAAAAATGTTCAATTTTTTCAACAAGGAGTTATAATTTAATCCGAAATGGCCGACATCAAGGAAAAGCTCCAGCGCCTGAAAAAAGAAAGGGAAGCACGCGCAAAAATGCAGCCAATCAAGGGTGTCCTGGAAGAAGTCGATGAAAAAGAGGAGCTTTTAGGTGAAGAAAAACTCAAGCAGTTGAAAAGAGGAAGGCAGTCCCGCTCGAAAACCGATATCATAAAGGACGTCTGGGAAGAGATCGATAAAGACGAGAGCCTTTCCGTCAAAGAAAAACTCCAGCAGCTGATCACCCTCACTGGTAGCGAAGGACCTTCTAAATCCCAGGCCTCGGCCTTCGAGCCCCTTGAGAGAGAGCCTATCCAGTTTTTTGAGAATCCTTATCCTCTCGATGTCAGATACGGAAAAATCACCTTGTCTACAGGTCTGGATATAAAGGGAGATGTTCTTGTCTGGCTCAGCAAAGACGCCGAGTTTGAAAGCCTGGACCTTTCCACGGCTCTGTTCATCGACCTTGAGACAACAGGGCTGTCGGGTGGAACAGGTGTCGTGCCCTTTCTGGTTGGTCTGGGCTACTACAGGGATGATAAATTCTATGTCTCTCAGTACTTCCTCGGAGAGATGGGCGAAGAAGAGCGGATGATTCAGGAGCTAGGCCAGTTTTTTACCGAGATGAATTTTCAATCCGTTGTCTCCTATAACGGGAAAGGATTTGATATGCCTCTCCTCGAGACACGGTTCATCCTCCACAGGCAGCCTTTCCTCCTCAGTGAACTTCCTCATCTGGATTTTCTCTTTTCCGCCCGGAGTCTCTGGAGGCATAAACATGAGAACTGCCGTCTCTTCCATCTGGCCCATGAGGTCGTCAATGCGGATCGCGCCGAAGATATCCCCTCTGCCGAGATCCCCTGGAGATATTTTCAGTATCTGAACACGGGGAATTTCGATTTGATCGAGCCTATCCTCTACCATAATCAAGAGGATATTCTTTCTCTGCTGGGTGTGGTTGTCGCCGGTGCTCTCGTCTTTTCGGAGAAGGGAGAAGAGGGATTCGTGGATGCCATGGACCTCTACGGCGCGGGGAAGATCATGGAGAAATTGGGAGAAGTCGAGAAATCTTTGGATTTCTTCCAAAAGGCATTGGACGGTGAATTGTCGGATGAGGTTACACTGGAGGCCAAGAAGAAAATCTCCTATCATTTCAAGAAGAATCAGGATTGGGAGAGGGCAGTGATGATGTGGAAAGAGATGACTTCTGCAGAGACCGCATCCTTGGGTCAGCTTCTCTCGTTTAGAGAACTGGCCATGTACCTTGAACATAAAGAAAAGAAGTTCGAGGAAGCGAGAGAAGTGGCCGAAGAAGGATTTGTGATGTCGATGGGATTCTCTTCCTATTACGAGAAAGACTTTGCTCACCGCCTTGAGAGGCTGAAACTGAAAATACAGAGGCAGAAAGAAAAAGACTCGGAGCCGAAGAAAAAACAACCCAAGAAAAAAGAATCCACGAAAAAAGAATCCACGAAAAAACAGCCGAAGATAAAAACAAAAGGAAAATAGATGTCATGGAACTCAAAGCATTCAAGGACTATTTAAGCTCGCAAAAGCTTAAATTTACACGAACGAGACGTTTGATCTTCGAGGAAATATTTTCCGATGAAGAGATTCATCCAGATGCCTACGAAATCCATCGAAGGCTAAAAAACAAAGGCGAAAAAGTCTCTTTAGCCACTATCTACAGGACGTTGAGACTTTTCGTGAAGAGCGGATTGGTGAGTGAGGTGGACTTTGGAGAGAATCACAGCCACTATGAGCCTGAAATCTCCCGGGCAACCCATGGACATCTGGTTTGCCTTTCCTGCGGCGAAGTCAAAGAGTTTTCCAATGAAAAGGTCCAATCCATCCTAAAAAAGATAGGCAAGGAAAGCCAGTTTAAAACCGATAAATTTTCCATCCAGGTATTTGGCTACTGTCAAAACTGTCAGAAAAAATAACCCTCCTGTCATTGCGCAAAGAGGAGCAACGCGGTAATCTTGACCACTTGTCATTGCGAGGAGTATAACGATGTGGCAATCTCATAAAATCAGTTGTCATATCAAACGCAATGCGGACATCTCATGTATATATGTTATGGTAAGCAAAGTGAGGCAATCCCTTATAAAAATCGTTTTGACTTCACCTTAAACTTCATATACTTATAATGACTTATAGGAGGAAATTCAGCAATGAAGGCCATGCTCTTAAAGAAATTTGCTCCGATTGACCAAAATCCTCTCGAACTTGTCGAAATTCCCAATCCCGAACCAGGCCCTGAGGACATTCTTCTCCGCATAAAAGTCTGTGGTGTCTGCCATACAGACCTCCATACTGTCGAAGGCGAACTACCCGAAGTGAAGCTGCCCATCATCTCCGGGCATCAAGTAGTGGGAGTCGTGGAAAAACAGGGGAAAAATGCTTCTCGATTTAAAGAAGGAGACAGACTCGGTGTGGCCTGGCTGTATTCCTCATGCACTCAATGCGGATACTGTTCACGGGAAAACGAGAATCTTTGCGAATCCGCCCGCTTCACAGGCTACCATGTCAACGGCGGATATGCTGAATACATAGTCGTCCCGGAAAAATTCGCGTATGTCATCCCCGAAATATTCTCTGACGAGGAAGCCTCGCCTCTTCTCTGTGCAGGAATCATCGGTTACAGAGCTTTGTGTTTGAGCGAGATTAAACCCGGCCAACGGCTAGGACTTTATGGATTTGGCGCATCGGCTCATGTCGCTATCCAGGTTGCCGTGCACTGGGGATGCAGGGTCTATGTCTTCAGCCGTAGCGAGGAACACCGGAAGCTGGCTGAGAAGCTCGGTGCAATCTGGACGGGAACATCCAAAGATGAACCTCCGACAAAAATGGACAGCTCCATCATCTTTGCGCCTGCAGGCGAATTGGTCTTGGATGCTTTGAGAGTCCTGGATAAAGGCGGCACCGTGGCTCTGGCAGGAATTTACATGACACCCATTCCCGAGATGGATTATGTGAAATACCTCTACCATGAGCGGACTCTCCGCAGCGTAGCTAACGCGACACGGCAGGATGGAGAAGAGCTCCTTAAAATCGCGGCTGAAATCCCTATCCGGACGACCACTCAATCGTTTCCCCTGGAAGAAGCTAATAAAGCTCTGAGGCTACTAAAAGAAGGGAAGATCAACGGCGCCGCCATCCTCAAGATTTCTGATTAAAAAAGAGGCCGGTCCTTTTTTTCTGTCATTGCGAGCGACCGAAGGGAGCGTGGCAATCTCATAAAGAAAAATTGTCATTCCTGGCGAAACCTAACCATCTCACATCTAAAAACTTAAAAAATTCCGCAAAACATGGCATAATAAGAAACACTCTTTTTCAGTGCGCCCGTAGCTCAGCTGGATAGAGCGTCTGACTACGAATCAGAAGGTCGGCAGTTCGAATCTGTCCGGGCGTACCACTTCATTTCCCCAATTTTAAAGCTTTTGTTTCGTCTTTTAACTTAAAACACGTAGTTTCAGCAGTTTTAAGTAGAGTTTGTCACATATCAATAATTCCCCATGCGGGGATCAGCAAATATAAGCTATACTTTCGTATAGAAGACAAAGGAACCTATTTTCAATATTCGAGCATGACAAAATAAATTATATGTTTGACATTCAATTTTACTTTTGATAATTTTCCGCTGAGGGTGAAGCAAAAGGGAAATAGAAAACTAAGCTGAATAGCGTGTTTTCTCCACTATTAGGGGAATTATAACTTTTTTAAAGGTTGAATTACGGATCCTAACCTTTTTATTTTGGATTGGGTCAGGTCAGCAAAATATTTTTCTAACTTAGAAAATGGACGGGAAACGGGGTGTACTCCAACAAAAGATGGGGGCATGTTCGATATGGGGAATTCCATTTCAGAAACGATAATCAAGAAAAAAAATAATTGTCAATAAGGAAGAACAAAAATGATTGAAATCTTTCATGTTAGTGATTTGCATTTCGGAAGAACCAAAGAATATAAAGAAAGAGCTATACTTCTCCTGAATAGAATCAAGGAAGAATTCGAGATTGAGAATGATGGGAACAAGTATCTCCTGGTAACAGGTGATATTGCTGATGATGGACTAAAAAAGCAATATGATAAAGCCACAAAAGCTCTAATCGATTTCAAAGGAAATGTATTTGTAGCTCCTGGAAATCACGATTACGCTACTCTAGGATTTTTATATAGGAAAAAATTTGCAAAAAATTTTGATAATCATTTAGTAAAAACACTTGGAATTAATCATCGTTATTTTGCTAAAAAGCCGTATACTAAATTAATTAATGACGGCACAGGAAACAAAGTGCTTTTGATCGGGCTAAACTCATGCGCAAAGACACCACTTCCTTTTGATCTTGCCGCAGGGAAGATCGGAAAAAAGCAGCGGAATCTCTTAAACGATACCCTGAATAACCCCACCTATAGAGATATTCCAAAAATTGTCTACCTTCACCATATTCCACACAGACTCGCTCATGGTATTGGCATGAGCCTTAAAGATTTCAAGAAATTAATGGATATAGTCAGGAAAAGAGTGGATGTACTGGCATTCGGACACGAGGGAAGAATTAAAGAACTAAAGGAAAAAGAAATTAAAAAGCTAAAAATGTCCAGAAAGGATTATAGGAAATTGAAGCGAATAAAAAAGCATTATATCCCAAGTCGTGGAATGAAACTCAGAAGCGGAAAAAGCCAAGGCATTCGTTATTACTTAGATGCTAACAAATCAGTTAATGAACAAGCTTGTTATCGTATCAGGATTGAAGGTAATAAAGTCTCAGCCAGACTAATGAAGCTTGCTTAAAATTTAGCGATATTAATTGAATAAGAAAATGAATAAGGCAAAAAGGAGGTAACATGTCCTGGAAAAAACGAAAGAACAAACTTGTGGCCAGATTCATGGCTGACGGCTTCGATGGTCAGTCCATCAAGGTCTTCCGGTTCAAGGAAAATCCTATGGATCCTGGCGAAGAGAGACTGGGATTAGTCGCTGAGCACAAGACCGCGAGAAATCATGCGACAAAACAACCAAAAAAAGCCTACTATGTGGAGGGAAGCCCCTATGAAATGGGATTCCTTCTGGGCAGGATGGCGGAGAAAGACATCGCCCGTATGGCAGGAGAATACGTTGATAACATGGTAATAGATTTTCTCAGCAAAGAGGTAAAGGATCGGGCGAAACGTAAGCAGATTGCAGGATTATTGAAGTTCATTCTTAACTGGTATATCTCGCTCAAGGTCCAACAGGACATACCGGAGGAATACGACCTTGAGCTGCAGGGTATTGTGGATGGCTGCCAGAAGGCCAATCGCTTTTCTCCGGTCACAAAGGGTCGGCTGTGGATGCTCAATGTGGGTTTTGATTGCCTGATGGCAGTGGCCTATACTGGAAAATTCCTTGGAAAAGACCTTTCAGAAGTTTTTCGTCTTGAGGTGGACCGGGAAAGCGTAATGGACGAGGAATTGCACGAGGCCCGCCGAGAGCTGAAGTCCATTCCGTCAAGAGCTATCACTCCGGTTGAGCCCGAGGAGCTTAACATTCCTTTGATGTGTAATGGATTTTCCGTTTTCGGAGATGTGGTAAAGGGCAAAAATCACTATTTTGGCCGTGACTTCATGTTCTCAACTGGCGGAGTCTATCAGGATACAGCATGCATGATCATCTACAACCCCAAACAGGAGGGAAGTTCCCTTGAAGATTCCTTCCCCTTTGTGAGCATGACTGCGCCGGGCATCATCGGTAGCATAGCGATTATGAACAGCAGGGGAGTTGCCAGTGGCGTGGATATGGTACCAGGAGCCAACAGCAATCCCGACAGGCCTGGCATCAACTCCTTGCTTTTACTGCGTCATGCTGTTCAACATGGAGCTAGTGCCAAAGCAGCAGTGCGGATAATGGAAAAGGTCCAAAGGGGAGTTTCCTGGAATTACATCATTGCCGATGGATTCTACGATGAAGCCTGCATCGTGGAAGCTGGTGCCTCCACTGACGGCAAGGAGATAGATTTCCTGAGATATCCATCTCCTGATTTAAAACGTCTTCTCCCGGAAAAAGGCTTTCTTGGAATAAACAGATCCGTTCGACAGCTCAACGGACTAATGGTCCGCTGGAGCGACTTCCGTTACCCACGCGTGTATCATGAACGTTTCAATCAGAAACTGTTTGAGGCCATGAATAAGACCATGGACTCAACCGCCTTTGGAGAAACTGGATACATCAATCAATACAACTCAAACACCAACCAAGTTGAACACAACTGTCCGGAAGCATTCTACTTTGCACCTCAACGGGAGATCAGCGATGAGGTCGTGGTGGTATCCAATCATTACATTCTTCCTGAGATGCGTCTCTGTTCCATGCACCCCTGGACAAACCGAATTTCCAGTAAGATGCTCGATGATATTCAGTGGCGGTATGACGAGCTCAACAAACAGATTACGAGGGCTCTTGAAGGAGGTAAAAAGATCGACTACGAGAAAGCTAGAGAGTTAATCGATTTTCTCTCTCCAAAACGGAATTTCCCCAAATACTATGAGAACAATCCCCGCAGTGAAGATGGCGAGATTGTGATCAATGGCAGCGTATCCCTTTGCGACCTCAAGAACCTGACCATGGAGAGTCATTACGGATATTACTGCGATGAATGGGTAAAGATTAACCTGGCACGGTTCATGTACGTTTGAGCATGTCTATCCTTGCTAAATTCAGTGCAAGGATGCTTGATCTAAGATCTGAATATAAAGAAAAATATCTGGCAGCTTATAAATATTTAAAATGGAAGCAGCGAGGAGAGAACAATAATCTGTTCATAGATATACACAATTAATTCAAATCATTTAGGCTGTGTTGACTCATCCCTTATTAATTGATATTCTCTTGCCGAGCAAACAGAGAGATCAATGGGGATGAAATGCTCTGAATGCGACACTGATAATCCTTCTGATTCAAAGCATAGCAAAGTAAATGCCACACCGATCTCCTCCTCTAAAGGAGTTCTTCATAATCACACCAAAATTTGGAAACGCTTATCGATGAAATGATTGCAGGTGCAACATCGGCTGTAAGATTCCAGATAATCCAAGAGAGGGGAGAAAGCGAGCAGGATTGATAAAGACAAAACGCAATGAAATCCACCAACGATATAAAGCACATTTAACATAAAAATACATTCAGTTGAGGAGGTCACAAAATGAAAAAGTTCAAATTTATAGCCTTTGCAATGCTAATGGTTTTGTTTGTTGCTGCCTCTTTTACAAGCCAACAAAAAAAGATCTATTGGGGCAAGGAAGTGCCGGATGGATGGAATGGAAACTGGCCGGCGGAATTCCAAACAATCCCTGAAAAAACAAATTATGAAAAGACAACCTCCAGCTACCAGATCCATGAATTCATCAATGTATTGCAGTGGAACAGTGAGAATGTCCATGTCTTTAATATGTTTACGAGTGAGCTGAGAAAAGTCTGCCCGGTGGTGGTTTTGGCCAATCCGCGAATCACCTCTCCCCGGGAAGCCAAAGCCTCAGGGAAACCGGTCATCTACCTCCAGGGGAGTATTCACCCCCCCGAGTCTCCCGGCAAGGAAGCTTTGCTCATGCTGATGCGGGATATTCTTTTAGGGGAGAAAAAATATCTTCTGGATAACCAGATCATCTTGTTCTGCCCGAATTTCAACGTGGATGGGACGGATACCTGGAGCACGAGCGACAGATTGCCAAAGTTACAGGGAACTCGCACCAATGCTTTGGGATATGATTTGAATCGCGACGCCATAAAATTGGAAACGAATAATGTGCTGGCATTGAACAGGAATGTATTCAGTCGATGGGACCCTGTTCTCATCCATGACACTCACTGCATGGGGAGAGTCCAACACGCCTATCCCATAGTTTATGCCGCTTCGAATGTTCCGACAGCTCATCCTGAGCCTCGAGGCTATGTCACCAATAAATTGTTCCCAGCCGTGCGTCAGGCTGCCAAAGAGAAATGGGGACTCGAGATATTCTTTCATTGTGGAGCGGATCTTGATAAATGGCCACCCACAGAGTGGAGTCATGACAGAGCAGCCTGGACGGTCGAAGGCAAGTTTGTTGTCAGTGGCTATGGGCTGCGCAACAGGATGTCGATTTTAGTCGAGAGTGTCTGGTACAACACGTTTGAAAAGCATATCTACAGCCAGTATGTCTATGCCCATGAACTTTTGGAATACACAAACACTCATGGAAAAGAAATGATGAAGGTCTGTCAGGATGCGGATAAAGAGGTTGTGGAACAGGTTCTCGCCAGGGCTGAAACAGGACAACTGAAGAACTGGGTGGAGGGCAAGTATGTCTCTAAGGGGAAGATCGACCTCTTGATGTATCCAAAGATCGAGTATGAATTGATACCCGGAACAAGCGTTCGCCGAATCAAACCAGGAGTTCTGGAAAGGGGGCCGGAGGTTGTTCGTGGAGTTGAGGACCTGACCAAGCCGGTGGGAACAAAGGAAGCGACCTTCCCCCGGGGATATCTCATCCCGGCGGATCTTTCGCATTTGGTGGAGAAACTGCGCGTACACAATATCGAAGTCAAAGTCCTGGAAAAGCCTATCAAGGTCAGCGGCGAAGAGTATGTCATCGATAAGCTGGAAAAAGTTCGCCAGCGAGGTTATGAAATGACCAGACTGGAAGGGGGCTTTTTCAAGTCAGCCGGAAAGGAATTTCCAGCAGGGACGTATCAAGTCGACCTGGCGCAACCATTGGCGAATCTGGCCTTTTACTGCCTGGAGCCTGAAGTTGTAGATGGTTTTGTGGGGTGGAACCTGCTCAATGATTATTTGGAATCACTCGGTGTGGAGAAAAATAGCGTGGTCTACCCCGTGTTTAAATATTTAAAAATCATTGAATAGCCGATATAATCAGATTAATCAATAGAAGATTAGATTAATCAATTATAGAAAGGAGGGAGAAATATGGATCAAAAATTCATTGATTTATACGATGAATACGCTCAAGGATCACTGGATCGTCGGGAATTCCTGAAGAAATTAGCTGTTCTTGCGGGAGGCACGGCTGCAGCCATCACTCTGCTGCCTTTAATAGAGAAGAAATATGTGCAGGCCCAGGTCGTTCCCGAGGATGATCCCCGTCTTCATGTGGAAAATATCAAATATCCCGGTGAAACAGGCGATGTTCTCGCTCATTTTGCCCGGCCAAAAGGAGACGCTAAGCTACCCGGAGTTATCGTCATCCACGAAAACAGAGGCCTTAATCCCCACACTGAAGACGTGGCCAGGCGAGCCGCTATAGAGGGATTCATCGCCATTGCTCCGGACGCCTTGTCACCGCTGGGAGGAACTCCGGAAGATGTCAATGAGGCGCGGTCGCTGATGCGAAAGCTGGACAGCCAGGCGACAGTCAAAAATTATGTGGCGGCAGTGAAGTATTTAAAGACGCATCCTCAATCAACAGGAAAAGTCGGATGCATGGGTTTCTGTTGGGGAGGAGGCGTGACAAACCAGGTGGCTGTTAATTCCCCGGATTTAACCGCAGCGGTTCCTTTCTATGGCAGACAGCCTGCGCCTGAAGATGTCCCCAAGATCAAAGCCTCTATGCTTCTCCATTATGCGGGTCTCGACGAACGGATCAATGCGGGCATCGAGGCATTCGAAGCGGCTTTGAAGCAAGCCTCCATAGATTACAAGATGTTCATGTACGAAGGCGCCGGGCATGCATTTTTTAACGACACGGGTTCCCGGTACCACAAGGAAGCGGCCCTGCTTGCCTGGGAAAGGACTATTGCCTTCTTGAAAGAAAAGCTTAAGACTTGACATCTTGTCTCCATCTTGACGATTTGTGTTGGGCTGGGCAGGTGAATCGGATCACTTGCCCAGACAGCATTTCTTGTACTTCAGTCCACTGCCGCACGGGCAGGGATCATTCCGGCCCGGTTGGGGACTCATTCGAACGCCTGCACTCTGCACCTGTGACATTTGCTGTTCTTTGGACTGTCGGCGCCACTCGGCGGCGACTTCTGCGACGAATGGCAGGCAGTGGGTAAAAAAGCGTTTATAGCCCGCACACAAGTAGTTCAGTCCCTCTTCGCCATCCGGTGTTCGGATGAAGCGATTCTTCGGACACTCCCCATTGCACATAGCCCTGACCTTACATGTCCGGCAATAGCGCGGTAAAGTATCCAGTTTGGCCTGTCCGAATGCTCTCTGTGCCGGACTTTCGAGCAGCTCGACCAGAGGAGTCTTCCGGATGTTCCCAAAGCAATGTTCAGCATCCACAAAGTGGTCACATGAATAGAAGTCTCCGTTGTGTTCGACGACTGGAATATCGCCGCAAATCGGTCGAAAGATACACAACGAGTGCTCCTGATCAAAGGCAGT
>Ga0180437_10011579_pt1 | contig 10557 bp, 6 predicted proteins | sample SS_ome_4_FD_132410 | JGI IMG/M metagenome (GOLD analysis project Ga0180437, IMG submission 132410) | Hypersaline lake sediment archaeal communities from the Salton Sea, California, USA - SS_3_D_1 metaG | ecosystem: Environmental > Aquatic > Non-marine Saline and Alkaline > Hypersaline > Sediment... | reverse complement strand
TTCCCGTACGAACCGCGACAATCACAGCCACGAATGCATTGAGACCTCATAGCATCGCCCTTTCGATGAAGGCCGCGGACCACCAGCGTGGCCCCATTGACTCCTGTTCCGAATATGTTCCGAGAAGAGAGGTAGGATTACCCGATAGTCTATCAGTATCCCAATACTCGTCAATCCTTTGTGGGGCAATTTCAGCCCCCATTTTGGGAAAACACCCCCCCGCGGGGGTTCCGACGTTTACCCAGACACCCTGCCGCCCCCAGGTTCCCAGAACGGACGGAAGCAGCAACGCACCACTTGGGGCGTTCCAACCGGATTGCGAGCTGCCGCTTACGAGGCCGATCCTGAATTCTGCCCCGGGACATACACGCAATCGGGCTCCGTCTCCAGCGGATCGCCGGTCAGGGCGTAAGCCCTGGCACGGCTCCCGCCGCAAACGTCGCGGTACTCGCAGATGCCGCAACGGCCTTTGAAGCCGTCGGGAGCGCGCAGCGCGCGGAAGGTGGGGCGGTTCTGGTGGACGTCGACGACCGAATCCCCCGGAAAGCGCGGGTGCCACGGCTGTCGTGGCACCCCAATTCCCAAGGTTGGCGAAGCACCAGCGCTCTGTCAATCGGTTTCTTGTGCGTACGATGGCCTTCCGAGGCCGTCGCATTCTTGGTGCGGCCTCGGAAGGCCGACCCGCGAAAACATCAACTGACAGACCACTCCGGATCACTGGAGAGAAGCTTACCTATTTTCGCGCAGTACAAGATCGTGGGGCGGCATCTCCGTGAAAGTCGAAGCGTACGGCAGGAAAATCGACGGAATCTGTGCGGTTTCTGGTGCCCCGCCGACACGCCGCCTAGCGTCGCAAGCGGTTGTCATGAAACAGGTTGTGCCGAATTCCCCCGCGGAAACACTAAGCAGCCTCGGCATCCCGGCGCCCAGAACGCCGGTGGAATGCTTGACCCCGTTTGCCATAAGCGGTAAACTCAACCCGACCCGTACGGTATCTTGCACCTTGGATTGTGATGATGCGCTGGGCGTTGGCGAACTGAGATCCTCCTCTGCGGTGCTGCAACGCTGTGTTAATGTTCGAGTGCATCGTACGTGACCGCGAAATCGCGGCTTACGTAGTGGCTGCGTGAAAGGTCTTGCCGGCACACTTGTGCGCCGGAGCGCCGCAGAGAGTCTGCCCCTGGTTTTGCGGCGTGCAAGGACGCTGGCCTAACGTGGATGGTTGGCCGAGCTTGGTGTAGCAAGAACGCCCAGGAGTAAGGATTCTCCCTGCCGCAAACCGAAAGGAGGGGCAAGATGAAGCGATGGATCGTGGTTCGCCGTGCGCTGACAACGGTTGCCGTCGGCGCTTGGCTGGTTTGCTTTGCGGCACCCGTTGCGTCGCAAGCCGAGATGTTGACCGCATGGGGTTACGATGCCAACGGCATGTGGAGCGTGCCCGACGGCGGTGACTTTGTGCAGGTCGCCGCCGGAAAGTGGTACACCTTGGCGCTGAGGCAAGACGGGTCGCTCGCAGCCTCCGGCTCCAACAAGTACGGCCAGTGCGACGTCCCCAACGGCGACGACTTCGCGGCTGTTGCGGCCGGATATTTCCACGGCCTGGCAATGCGTAAGGACGGGTCGCTGGAGGCCTGGGGGAACAACGACTTCGGTCAGTGCAACGTTCCCGGCGGCAATGACTTTGTCGCCGTCGCGGGCGGACTTGGACACAGCCTGGCACTTAAGGCGGATGGGTCGCTTGTGACTTGGGGAAACGATAGCGACAATCTGCACAGTCTTCCGCCCGGGAACGACTTCGTGGCGATTTCCGCCGGGGCTTACCACAATCTGGCCCTGAGAGACGACGGGGCGCTGGCGGCCTGGGGCCATAACGGCGACCACCAGTGCGAGGTTCCCTCGGGCAACGACTTTGTGGCCATCGCAGCCGGAGGGTATCAAGCCTCCCGAGACGTCAAAGGTGGTCACAGTCTGGCCCTGAAAAGTGACGGCTCGCTCGTTGCCTGGGGATGGAACGCATGGGGGCAGTGCGACGTCCCCGACGGCGCCGATTTCGTCGATATCGCGGCCGGCTGGTATCACAGCGCGGCGCTGCGGGAGGACGGCTCGCTGGAGGCCTGGGGGTGGAACGAACACGGCCAAACCGATGGCCCGCCCAGGAGCGACTATGCGCATGTCGCGGCCGGATACGCCCACACCGTGGCTCTGGCTGTCGCCCCGGAGCCTTCTGCGTTGATCGGCCTGTTGAGCATGGCGGCCGCCGGCCTTCTCGCCTGGAGATTAGGAAGCGGCCGGTGATCAAGTAGGAAGTACCCGTTTTGCCTGCTCCGATTGCTCTTCAGGCGGAAGCAGGTGGAAGACGATGCGGTAGGCCTGGTATCCCGCGGCCAACTGCTCCGGGTAAAGCCGGGCGATCTCCGTCCGTAGCTGATCGGCGGTCTCGAACCCGTCCGGTTGTGCATCCCCGTCGGTCAACGCGTCGAGTTGCACGGGCTCGACCGCCGTAACCCGAATGTGGCCCGCGCCGGGAATGTAACTTCGCTGCCCGGCGCGCATCCGTCGGTGTTTCCAGAGCCGGATGGTCTGGGTCTTCTGTCCACAGCGGATTGCCGGCAGAAACCGTCTCTTGAACAGCAACATGCAGACAGCTTATCCGGCTGGCTGCCGCCGGGTCAAGGCAGGAGCCGCGTCGCGTACGGGGCCGGTATGGCCGTACGTCGTCAGGTCCCGGTTTTGCGGGTCGGACGACTGAGACGGTTCAGATGGCTTCCAAGGCCTGTGGCGCGGGGTTCGGATGGGAGGGGCGGCTGGAACAACCTATGACGGCTGTTCGGCCGGGCAAGCGGCCTCATTGCCCCGACGGTGGGATTTTGCTCAATGCGGTCCGAGAAACCAGTCGATCGCACACAGGGGTAGATGCCGAGTCTGGAAGACGGCATCCTCTGGCATCGGAAGGCAGAATGGATCATGGAAGAATGATGGAGCGCCGCGCAAGTCACGTGCTGCAACGGCTGCTGCTGGTGGTAGTATCGGTCGGAATCTCGTGTCGGCCCGCCTCCTGCCCGGGCGGCTGGGCCCCGATTGTCCTGGCCGCCAGACCTCTCGGCCAACCCAGCCAGCCACAACGTTTCCCCGACGTGGTCCGAATCGAACTGCACATCGGCGATTCGACGTCCGAGTCGCCGAGAATTCCGGCCGCCGTGGAACCGTCCCCCAACGAACAGGCGCCTCGGAAGGTCAAGGCGCCCACCTTGGCTAAGCGAGGCTCAAGGCGGCTTCCGGACGCTGTTAACACAAGTCCTGCGGAACGGGAAGACTACGTGGCGCCGGAGCCGCGCACTGCGGATCCACCGAAGGATGCTGAGCCACCGAAAGAGATCGCTAGCCCACCGCGGATGTCGATGACGGTTGATTCTGCCGCTTCTTCCGATCAACAGGCGGAGCGAACATCTGATGCTGCGACTTCTTCCGACAAGCAGACCGACGCCGCATCGCCCCAACCGGGGGACATCGCGTTGCCGAAACAACGGCCGCAGGATTCCACCTCGGCAGCTTCGGATCGAGCGATTGAGGACCCGCGGGCGTTGGACGGGGCCCCTGCCAGACCCAGGGCGCCGGCCGGATCCGTGCTGCTTCCGCCCGAGCCGCTCACCATACGATCCGAACACCTGGAACGAATTGCCCAGCAGGCCGATCGACAGATTCGCCGCGGCTTCGAATTGGCCGGACGCCGGGCCTTTTTTGCAGCCCAAGCAGAGTTTATTCGGGCCCTGCGACTCGTGGCACAGGGGTTGGATGCCGAACATCGGACCGACGCGCACAGCCGTGCCTTGGCCGCCGGATTGGCAGCCCTCCAAGAGGCCGAGGACTTTGTCCCGGACGGCTCGCGGTTGGAAGCCGATTTGGATCTGCCCGAGTTGATCCACGGCCATCGGACGCCCGTTCTCAAGAATGCGGATACGAGGGAACTGGCTCCTCTGTTGGCGATGAAGTGCTACTCCACCTATGCTCAGGAGCAGCTTGCCGTGGCCGCCGGACGCGAAGTGGCCGGCTCGATGGCCTTGCATGCCCTGGGAAAACTGCACTCGGCCCTTGCCCACGACCGCAGCACGATCCGGACAGCCGCCCCCAAGGCAATGGTCTTCTTTCAAGCGGCCCTGCTGGTCTATCCTCAAAACTACATGGCCGCCAACGATCTCGGCGTGCTGCTGGCACGTTGTGGGAACTACCGCGAAGCGGAGATTGCCATCAAGCAAGGCCTCTCGATCCGCTCGCAAGCGACCGGCTGGCGCAATCTGGCGGTCGTATATCGGCAACTCGGTCAACACGAGTTGGCCGGACGGGCGGATCGGCTGGCGGTAAGCGCGGTCCGTCCCAAGGCCGCAGAGGAAACCGCCCGGCCCACGGTGCCGCGGCGTCAGATCCTCTGGCTCGACCCGAACATGTTCGCCCGAACGGGCGAAAACGTCTTGCCTTCCCGGCAACATCTGCCGGCCCACGGCAGCCCGAACCACGAGAAACCAAGGCCACCGGAAACGGCGGCCAGAGCGTCGACCTCCGGGTGGCTGCCGTGGGCCGTGCAAGACAAAAAGAGGAAATAGGATGGCCGAAAGACAGCAGAGGCTGCTGAAGAACGTTTCTGCCCGCCGACGGTTTGCACGCTGCCTGGCCGCAACGACATTCGTGCTGACGACGTGTCTGGTGACGGTCTTCTGTCTGACGGCGCGGGCGCGCGACGGCGAATCCGGCGAAATCGTCCGCTGTCAGGCGCTCGGACCGGCCGCTCCCTGCGCGGTTTGTGCCGTGGATTGCTCCACGTGTTGCCGTTGTCGCGGTTGGGAGTCGGCCCGGGCCATTGCCTGGCAGGCCTACGCTCAGGGCGAGTACGTCGGGCACCACCGGCTGGCCCACGTGGACGAGTACCGCCTGCGGGTCGACGACGAGTTGGATCTAGTCTACCGTCTGACACGCGAGGAGACGTCGACACCGTACGAATTGAACGTGGGCGACGAGATCCAGGTCGAATCGTTTACCGACGAAGCACTGAACCGCCGCCTGATCATCCAGCCCGACGGCACCATCACGCTGCGGCTGCTGGGTCAGATCCGCGCGACTGGACGCACGGTGCCGCAACTTCGCGATGCATTGGAGGAGGCCTACAAGAAATACTACAAGATCCCGGCCATCACGGTCACACCGCTGAAGGTGAACACGAAACTGGAGGACCTTCGGGCGACGGTCGACCGTCGTGCCGGCCTGGGCGGCCAGAACCGAATTGCCCGAGTGACGCCTGAGGGAACCATCTCGCTGCCGGCGATCGGGTCCGTGCAGGCCCAGGGACTGACCCTGGGAGAGTTGCAGGAGGAGATCAACGAGCAACATCGATCGAGGGCGGGAATCGAAGGCATCGAAGTCATCCCGGTGCTCGTGCAGCGGGCGCCGCGATTCGTATACGTGCTGGGCGAGGTGGGTACGCCCGGCCGCTACGAGATGACTGGCCCGACCACGGTGCTGCAGGCCATCAGCATGGCCGGCAGTTGGAACAACGGAGCGAACCTTCGACAGATCGTCGTCTTCCGTCGCGGCGACGACTGGCGACTGATGGCAACCATGCTTGACCTTCTCCTCGCCCTGCACGGCAAACAGCCATGTCCGCCCGGAGAAATCTGGCTCTCCGATTCCGATGTCGTGATCGTACCAAAGAACCCAATCCTGGTCGCCGACGATTTCATCGAACTGGTCTTCACCCGCGGCATCTACGGTGTGTTCCCGCTGAACGCCACGATCAATTTTTCCAAGCTCAGCACGTTGTAGGAAGTAGTTAGTGGATAGTGGGCAGTAGGAACTGCGCTACTATGGCGAAAGCCCGCGCGCCGCGTCTCGCGGCGCGTAAGGACGGTCCCCCTTTTTTCCTGTGCGTCCTCTGACACGACGATCCGTGTCGCCCCAGTCAACGCGACCAGCCATCGTCAACAACTAGGGCGGCGGGGGGAACGGCCTATTGCAGCCCCTTGAGGAAGTCGTTGAGTTCGTCATCGCCGGATCCGACCGATGGGGACTTGCCGGAGTCGGGGTCCTTCGATTGGTCGTCGGCGGGCGTGGGCGGCGGAGTGGGTTCCGGCTCGTCTTCCTCCTCAACCTGGGTGACGGCATCTGCGGCCATCTGTTCCCAATCGGAAAAATCGGGCAATACATCGCTGGCTGGCTGATCGGCCGCGGGATCGGTCGACACGAAACTCGGTGTATCGTCCAGTGAGTTGGGTTTGGAAAGTTGTTCGTCCGACTCGGTCGTATCCGACCCGCCCCCCCCTGATTGAGTGTTTTCGTCGGCGACTTGCACGGCTGGCAGCGAGTCGAGATCACCGGAATACTCGTATCGAGCCTGAAAAGTGAGCGGCCCGACCGTAAACTCACCTTTTGGGGGGAGGGGAGCTTCGCGGATCCGCTGACTATCGACCAGAGTCCCGTTGAGCGATCCAAGATCGCGGATCATCAGCAGCCCGTCTGACTCATAAACTTCGCAGTGCCGCCGACTGATCATCGGATGGGCCACTGTCAGTTGGGCTTCTCGGCTGCGGCCGATGACGGTCGGCAACTTCAGCGCGATGACAGTCCTACTAGCCTTTCCGCCGACAACGATCAGTTTCACACGCATGGGGGATCTTTACTCTGACCTACCTGTGCCCTGGCATCATGCATGTCGAAGTGGAGGTGGGATACGCGCAACACGCAATAACTCGTAACTTCCTATATTAATCGTGAAAAAACGAGGCTGCAACAGTCTACGAACATGAAGGGGAAAATAAAAGAGATAACGCTTTTCACCTCGCGGAGCCAAGGCGAAAAGCGAATTGGACGAGGTGTTTCGTGGCGGAGGGAGGTGCTGAGGCGGGTAAGTGCCGGCCGAGCGAGGATTTGAAAAGAGGGGGGCTGATTTGCCGTACGTTTTCGGCTGTTCGGCGCGTACCACGAGCCTGCCCGCGTCTCCACGGAGGCGGAGACTGGGCACAAGAAGAGGCGTGCTTCGGTGTGAGGCAGCCCGATGCGCGGTCTTACGGGCTGCGCTCTCGTCGTACTTCGTAGAGATGGACTACCTGGCCACTGCCGCAGTGGGGGCAGCTGCGGTTGAATCCTGCGAGCGCGAGTTCGGATTCGGTATGCAGCACATCATCGCTGCGTATGGTCTCGGGAATACCTGATCGCCGACTACGTCTGCACCGGTGGGAGGCATTATCCCCCGGCGTCTCGGTGTTTCAGTAAGCGCGACCAATGTGAAGCCGCTGGCGAGGAACCATTTGTTTTTGCCTCCTTCCCGCCGCAGAGGGGCAGGCGAGTGCATGCCGCCTGTGGATATAAACCTATATCTCTCAACGCGTTGCGCGATACTGCGTGGGGATATGCGACTCCTCGGCCCGCTGCCATGATCATCCGGAGGCAAAGTTGTTGACTTTGACGCACGAGCGGTTATTTTGAAGGGTTGGTGGTAGCTCTTGCTATCCATGGGAATTCGCGTTGTTGGGGCGGTTGGGCAGTGGTGTGAGGTTGCTGCCGACGAGGCTCCCATCCGCAGAGAAGGGTTCGTCACCGGCAATTCTCGTCAATTAGGTAGGGTGTCAATCTCAGGGAGGTGTTCAGACGAAGGCTGTTGGCGGCGTCAGGCGATCGTGTCCATCAAAAACCCTTCATTCGAGAGATCGGGATCATGCGATGCCACGAATCGGGCAGCATGATTCGGGCGGAAGTCCGATGCACGTACCACACCATAGAGTCCCGGTTCACTTCTATTCGACACGCGCTGCGTAGCGTCTCGACAGCAGTCTTCACCCTACCTTTCTTGTCCGGACGCACGGCTTGTGCTTTGTGTGCGTTCCCTGGCCTGGCCATCTGGCCCGTGTGGCGGGGAAGCGCGCGCCCCTATTCATATCCAACCCCAACTGGGCGGGCCAGCCTGCCGGCTCAACGCCATTCACGAGGGCCCATCGGCCAGGTAACACGGCCGCGTGGAGAATGAAGTCATGAAAAGAAGACCGAACGCCGCACACGCTATCCCCACCAGCCGGCGCGATCGGCTGGTTCGTTGGTTGAACCCGTGGGCCCGCTCGGCGAAGAAGCTGCCGCCGCCGGCACGTCAGTCGCGGAGACCGTGCTTCGAGCCGCTGGAAGACCGCCGGTTGCTGTCGATGGTCGACGACCCCGGCGCGCCGGAGAAGGGTGATCTTTTCGGGCCCTGGGGCGGCAGCATTCCGACGGCCGAGGAACTCCTGCAAGAGTACGTCGATACGTACAACACGTTTATCGGTGACCCGTTGGGCTCTCTGGTGGAGAAGTACGACCTGCCCCACTCGATCCCGTTGGTCGGAGACGAACTGGCCACCACGTTCGGTCTGCTCGCCGAGGTCAGGGAGGACGTCTTGGAGGCCTCGTTCGAAGTTGCTGACACGATGGACGACGTACGGGACCAGTTTGTGGACGCCGGGTTCACGATCATCTCCATCTTGACCGAGGCGGAGCGCATCTTACTCGACCCCGATACGTACGTCGATCTGTTCCGAGCCGTCCGGACATGGGTCCTCGACGTACCCGATCAGATCGTCGACATCGTCGAGGACGGAACCGAGGCGTTTCAGGAGCTGGCCGGTCGTGTGCCCTCCGGTCAAATGGACGCCACGGCCCAAGTGACGGTGACCTTGACCGTCGGCGTCGACGCGTACGGGTTTTACGTCGAGGAGGGGGAGGTCCTTTCGGCTGATTTCGATTTCTCGGGCACGATCAACGTGGCCGAGGGGGCAATCACCGGCTCGGCCGATGTGGAGCTTCTCGGCGCGGTGGGCCTCGATTCTCCGCACGCGGACGGACTGGTGCGCATCGACGACGTGGTTCCTTCGCCGGAGTCCGTGGTGGATTTTGAGCTGACCGGCGACGCAGACCTCGATTTGGACATCAACGTAGACCTCACCACGCCATGCGGCGACGACGCCGTGGCGTTCGCCGGCTATTGGGGCTGGCAGGTCGCCACTGACGGCGCGCAGGCGGCGACGGGTGTTTCCGGATTCGACCGCACCGACGAACTGATCGAGCAGCAAGCGGCCTACGTGGGCGAGATGTTCAATTCTGCCTGGTTCCCCGCAATCGAGCGTGCGCCGTTCTACGATACCTGGGCGGCCTTTGTACAAGGGAAGATCTACGAGCCGCTGCAACGGATGTTCGAAGACAACTTTAGCTACGAGAACCTCTCCCAGACGGCGCGCGAATACCTGGCAGCTCGGGGGATCGAGATCTTGGCGATCGCCTCGCCCGAGCAATACTACGACTTCGTGTTCGACGGGGCGACCTTGCCCGAAGAGCTGCTCCGCTTGCGGCTCGTGCAGTCGGAGTCCGGGTCGATCGACAATGTTTCGGCCGAAGGAGGTGCCAGTTTCGGCGTGGGGGCGGCCGACGTTGGTTTCAATCTGAGGGGCAATCTAGATGGGTCGGCGGAAATGGACCTGGAGTTGGTTTTCGGCGTCGATTCCGTCTGCGGAGCCTACGTCGAGGAAGGAGCCGAGCTTGCGGCCCGGGTCGAGTTGGACGGAGCGCTTTCCGGCAACGCCGAAGTCAGCGGGCTGGCCGACGTGAAGGTCGATGCGTCCGGCCATTTCGACGTGCAGCCGGTGTTTATCCTCGACGACGGCGACGCGACGATGCAGGAGAAGCTGTATTTGACGGGCTCCGATCTTGACGACGCGGTAGACAATCCGCAGGCGACTTCCGTGGCCGGCACAATTGAGTTGGGCGACTTGACCATCGAAGGCAACATTCCCGCATTCGGTGACGCCTTCTCAGTTACCCTGTCGGGCTCGGCTTCCTACGATATCGGGCAAGACCGCGGAACCGCCCAGTTCGATGCCGATGCCCTGTTCGACTCGCTGGCCGCGGTGGTGGCGGCAGGAATCCGCGAGTTGTACGACCAGGCCGAGGACATGGCGTCCCTGGTGCGGTCGATTCCACTGGCCGGAGACCCACTGGCCGAGAAGCTGACCGCGATGATCGAGCACGCCTTGGACGTCATTCCGCCGGACATCGGGGCAAGGCAGTTTCTCGAAGCGTTGGGTTTCGAGGTGCTCACGCTGGTCACGCCGGAACAACTGCTCAGCGGCGACTATGCCGCAGAAGCGTTGATCCTGCTCCGCTATCAGAAGACGGTGCAGCCGATCGACGTGGACGTGTACATGGACAACTGGATCGATTACGACTACATCGGCGGTTGGGAGTATGGTGCGGAAGCGGGTACGATTACCGAGGACGGCAAGCGCGCGCTCCTACTGGGCAACGACCATCCCAGCGAGTCGATGCTCAGAGAAGCGGCCCAAGCGGAAGCCGAAGCGGCCGAGGCGAAAGCGGAAATGGCCCAGACCTCGGCCCGGTCGTTCTATCGGCCGCCGCAGAAGCAATTGCTGAATTTGCACAGCTTCCTCGGCGATCCCGCGCAGGGCGACCCGCTGGAAATTGCCTTGGACTATCTGACGACCCATGCGGCCGACCTGGGGCTGGAGGCCGTCGATCTCGAAAACTCCGTGGTCA
>Ga0180437_10011578_pt1 | contig 10558 bp, 14 predicted proteins | sample SS_ome_4_FD_132410 | JGI IMG/M metagenome (GOLD analysis project Ga0180437, IMG submission 132410) | Hypersaline lake sediment archaeal communities from the Salton Sea, California, USA - SS_3_D_1 metaG | ecosystem: Environmental > Aquatic > Non-marine Saline and Alkaline > Hypersaline >... | reverse complement strand
TTCGTCCGCATCGACAGCGAATCCGGAAACGAAGGGGAGTTCCTTGACCATCTGGGTCAGCGGCTCGAGGAGCGGCTTGATGCCGTGTGCCGCCGGGACGGGTACGGAAACCTCATCGCCCGCGTGCAGGGCAAGCGCACGGGTCGGGAAACTCCCGTCCTGTTTGCATGCCACGGAGATACGGTCAAGCCGGGCAGAGGAATTGAGCCCGTCGTCGAAGGAGACGTCATCCGGTCACGGGGAGACACCATTCTCGGTGCGGACGACAAGGCAGGGATTGCCGAGTTCATCCAAGCCGTGGAGACGGCCGATCGTCACCCGCCGATCGAGTTCATCGTGACGCGCGAAGAGGAGGTCGGTCTGACCGGCGCACGCCATCTGGACTTCGAAGGTATCAGTGCGCGGGAAGGGTTCGTGCTCGACGGGGACACGCTGGACGGCGTTGTCGTCGGCGGTCCGTCTCACTTCCTGATCGACGTGACGTTTCTCGGCAGGGCCGCTCACGCCGGCATGGAGCCGGAGAAGGGGATCTCCTCCATCGTGGCCGCATCGCGCGCCGTTGCCGCCCTCCCGCTAGGCCGGCTCGACGCCCAGACTACCGCCAATGTGGGGGTCATTGAAGGTGGCCTGATCCGAAACGGCGTTCCCGAAAAGACGAAGATCATCGCCGAGTGCCGCAGCTTGGACCATGATCGCGCTGTGGAGGTGGCAGGGCTGATGGAAGAGATCTGCTTTGCCAATGCAAAATCGGTCGGCGCGTCCGCTGAAGTCCGCTCTGAGCTCGCGTACCGCGCCCACTCGATTCCGGAGACCGCACGCGTGGTGACCGTCGCGACACGCGCGATCCGCGAAGCAGGACTGGATCCTGTCGTCCGCGTCATCTGTGGCGGGACGGACGGGTCGATCTACAACGAGCACGGGATCGAGGCGGTTGTCCTTGGCACAGGCGTTCGGGACGAGCACAGTTGCAGTGAGCACATCCTGGTTTGCGACATGCAGCGCGCCGTGAGTCTCCTCCAGCACATCTTCGCCGCCATGCTGCAGGGAGGCGCCGATGACGGAGACTGAAGCAGGCCGGCTCCTCAAGAATCTGATCACGACCCGGCGAAGCGTGCGGCAGTTCGCAGAGACGAAGGTCGACGTCGATCGGCTGGCGTCTCTCGTCACGTTGGGAACGTGGGCCCCCACCGGCGGCAACGCTCAGACGTGGCGGTTTGTCGTCGTGACGGACGAGCCAACGGTTCGCGCCATTCATGCTGTCAGTCCGGGGATCAGCTCACCACCCCCAGCAATCCTGGTGATCTGCCAGGACCTCAAGCGCGCGGAGGAACTCGGCGGAGCGATGGGTAGAGACCGGTGCACTCCGATGGATACCGCGATGGCAGCACAGACGATCATGCTCGCCGCTCACGCCGAGGGATTGGGGACGTGCGCCGTCCTCTCCTTTCACCCCGGCGCTGTGCACAAGATCCTGGGCCTACCCGACGAGATTCGCCCACAGCTGTTAATCAGCGTCGGGGATCCAGCCAAGGTGCCGCCGCCGCCGCCGCGGACCTCCGAAGGCGTTGTTCACCTCGATCGCTGGGGGCGGCCCTACAACGACAGACTCTCGCGGCCGCAGGAAGCTACTGACCCCCGCGGAGAAGGCAGGAAAGGGGATCCGACATGAGCCGCTCAGATGAGAGAGAGCTCCTCGAGCTTGTGGCGTTCATGCTCGTCTCGTCTCGGAATCTGATGACTGAGCCACCGCGATACGGACCGCTTCGCCTCATTGAAGCGACGCGCAGACTCATCGAGGTCCTGGAACGAAGGGGCATTGCGACAGCGTTCCTTCGGGAGATCGAAGCCTCCGTGAGCGAGATGCCGTCGCGGCTGATGCGAAGCGAGCAGGAGTTCGTCTCGGCACTGGATGACCTCGTCGAGGCTGTATCAGCACGGTTAGCCACCCCGGTACAGGGGGGTTCAGACAGGCCACAGGCGGCCGCGTAGCCCGGTCGGTCTTCTCGACGACCAGCTGATAGGACACTCCCAGCTCACACCGAAAGGGAGGAAAGTCCACTCATGCCCCGACGAGGAGGACGTGCTGTGGCGCAAGTGGAACTGACGGGAGTGCGGCAAATGAAGATGACCGCCGAATCGAGAAACCTGTGCCTGGTTGTGGAGGGACTGCCCCCGTCTCTAGAGAGGAAGTTGGGCCCATGTCGGGCGAGCTGAGCGACGCCACCGCGACGTTCTGCGTCGGCTCGACGAGCGCGCACCTCGTCGATCGCAACGCGCCCGAAGCGGAGATCAACGAGTTCTGAGCCTTTCTTCTTGTGAGTTTGCAGCAGTCCTTGGCGGTGGCAGCAAGAAGCAGGGTGTAACCCCACGAGCGTTAGCTGGGTACTGTCCCCGAAATCCCGGAGGCGGCGCTTCGCCCGGTCCTGACCAAGGACGGGCGCAGCTACGTCCGGGGCGCGCTGCGGTGGATCCTGGCCCGGAGCCCGCACGCGATCCCGATCCCCGGCTTCTACATCGTCGAGCAGGTCGCAGGGATCGCTGGGGCGCTGGCCCATGGCCCGCTCAGCCCGGAGCAGATGACCGCCATCGACGAGCTGCTGGGCCGATTGCGGAGATTCCGAAGGAGTCCAAAGCGGCTTCTTCTACAAGGTTCCTCAAGCGCTCTGCGCAAGTGATGAGGCGCATGTTCTGCCCCGATGAAGCAGCGCAGGCGTCGGTGAGTTAGGTACTATGTCCCCGGATCTCACCAACCTCGACATTCATCGCATCCCTCGTGTCTCCTGGCCGGCCTGCCCTTGATCCCGCAAGCATCAGCTCGGAATCCGGCTGTGCACGGGCGGCAAAGCTCTGGGGACGCGATATCTACCTCGATGGGCTTCAAAGGACAGTTACGGACTATGTCCCCCGAACTCCCCGCGACGGCTTGCACTCAGTAGATGCAGGCATCCAATAGCGAGAGCGCCTCCTGCAGGACTGCCTCGGGCGCAGGTCCGATGCGTTTCACCTTGCGAGCGCGGAAGTCGATCGATTTGACCTGCTCGACCATGACGACTCCGGTGACCTCGCAGCCATCCGGGAGCGAGACGTGAAAAGGGTAGTCTCGCCTCGCGTTGGTGACCGGGCATGCGATACATAGGCCGGTGTGCCTGTTGAACAGGTCGTTGCTGACGACGAGGGCCGGACGGCGCCCGCGCTGTTCGTGACCCGTCTGCGGGTCGAAGGTCAGCGCGACGAAGTCGCCCTTGCGGGGCACGTAGGCCGCCACCTACCAGACCTCCCTGCCCGTCGGCCGCCCCCAGTCAATTTCGCCGGGCTTGTAGTTCTTGGGGATGGAGGCGACGAGCTGTTCCAGATCAAGCGCGCCGCGCACGCGACGGACCGACGTTACGACAATGCTCCCTTCCCGGACGGCGACGCGGACAGTGTCTCCGATGTCGATCTCAGCGTTGGACAGGAGCTCCTTGCTCAACCGAAGCCCCTGGCTGTTGCCCCACTTCTGGACCTTGGTGATCATCGGGTCACCTCCTGCGGCTACCCGAAGTATATCCGCAGGGGGCGCCGAAGTGAAACTCTAGCTCGCAAAGCCGCCCATTACTTGGACTGGAGATGGCAGAGATCCCGTCCAGAGCAAGCGGCCCTCTCTGGTGGCTCAGCACCACAATCAAGCGCCGCTTCGCTCGGTTTGCGATGCAAGAAGCAAGGTGTGACCTCACATGTTTCAGGGCACACGAAGGACGATGACGCAACTCGCATCAGTGCATCAGACGTCAAGAGACAAGATCTCACCCGGACCCTTCGTGTACAAGACGGAGGTGATTCGACACAGCGGACCGTGGCGGAACATGGAGCATGTGGAGTTCGAGACGCTCAAGTGGGTGGATTGGTTCAACAACCGGAGGCTGCTGGAGCCGATCGGGGACATTCCTCCTATCGAGTTCGAGGAGCTACACTCCGAGAAGCAGAAGGGTCCGGTGATGGTCGCCGGACTCAAGCAATGAAGCCTCCGGAGAACCCGGGGCGGTTCAATAGAGCTTCTAGGAGATTCCTGTCCTTCGGTGTTGCTCTCCCTTCTATGGGGGTGGAGACTAGCACTGAGATTGGATCCGATTCCAGGAGGCACGTCATTTCACCTTGGGCACTTACCACTCGGCTGTAGACGAGTATCATGAACCTGGACAGACAGCACCCATTCAGCAGGGTGAAGAGGTTGAGGATGGGTCTCTTTGCTCGGCCAGGCCCGAGGGCTTGAGGCAAAGGCTGGCCTCCATGGCTGAAAGCGAGACGACGAATGTGCAAGCAGATCCCAGTGATGCTCACCTGAGGAGATGCGCTCAGGCGGCCGTAGAGACTTGCCTTGGCCAAACCGCAGAGTCGGTGAGCCGCTTCGGCGTTGGTCTTTCGCACTACGTCTTCGACGTGGTAACCGATAGCCGCGACCGCATTGTGGTTCGCGTCGCAGGGCCGTCACGAGGATCAGGCCTGCAGGGCGGGCTGTATTGGCACGGGAAGCTTGAAGGCTCCGGGGTTCCTCTCCCGCGGCTGTTGGGGGCAGGTGAGGTCGCAGGGTATCCATTTGCGGTCTACGAACGCCTTCGTGGAACGGATCTCGAGGAGATCTACTCGGCTCTACCCGGAACAGATCGAAGAAGAATCGCTCACCGTGTGGCTGAGATCCAGAGGAAGGTTCATACGCTCCCTCAAGCGCGGGGCTACGGTCATGCGCTCTCCTACGACGATCCTCGACTTGTGAGGTTCGCGAAGTGGCCAGAAGTGCTGAACGACATTCTAGACAGAACGGAGCGGGACATCGTATCAACTGCCTTGTGCAGCACCCGGTACGTGGCCGTGACTCGCGCGGAGATAGAGGACGCAGAGCCATATCTTGCAGCCGTGGCTCCCGTGGCGTTCCTGTATGACACGAACATTCGGAACGTGATTGTCCACAATGCTCGGATCAGCGGCATCATCGACGTGGATGAGGTTACCTTCGGAGATCCTCTTCTGAGTGTGGGCTTCGCGAAGACCTACATGCTCTTGGCGGGGGACGACACCGAGTTTGTCCGTCACTGGTGCGATTGGCTGGATTGCACCGCAGAGGATTCGAGGCTGATTGACCTCTATGCTCTTGTGTATGCCGTACGCTTTATGGGAACGCTGGGGCAGAAGCTCAATGGAAACGCGAGCAGGATAACCGATCCCCGGAACGTGGAGCGCCTTCAAAAGATTGCCGACAGCCTGCTTGCGAGTCTGTCGACGTCACGTTGACCTCATCTCGACATCGGTTTGGAGCCTGGGGGATTCGAACCGGTTATGGCGCTTTGGCGTCTTGCGTTCTTCCATTGGAAGGAGCTTGGTGGCCGGTGAGTCGGAGCGAGCCTCCTTCGCAACCTGTGTGCAATCGCTAGGATCTAGTGCCGGATTGCAAGACTTGACCCCCCAGCACTCTCGACCCTACGATCTCTGAGTGTCCACAACTACCGGCGGACGAGCAATCATGCTGCCAAGACCCGATATGGGGACTGCCGCCACAGGCGGGCAACAGGTCGCTAGGAGTGATCGCAAGAAGCGGCGCATTGAAGCGTGGGAGATTCGAACCGACTGCGGCACCATGGCATCTCACGTTTCTCCATCGGACGGAGCCTGGTGGTCGGAGAGTCGGAGTGAGCCGCCTTCGGGAGATGCCTGCAATCGCCCGGACCTAGTGATGGATTGCAGGACTTGACCCCGGTCTTCCCCTCTCTGATGGTAGACAGCAAGCACTGCTTGCTCCTTGCGTGGGGGAGCTATATGATATGAGAAAATGTGGAAGCTACTACTGGTCCTGGGCGGGATGGCCGTGGGGCTCTGGGTGATTGTCGGCATCATCCGAGGAGTCGGAACAGCTATTCAGGAGTCGGATAGTAGGACTCTCAAGGTACTGGGCTTCATTCTCGGGATTGCGGTCTTCCTTGCTGGCTGGGGTCTGCTCCTGTGGGTTCTGTTCCATAGCCTCCTAATCGTCCTGCTTCTTCTTGCTGGGTTTGGTCTTGCGTCTGGTTTGGCTGCCATCTTCCTCTAGAGCTTTCGCCAACCGGTCGCAGGCAGTTGACCTTCATCCCAAGAGTAGTGCAAAGCCAATACAAGAATCGGCATGACTGCGCGTGTTCGCGGAGGATGGTCGGCAAGCACGGCGCGAAGTCTCTCGGCCGGAGATACGATCGGCAGTTTGGAGCCTAGGGGATTCGAACCTGCTGCGGCGGTCTCTTGTCCCACGTCTCTCCATCGGATGGAGCCTCGGGCCGGAGAGTCTGAACAAGCCGCCTACGAGAGCTGCATGCAATCGCTAGGACCTAGTCCTGGATTGGTGGGCGGGACTCATGCACTTGCGTAGGAATCCTAAGAACGGAGGTTTGACCCCAAGCACAAGCATGAAGGCCCGGCCTGAGACTGCGTGCCAACGAATTAGGGCATGCGTCCCCCGATTCACGATTCTGTTCTACCTCGCGAAGCAGTATGGCCCGGCGCTCGATTCCCACGGCGAATCCGGCGGCTAGTTCAGTAGGGAGGGCGCGGACAGTGCCCGCGCCCTCGTGGGTTGCCCCTGTGGATTGCGCTACGCCTCTTCCTCCAGGACGGGATCGGCGGCGAACAGCATAACCAACTTGCAGTGATCGCAGACGATCTGGACCATTGCTGCCGCCTCCTCATCGAAGAACCCGGCGGCTCCACCGCCCGGCGGCGCGACGATCTCCCCCGTGCTCCAGTTGCTGCTCCCGCACATGGGGCAGGTTGCGCAGACCCCTCGCGCGGTACACCAATGAGCGAGCCGACGCTCCTGAACTTCCGTCAACGGCATGTTGCACCTCCTGTCGTCCGATCTGCCCGACCTTGCTCTGTCGCTGCATGGCTCTGCTCTGCCTGGCCGTCTCCTTCTGCTACCGAAGCTCTCCTGGGTCGGATGGCCGTCGCCGCCGCGCGGCTTCGCTCTTCGTGCCCTCCGCGGACCGACCGCCGCTCCGCAAACGGAAGCTCCTGCCGCTATGGCAGGAGCAACGGAAAGCGCCCCGCGTCTCGCGGGGCACATGTACTCGCGCAATATCACCATACCATGCCGCTGAGCTCGTGACAAGAGCGATCGAGCTGCCGAGCGTAGCTCCTGCCCTCGGGCTTGTGCGGGTGAGCTAGCGTACGTGTCCCCCCATCCCCGGCTTCCGCACCGTCGAGCAGGTCGAAGGGATCGCAGGAACGACGGCGCACGGCCCGCTGAGCCCGAAGCAGATGGCCGTCATCGACGAGCTAATGAACCGATCGTAGAGGTGTTCCGAAGCCGCCTCAGGGAGCTGCCCGCAATCGCCAGGACCTAGTGCTGGATTGCAAGACTTGACCCCGGTCTTCCCTGGCAGAGGAATGGCCCGAGGTTTCGGCCAAGGCACCGGTGGATGTCGCGGAGGCTGCTTCTAAGCTCAACATCAACGCCGGGCGGTGACGCTGCCGTCCGGCGCTCCTCTACCTCCGATCTCCTATACCGCAGTGCGAAGTGCGTTACGTGTCCCTCGATTCTCCTCACTTGACACCGCAAGGATGGAGACCTCCTCTCAGCAGCGCACCGAACGTCAAAAGACAAGATGCGACCCCTAATCCCTCCGTGCCTGATGGGAAGGAGACATGGAAGGGGCCGGATGTGACGTATGTCGATGGCGGATCCGAAACGTTGATTGCCATCGAAGCGAAGTCCCGGCGAATGTGTCCTGCGACTCGCTTCCAGACTGACGACGAATCACTCGATGAGAATCTCTCGGATGTGCATGATGCGCTTGTCAGGCTCCCCAGGAAGATCAGTCATCTTCGAGCTGCTCTTCCGGCCTACGATGACTTCCAGTCGGCAATCGATGCAACTGCCGCCAAGGATCCCATTCTGGTCTGCGTGCTGCCTGAGTCGATCCACTTCTTGACACAAATCGAGCGTGCACGTGCAGGGCTCTCGACCGCCCATCCGCTCTCAGGTTTTCCCCATTGCTACTGCATCATGGGTCTAGATGACTTCGAGTTCGCAGTAGCCCTGGCTCACCACGGACAGGTGCCTCTGGGAGATGTATTGAGTGACTTCTGGGAGGATGCAGGAAGCCTGGAACTGGACAAGAGTGCGGCCGACCTGTTCCGCGGGCGAGGAGTCCCGGTCGGTGGGCTGTTTGGTGAGCAGTTCCTGCACCAGATCTCTCCCACGTCTAAGGACGGGTGAACTTCGCCCTCGGAGTGTGTTTCGCCATAGACAATGCTTCAGTGAGCTATGTAGCCGAATCTGCCAGCGTAGTCCGCTAGCCTGCAACTTTGTTGGAAACAGCAGTTTGGAGCCTGAGGGATTCGAACCGGGTGCAGCGCCTTGGCGCCTTGCCTTCTTCCATCCCGTGGAGCCTCGAGCCGGTGAGTCGGAGTAAGTCGCCTTCGGAAGCTGCCTGCAATCGCTAGAACCTAGAGCTGGATTGCAAGACTTGACCCTGAGGGTTCTCCTGCCTCCGTGCCCCGGGTGCTGTCCATAGTCGAAGGACTTGGTTCTACCTGTCCTGTGTGGTAATAGTTGGTAGTCGGAGGTGAGTGTGAAGGTGACAACGAAGCGTCAAGATGTGATGCTGCTATTGGGGGCTGGCGCCGCAGTTCCCGTTGGGATCCCGGCAATGGGCGGGTTCTATCGTGCGTTCTTGCGCCCCAGCGAATCCGGTATCGGAGCAGCCGAGAAGAGGATCTGCACTCTCCTGACCGGCAAGCTTGGTGTGCCCTCCGATCTTGAGTCTTTCTTGCTCGCATGTGATGCTGTGCTCGGTCTTGAGGATCAGCCATTGCATGGACTGCTGAGGAGGGTGGTTGCTCCCAAGCACGGAGAGCGAGCTCTGGCAAAGTTCAGCAGGACTCTCAACAAGCACCTCAGTGACGTCCAGAGGACACGAGAGCACATCCTTCAGTTCATGTCCAGGACCTGCTTCAGATTCGACCGGACAGAAGCCATTGAGGTCTTCTCTGACCTGGTGCGCGTGACAGCAGAGCAACGTGTTCCCGTGTTCACCACAAACTACGATCCAGTGATCGAGACCGTAGCACGTCGAAACGAGATTGCGCTCTGCGACAACTTTGCTCGGTCGGGTGACCGTTTCGTCTGGGACCCCAACGTGAGATACTCTGGTGAGGAGGGGCTTCATCTGGTGAAGCTGCAAGGATCCGTCACGTGGTATTCGAGCGAGGATGGGACGATAGAGAAGATCGATCACTACACTGACCTCGACACCGAAGGGAAGGACGCCACACGGCTTGTAATCTTCCCAACCCGGTTCAAGGACATCTACGACCGCCACTTCTTCGCACTGTACCAGCGCTTCTTGGGTTCCCTAGCAAACGCACGTTGCCTTCTGATTATCGGGCATAGCCTGCGCGACGAGTACATCCGAGCAGCGATCCTCGAGCGACTGCGTCTCGGACACATGGATGTCGTAGCATTGGACCCTAGCTTGCCGAGCTGCCTGACAGTGCGTGTAGGCCGGACGAAGAGGCTGGTCGAAGGAGTGCATCACATACCGCGTCAGATTGAGCACTTCGCCCGTGACCTAGCGCATATCCTTGACCACGAGGATGCATCTCGAATCGCCGCGGCTTGTGTCAAGCTGGATGCCCGAATCGAGAAACCCCGAAATCGACTATCTATAAAGGGCAGCATTGGCCAACTCCGCCCTGGGGAGAAGAAGCTGTTTGAAGCAATCGTTGACGCGTATGTGCCTCTTGGAAGCCGCCCTGCGATGGTGCGAATCTGGCTCACAGCAACTCTCCGCACCGAGGAGGGGCCCGTCACCCAGGTCCTGTCTTCCTTTGTAGAGGACAAGCCTGTTGTCGTTGCAGACGGCGCGAACGGAGTTGTTACCGGGCGCAAGCCGCTTTCGATGACTGTGCCGCACGTTCGGAGCTGGCTCGATGGCTCGGCGAAGGTCCAAGTTCACACCGGGCTTCTTCCCGCTGAAGTTCAGACCCCTCGTGCCGCTGCACGCCGAGCTCTAGCAATCGACACCCGTGAACTGACATATCGTCGAGTGTAGAACCCGGGACCTCTGCAGGGCACTCATTCTTTCTCGAAAGCACGCCGCGCATTTGAGGTCATGCACTGGCGACAGCCAACTGATGCCCTCGCACATCTGTCAGCCGAACCGAAATCGTGCCACGCGAAGGCGACATCCAGTCCATGCCTTCGCGCATCTGGCGAGCGAACCGCAACCCACCCAGACGAAGGCAACCGTGTACCGCGCCTTCGTCTACGGCTCGGCTCCTTCTATTCGTCGGAGCCGAGACGCACTTGACAAGGAATCAGTGTACTAGTAAACTACCACACCATGACGACGAATCACGGGAGGTCGCTCACGATGCGTGCAGCTGAAAACCCACTACGGAACATCGGAATCGGGCGATGGGTTATCGCAATCTGTCTGGTCGTGACCCTCGTCGTTGGGAGCGTCGGACCGTCGATCGCGGCGCAGGTCTACTCCCGCGACGATCTAATCGAGGATGCGCGGCAGCTGCTGGCGATCCTCGAGGACAACCATCC
>Ga0180437_10011577_pt1 | contig 10559 bp, 6 predicted proteins | sample SS_ome_4_FD_132410 | JGI IMG/M metagenome (GOLD analysis project Ga0180437, IMG submission 132410) | Hypersaline lake sediment archaeal communities from the Salton Sea, California, USA - SS_3_D_1 metaG | ecosystem: Environmental > Aquatic > Non-marine Saline and Alkaline > Hypersaline > Sediment... | reverse complement strand
CCGGTGACCCGGATGTACACAACTGAAAACGCGAGCAAGAGGCCAAAGTTCACAAAGGCAAAGGCTGCCGCGTCGCTCAGGTTAAAGTACTGGAACGCCGAGCGGAAAAGCGCCGTCACCAGCGTGTCGCTGGTCTCCAGTTCGTTCTGGTTGATAAAGAAGGGCACGTTGAAATTGGTAAAGGTCCAGACGGTGCCCAGGATGATGGCGGGCGTCAGGACCGGGCGCAGGAGGGGCAGTGTGACGTTACCGAATTTCTGCAAACCCGAAGCCCCGTCCATATCCGCTGCCTCATAGTATTCGCCGGCGATGGACTGCAGGCCACCCAATATGATGACCATCATGAAGGGGATGCCCAGCCAGATGTTGGTGATGCACATGGCCACGAAATTCCAGGTGGGGTCGGTCATCCACTGCAGCGGAGCCATCCCAAGCCGCTGCAGAATGATGTTCACGAACCCGTACTCAAAGTGGAACTCGCCCCGCCAGGCCAGGACAGCGATCGGCTGGGGAATGGCCCAGGGAAAGACCAGCAGCGTGCGGTAGAGCCCCTTGAGCCGCATCTTGCGATTGAGCAGCAGCGCCAGGACCATGCCGCCTCCGACGTGGAAAGCGACGTTCACCACCGTCCAGAGGACGGTGCGCAACAGGACCGGGAAGAACGTGACTTGCTTGAGCACCGGCCTGGTAAAGACCTCCAGGTAGTTCTTGAGGCCGATGAACGCCGGCGACTTGAAATTGCGGGGGTTCAGGTTGGTGAACGATACGTTCAATTCCCACAGCAGGGGATAGATCACCAACAACATCAAGCCTAGCACCGCCGGGGCGAGCAGCATGTACGGCAGTCGCAATCGCCAGTAAAAGATCTTGACGGCGATGGGCGACATAAAGAGTCCAACCAGGAGGGCCACGAGGGCCAGGGGCCAATAGGGCACCCAGGGTGACGGAGTCTGCCCGGCGCTGACCGACCCCACGGCAAAGACGAGCACGCCGAGGATCAGGATCGTGGATACCACATAACGGACAGGATTGCCCAGGAACTTTAGTCCGCGGTCGATAGTCCGGCTGAACTTTTCCAGAGGGCTCCAGAGAAAGTAGACCAGCAGTTCCAGGATCACAGTCCCAAACAGGATGTACAGGACGGTGCTCCCCACCTCCCCCAGCGCGCTCAAGATCACATCTGGTGTCAGGAATTCCATTGGCTTTCTCCTCGCCAGATAGAGCGGCGAGGAGGGGGAACCCCCCTCCTCGCCTGGGATCGACGGTCCTACTCAAGACTGGCGATGCAGGTCTCGGCAGCCGCCTGCATGGCCTCGGCTGCTGCCTCAGGCGCCTTGGTGTCGGCCAGGACGGCCTGCATCTCGGGCTTCATACCGTCCCAGTTGCAGCGCATCTCGCTGACCGTGGGCATCGGCGTGCCGACGACCATCTGGTCGGCGGAGCCCTTGAGGATTGGGTCGCCAGCGATCAGTGGGTCTTCGAGCGCGGCCTTGAGCGCTGGCAGGCGGTTGAGCTTGGCGACCATCAGCGCCTGGTTGTTGGCGCTCGTGACAAAGTCGACAAAGCCCTTTACCGCATCCAGCTTGGCCCCTTCCAGCGTGTGCGGCAGCATAAAGTAGACGCCGCTGGTGTAGGGCTTGGGGTACTCGCCGGTGGCTGTGACCATGGGGATGCGGGCCACGCCCAGCTTGTCGCCCAGCACATCCTTGTAGCCGCCCAGTGACCAGTCGCCGTTGATGATCATGGCCGCCTTGCCCTCCTTGAAGAGGGTGTCGGCCCCATCATAGTCGCTCTCCGGCGGGATGATCCCGGCTGTGTACTTCATGTCGTGCAGGAACTGTAGCGTGGCGACCATCTCGGGCGTGTTGAGCGTGGGGGTCTTGCCATCCTCGGCAAAGACCGCGCCGCCGAACCCACCCAGCCAGGGCACCATCCAGAAGGGCTCGGTCTGGTTCCAGACCAGGCCGTAGGTGTCGCCCGACGTGAGTTCCGCGCCTTTGGCGAAGAGTTCGTCGGTGTCCATCGGTGCTTCTTCGATCAGGTCCTTGTTGTACAGGAGCATCAGGTGGTTGCCGTTGGCAATGGGCACGCCCCAGGTCTGGCCGCCCAACTGGGCCGCGGCCAGCGCCGAATCGACGTACACGTCCAGGTCAAACAGGTCGTCCACCGCCATGATCAACTCGGCGTCCGTGAAGGGGCCGGCGTGGTCGTTGACTGTCCACAGCAGGTCGGGAAGGGCACCGGCCAACCCGGCGGTGAGAAAATCTTCGCGGAGCGTCTCCACGTCTTTGTTGACGACCTCAAAGGTGACGTTGGGGTTGACGGCGGTGTAGGCATCGGCCAGTGACTGGACGAACTGCAGGCCACCATCCGCCTCGCCTTCCTTGGTCCACAGGAGGATCTCTGTTGGCTCGGCTTCCATTGCCTTCTCGGCCGGCGCCGCTGCAGGGGCGCATTGGGTGATTACCAGTGTTGCCAGGACCATCAGGCCCAGGATAGCAAACATGTTCTTTTTCATCTGTGGGTTCTCCTTTCCCTCAATTGGGATTTTTGTGTTACACTATGGTACTGTTTGCGAGATGACAATTGTGTTCTTCCCATTTCCTCCCTTCGTATCACCTCCTCCTGATACACCTGCTCATCGATAGCGGACCACTCCCGCTATCGGGCTATGCCTGCCGGCATGGCCGCTCACTGATGGCGCCGATGAACTCGGCCGTGCGGCGTACAATTTCGTCGATGGATGCGGTAGTGGAAATCGCTGTCTCGAACATGGACTGCAGTTGACGAGAGACCTTGACGTATTCAGGGATGGACGGGCGCGCGCGTCCTAACGCGATCATGCCGGATATCCGCGTCAGCAGTGGTTCGGCTTCGGCGCTGAGAAACGCATAGAAGGACGGGCAGGGCGAGTTTTGCAGCATGGAGCGGTACAGGCTCCCGACAACGTTGGGGTTGATGGCCTCCTTGAGCACGTCCATCACCAGTGCTGGACGCTGGGACTGCCGCATAATCACATAGCTGGTCCCACCTACCGTGGAAACTGGCTGACCGCCCGGCGCGGCCGGCGGTGCCACGCAGCCCACTCGCTGCACGAATTCCTCGGCCCCCCAGCCGCTGGTCTCACGGATGATGGTACTTTCGTAACTTCCTCCCAATGCCATGGCCGCCTGCCCACTGGCGAAAAGCCTGGGGGTGGCGTTGGGGTCGTAGGTCACCACGTCGGGCGGACTGACGAGGTACTCGGCCACCAGGTCGCGCAGGTACCGCAGCGCGCGCAGCGTGCCGGGCGCGTCCAACATGACACATCCCGTTTCCTCGTCAAACACCTTTCCACCGGCCGACCAGATGAACGGCATCAGGTTGTACACGGTCGCCTCGCCACCGGCCGTCCCACCGGGAAAGGCCAGGGGGAAACTCGTGTTGTACTTTTCCCGTACCTGGGGCTGGGCGAAATGGGTGGCTGCGTTCAACAGGTCGTCCCAATTTCGGGGGGGCTCCAGCCTTTCCTGGGCGAACCAGTCCCTGCGATACCACAGCAGCGAGACGTCCGCCTTGACCGGCAATCCGTACAGCCTGCCCCCGAAGGAGTTGGCCTCGATGAAGGCGGGGTACAGGTCCTTGCCAAATTCGGTATGGTTCCACTGCGAGCCCAGGTCCTGGAGCGGGTACAGGAAGCCGGATTGGGCCAGCCCGGCCACCCACACGCAGTCGACCATCGCCACGTCGGGGGCCGTGCCGCTGCCGACGGCTGTGCTTATCAGGTTGTATAACTGCCCGTGATCGACTACCTTGACCTGGAAACCGACCTTCTGGCTGGGGTCTCCCGTGTTCCAGACCTGGGAGACGTGGTCGAGCACGCGCGACCAATAGGGGTCCGAGCTCATCATGTGGATCGGAATGTCGGGTGGGGATGGTACCGGGCCGTGACTGTTGACAAAGGTGCCCCGCCCGGGGCGGCGGGTCAGCACTCCCTCGCGGGCCAGTTCGCTCAGCGCCTGCCGCACCGGGGCGCGGCTGATGTTATGAAGCCGGCATAGCTCCTGCTCGGTGGGGATCCGATCCCCCGAGCGCCACAGGCCGCTCTCGACCTGTTCGAGGATCAGCGACTTGAGTTGATGGTATATGGGAACCGGTGAGCTGCGATCGATGTCCGTCACTGGATGCACCTGCGATCAGTACCTGAACGTGCTCGACCTGTCTGGTATAATGTAATAATATTATACCAAACAACTCGCCCTTTGTCAAGCCCTTTTCACGTTTCCCACACGGATCAAGAGCCGTATGAGCCAGTATAATATGAAAACCGCCTCCGTGCCTACGGGGTTGGTTTAAATTGCCTTTGGATTTGGTTGCAGAACGTTGGGATTGGGTTGGGGCAACTGATCTCCAGATTTTGACTTCCGCGCCGACTTGATCTATACTGGGAGGCAGTGGGAGGTGAATCCGTGAGAAAGGTCACGTCGAGAGCACCCCTGTTTCTGTTCCTGATCGCATCCATCGCCGTTTGCCTGGTGCTGGTCGCAGGGCCATCCGATTGCCTGCTTTCGATATTGCGTGCCCAGTCGCCACCTTTGACACCGACACAGATTTCCCCTCCCGCGACACCAAGATCCTCACCACCGGCCCCAACACCACCGCCTAATCCACTTCCCCCGGGTTCGCCACGTCCCACTGTGACCCGGGCGTCACCTGATGCAGATGGCACGCCAGCGCAACCGCCGACTGCGGCGCCCAAGTCGGGCGGCAAATCGGCAGCGGGAGAGACGCCAACGCCGACGATGATCTTGATGCCCAAGACAGGCCGCCCCGGCGGCTAGAATTGTAGGAGGCAGCGATGTCCAGTGAACACTCGAATTCTGGGTGGGATTATCTGTTCGTCAGCGATCTGCACGTTGCCCTGGGGTACGATCCCGTGCGCCGTGCCTATCATGCCCGCGAGGATTTTTTCTTCGATGAAGCGTTCTTCCGCTGGTTGCGCTGGGCGGATAGAACTTGCGCCGAGGGGCAGCGGTGGGAACTGATCTTTGTCGGCGACACGTTCGATTTCTTCCCGGTGGACTGCGAGGCAGTCGATCGATTCTTTCGGGCGCGGGAGCTTCGCCAGCAGGAACTTGATCCGGCTGCCCCCCAGCAGATCGCCGGGTACTGGGAGGCCCAGTTCGGCGAGCCCCCCGCTGGCGAGCAAGTCCCCGAGAGGATCCAGCGGCTGCTCTTTGAGGACGACGTGATCGATGGGCGCCTCGAGTTGGAGCCCATCGCCCTCGAAAGAGAGCCGACGGCACCCCCTGATGCCCCGCCTGTACCCGAGTGGGCGGTGGAGATACACCGGCACTCTCAGCCCAGGGATACGGCTGAACGGCGGGGGATGGAGGCGGTACCAGAGGCGAAAGCGCCCGCGGAAGAAGAGCCAGCGTTCCGGATCGTCGGGGCGAGGGGGACCACGCCCCTCACCAGGCAGCTCGGGTGGGACGAGGCGTGCGAGCAGAAATACGGGTTCCTCCCCACCCCCGAGAAAAGCGCCGACAAGATGGCGTCGATCTATCACGGCCATCCACTGTTCTTCCGGGCGCTGGCATGGTTCGTTGGCCGGGGACATCGGGTGGTTTTTCTGCAGGGCAACCACGACCTCGAGGTCTTTTGGCCGCGGGTTCAGGAGCGGGTGCGCGAGTTCGTCGCCCGCGAGTATCCCGTCGCCTTCAGGGACGATGAGGAATCCCCATCCCTTCCAGACTTACAGGAGCGGATCGACTTCCGTCCTGGCTGGTTCCACTACCGGGAGGGGATCTTTTACGCCGAACACGGCTGCCAGTATGAACCGCTCAACGCCTGCTCCAACCCCATCCGCCCGCTGATGCCCGGAAACGAAAGTCTCCTCAACCCCGACGTGGGATGCCTGGGGGTGGTTTGCCTCCACAATCACCTGGAGAGCGCGTTCCCCGAGTGGGAGAACCGGGGGGATCATACCCGCGCGCTGATGGATCTGCTCCGCCGCCATCCGTTCAAGATGCTGGGGATCGCGGTCCGGCACGCGCCGGACTTTTTGCGGATGGCCCGGCGGCTGTGGCAGGCGAGCAAGCAGGAGGGACAGGAACCGACCGAGGCGGATTTCTACCATTACGCAGACATCGTCGGCCTGGGGCCGGAGATGGTGCGCAAGATCCACTGCGAGGGCGACGAACCACTCCTCCTGCGCCGCGGGCTGGCCTGGTTCCTCTTCAGTCCAGTGGGACACGTCGTGAAGGCCGTCCTCCTGCTGGCGCTGGTCGCGGCGGCGCTTGGATTGGTGGCGCTGTGGTATCTGGTGATCGCCCCGGCCCTATCTGCGTTGATCCCGGCCACTTTTCTCTTTGCCACCACGGGACCGGCGATGCAGCTCCTGGGCAAGATCATCCTGTGGCTGGCCCCGCCCGCTGTGTATGTGCTCAGCCAGCGCCGGAAGAAACAGCAGTATTCCGACCTCTTTCTCTCACAGGCGGCGGGCCGTATCCACGCCCATCTGCAGGGGCAGGACCCGGATCTGCGTTACTATATCTTTGGGCACGACCACCGGCCCGACGCCCGGCCGGTTGAGCACAGGGATGACGACCGCCACGTGTACTACCTGAACACCGGTTCCTGGACCCCGTGGTTTGCCGAGGGGGAGCAGCGGCTGCGGACGCTGGGACAAGAGGTGCAGTTCACGTTCGCCCGGCTGACAGAGGGCGAGGATGGATACGAGGCTGACCTGTTGCGCTGGAACGACGACGCCGGCCGGGCCGATCCGCAGATGGTGCCGGCTGCCCGGGAGGAGGCCTAGCGCGTAGTGGCATAGGTCCACACACCACAGGAGGCTGGCCTCTGGCGCTTCTCCTGGTGCCCAATCCAGCGGCGGACTGTGGTCCGCCTGGAGCTCTTTTCGGATGAGAGCTAGGTGCGCAGGACCGCCACGCTCTCCGCCGTGGCCACGGGCGACTTGTGGCAGTGCACCAGCTTCCAGTCGGGCGCGCCGGCGGTGCAAAAGTTGTGGAACACACGGGTCTCGTTGTGGGATTTGTGGACGACACCGTCGCCGCTCGCTGCGCGGATCATCAGCGTGAAGGTGACGATGGCGGTGTCGCCATAGACCTGCACCCGGGGCTGCAGGATCTCGTGCTCGATGTGGCTCTTACCCTCTTCACCCGTGGCCCCACCGCTGACGACGGCGCTGTGCACGCGCAGCTCGCGCAGGTGAAAGTCGAGACCGTCGATGCGCACAGGTGAGATGTACCACTCGAAGAACGAAACGTCCTCGGCGGTGGTGGCGCGGTAGGCCTCCACGTCGCCGTCCCAGATGCTCTGCAGGTTGCGGTCGAGAACGTCCATGATGGCTTGGGGGGTGTCGTTCATGTGCTTTCCTCCTCGTCGGCTGGTGGTCCAAATCCGGGCCATTCCGGCCGCATTCTACCCCCCACCGTCTGTCTGGGCAAATAGAGCTGATTCACAAGGAGGGTACCCATGCATGGCTTTCGCAGGGAAGGGAACGCGCTCCTCTGGGAGCAGAACCACGAGATCGTGCGCATCGAGCCCTGGGGCATCGACAGCCTGCGCGTGCGCGCAACGGCCGCCGAGCGGATCCTGGACGATCTGCCCGGAGCACTGCTGCCGCCCGCGCCCGTGACCCCAGAGATTGAGATCGCTGCTGGTCGCGCCGTCATCCGCAACGGCGCTATTGGGGCCGAGTTCTCGGCCCAGAGCAGCGCGGTCGACCTGGATATGCGGGCTGACCTGCGCTTCTTCCGGACCGAAAATGGCGAGGAGCTGCTGGCCGAGGCAGCGGCCTACTTTCCCAAGCCGCCCGCCCGGCAGTTCAAGCACGTCGGCGGCGACCATTTCCGCGCCACCGCGCGCTTCCGGGCCTACGACGGCGAGCGCTTCTACGGGCTGGGCCAGCATCAGCACGGCCAACTCGATCAGAAGGGGCTGGTGGTGGACATGATGCAGGTCAACACCGAGGTCTGTATCCCCTTCCTCTTCTCCACTCGGGGCTATGGCTTTCTGTGGCATAACCCGGCGATCGGGCGGGTCGAGCTCGGCCGGGACGTGACCCGCTGGGTGGCTGAATCCACGCAGCAGATCGACTATTGGATCACCACCGGCCAGACGCCAGCAGAGATCATGTCCAATTACGCCGACGCCACCGGCCACGCCCCGGCCATGCCAAAATGGGCCACCGGCTTCTGGCAGTGCAAGCTGCGCTACCGCACGCAGGAGGAGCTGCTGGCGGTGGCCCGGGAGTACAAGGCCCGCGGGCTGCCGATATCCGTCATCGTCTCTGACTTTTTCAACTGGAGCCTCCAGGGCGACTGGCATTTCGATCCCGAGGCCTGGCCCGATCCTGACGCCATGGTCTCGGAACTCGAGCGGATGGGGATCAAGCTGATGGTCTCGATCTGGCCAACGGTCAACGCGCGGAGCGAGAACTTTGTCGAGATGGTCCAGCGTGGTCTGCTGGTCCGGACGGAGCGCGGCGTGCCGGCCCACATGCCCTTCCGCGACAACAACACCGATGGCCTGGTCTATGTCCATTACTATGACGCAACCCATCCAGAGGCCAGGGACTTCTTCTGGGAGCGGGTCAAGGCCGGCTACTATCGGCACGGGATCAAGGTATGGTGGCTGGATGCCTGCGAGCCAGAGATCCGTCCTCGTGATCCTGAGAACCTGCGCTTCCACATAGGCAACGGGCTGGCCGTGATGAACATCTATCCGCTCTTGCACGAGCGCGCGTTCTACGAGGGGATGCGGGCCGAGGGCGAGGAGGAGATCATCACACTGTGCCGCTCGGGGTGGGCCGGCAGCCAGCGCTACGCGGCCTGCCTGTGGTCCGGCGATATCCAGTCGACCTTTGAGGCGCTCCAGGTCCAGGTGCGTGCCGGGCTCAACATCGCCATGAGCGGCATTCCCTGGTGGACGACTGACATCGGCGGCTTTTTCGGCGGCGATATCCGGACGCCCTACTTCCGCGAGCTGATCGTGCGCTGGTTCCAGTACGGCTGCTTCTGCCCACTCTTCCGTCTGCATGGCTTCCGGCTACCCAACGACGATTTCCACATCTCTGGAGGCCCCAACGAGGTCTGGTCGTTCGGAGAAGAGGAGTACCGGATCATCCGAGAGCATCTCTTCCTGCGCGAGCGGCTGCGGCCGTACATCACCGAGCAGATGGGCGTGGCCAGCCGGAGTGGTACGCCGCCGATGCGGCCGCTGCTCTTTGACTTTTACCAGGACGCCGTGACCTACGAGGTCGACGACGAGTTTCTGTTCGGGCCCGACCTGCTGGTGGCTCCCGTGCTGCACGAAGGGGTGCGCAGCCGGAAGGTCTATCTGCCTGCGGGCACCCGCTGGACCGACGCGTGGACCGATGAGGGTATCGAGGGGGGCCGGTGGATCACGGCCGACGCTCCGCTGGATCGCATCCCGCTCTACCTCCGGGGTGACGCGAGATTGCCGATCCGCGGCAAGGCCTGATCCTCAAGATGAGCGGTGCGGGGCCACGTTGCCGGACCGGCGATTGCCGCTATAATGGGCGGCGTGGCCGCCATAGACCCACGACGCACTTTTCCGTTTGGCGTTGATGGTGCGGATGGTGTGCTAGTGGCGGAAGCTGTGGGCGGCTGACAGACAGGCAAGCAAGGAGGATCACATGGCCGGGCCGGTGAAATGCAGCAATTGCGGTGCCCCCCTGGATGTGAGGAGGCGCGAGTTGGACGTTGTCCGGTGCGATTATTGTGGGACCGATACGATGTTGGAAACCAAGGCTCGCACAGTCATGGCAGAAGACTCGCGCCAGTTCACGATGAAACTCATGCGGGCTATCGTCGACAATTTCGACCTCGACGAGATACGGGACCTGGTGATTCGGTTCGATGTGGCCTTGCCAGAGCCATATCGTCTGGAATACGAGAACCTGTCCGGGGACAATGATATTGCCAAGGCCCGTGAACTTGTGCTGTGGTGCCAGCGGAGACGCCTCCTGCAGTTGCTGGTAGACACAGTGCTCTCTATCCGGCCATCCATAGAGCTGTCATAACGTGCTCTGAAGGGTCGTCTGGCACACTCGCTGGTTACCTGCGCAACATGCGCCCCACCCTCTCCCGGCCCACGACCCGGCCATCCTGCGCCACGACCTGGCCCGAGACCAGCACCGTCCGGATGCCGGCCGGCGGCGCGTCGGGTCGATCGAGCGTGGTGTTATCGGCCACGGTTGCCGGGTCGAAGAGCACCAGGTCGGCCCAGTCGTTCTCGGCGATGCGCCCCACGCCTGCTATGCCGATCCGCTCGGCAGGGAACGACGTCATCCGGCGAACCGCTTCCTCCAGCGAAAAGAGACCCAGGTCGCGGCTGTACCGTCCCAGCACGCGGGGGAAGGTGCCGAAGGAGGCCGGGTTGTGCCGGCCACGGCGGGTGAGGATGGTGTCGGTCATGAACGCGCATCGCGGGTGGGATAGCACCGCTCGCAGTGGCTCCTCCCGCTCGCCGTCGCCGGAGTAGGTGCCCAGCAGGATGCGCGCCTTGCCCGCGCTCGCCCGGGCGACGTGCAT
>Ga0180437_10011576_pt1 | contig 10559 bp, 8 predicted proteins | sample SS_ome_4_FD_132410 | JGI IMG/M metagenome (GOLD analysis project Ga0180437, IMG submission 132410) | Hypersaline lake sediment archaeal communities from the Salton Sea, California, USA - SS_3_D_1 metaG | ecosystem: Environmental > Aquatic > Non-marine Saline and Alkaline > Hypersaline > Sediment... | reverse complement strand
GCTATCGAGAAGGTGAAACCGCTGGTGATCAAGACCCTCCATCGCGATGTTGATTTTTGGAGGCGGGTGCGGGAAATTCACCCCTCGGCGTTCATTATCGGCCGGCTCTACGATCCACATCAAGAGTTTGAATCGGATCCAGAGAGACGTGGGCGAGAGTTCGCCGACCGCGTTCTCGCCGAGCGAGTCAACGATCTGGAGCTCTACGACGCCTGGGAGTCCTTTAACGAGCGGATCATCACCAGCCACCCCAAGCAACTTTACCTGAAGTACGATCGTTTTCAGGTGGCTTTTGCCCAGCGCTTGAAAGAGTACTACCCAGACCTGGAAGCGGTGGCCATGAACTTTGCCACGGGGAACCTGGCTGATCGCGATTTGGTCGAGTACTTTCCTCGTACTCTGGAGACCCACAAGTATCTGGGGTTTCACGAGTACGATTGGCCCACCATGTGGCGGCTCCATGAACAAGGCTTGAGGGACGGCAACGAAGGCATGTGGCTTTGCCTCAAATACCGCCGCTTCATGAGAGAAGTACGCCGGGAGTACGGCGACAAGCACGTGGCCATCATCACTGAATGTGGCATGACCCAGGCTGTGCACCCCGGTCGTGGCGACGTCGGCTGGCGAACTGAGCTGACCGAAGAACAATACTGGGCATCTCTCAAGTGGTATAATGACCGGCTCTGCGAGGATGATTACGTCATGGGCTGTTGCATCTTTGTGGTGGGGGCTACCGGCGACTGGGCCACTTTCGAGACCCTGGGCCCCACCATTGACCGCATTGCTGCTCTGCCCAAACCCACCCTGGTTGAAGTGACCACGACTGAGACGCCCGCAGAGGTAAGGGCACTTGCCCAAGAGGTGCGTGCCCTGGATGAGCAGGTAGGCAGATTAGAAGCCCTATGGGACGCTGTCATAAGAATGTTGGCAGGATAGCGAATGATCAATCATCTCCCCAGTTCTGCTGAAGGTAGATGGGGAGCTGTCTTTGGGGCTCCGCTGCCATACGCAGACCTTTGCGGATGACACGACGGGTCGCCTGGGACAATTCCAACTGATCGAGCTCTTTTTCTACAACCCAGCGCACTTCCATAGCGTCAGAGGAAGCGATGGGGTCTCCCCTACGGTGCCCGGCCAGCAGGTCAATGAGGATGTAGTGGTATCTGATCTGACCGTCATCATCGCCGATAATCCGGTCAATGACCTCGATGACGTCTCTGATTTGGATCTCTATCCCGCACTCCTCATCCACCTCGCGCTCTGCTGTCTGGGCCACCGTTTCGCCCAGTTCGACCGCTCCACCAGGCAGGCCCCAACGGCCCCGGCCTGGCTCTTTGCCCCGTCTGATCAACAAAACCTTGTCCCCTTTGAGGACGACTACTCCCACGGCAGCGATTGGAACTTGAGGGTACTCGCGCTTCATAGTTTCATCATACCAGCCTTCCCCCAAAAGTGAAAGCCGCTCACCGGGTTCCGGGGCGGCCTGATTCAGATCGTGATGGGCGGTACAGGACTCGAACCTGTGACCTCCTCGGTGTAAGCGAGGCGCTCTGACCAACTGAGCTAACCGCCCACTTTGCTTATTATATGTTGATGTGAAACGGGTGTCAAATATCAGCAGCTACAGGTAACAAGACATGGAAACGGCTGCCCGGGCACTTTTCTTCGTCGTAACCATCGCTTTCCACCCACAGCCAACCGCCGTGGGCTTCCACCATTCCTCGAGCGGTGGGTAACCCCAGCCCCAGACCGCCTCCCATAAAGCTGGTCTTACTGGTACTGTGCAGAGAGGGGTCCCTCACTTCGTAGAAGCGTTTGAAGATGCGCTCCTGATCTTCCTCAGCGATGCCGATACCCGTGTCCTCGACGATGGCCTCGATGAACTCCCCTCGACCTGCCGATTGGGCATGAGGAGCGAGGACTTCTCCCGCTCCGATCACCCTGAAGCTGAGGCTAATACGTCCCCCATCGGGAGTGTATTTGATGCTGTTGCCGATCAGATTCATAAAGACTTGCAGTAGCTTGCCTGCGTCACCCTTTACGGGAGGCATCCCACTCAAGTCAGCGACAACGATTTCCTGCTTCCTCTCTTCAGCAGAAGACTTGAGCTTTCTGACCGCTGCATTGATGACATCCTTAAGCGAAACGGGCCCCAGGTGTAACTTTAGTGTGCCGCTTTCAATCCTGGTCACATCGAGCATTTCTTCAACAATGGTGTTCAGGCGTTCCACGCCCTTGGCAATACCCCTCAGGATCTCCAGCGCGTTATCATCCAACTGGGATGCCGCCTCGCCCCCGGACTGGATGAGCATGCTCAGATATCCTTGAATGAGTGTCAGAGGTGTCCTCAGTTCGTGGGCGGCGATAGAGATAAAGCGAGATTTCATCTCATCCGTGTGTCGTAGCTCCTCATTGGCCTTTGTCAGTTCCTCGATCTTTTCCTGTAACTTGTCAACCAGTTTCTGGCTGTACTCACGCAGGTAGACCCTTTCCTCAGCAACGGCAATTATCTCCCGTTTGCCCGCCAGAAAGTCTTGGATCAGCCCAGGAAGCGTGTCCACGTCAATGGGCTTTGCGATGTAGCCATCGCAGCCAGCGGTGAGGGCCCTCTCGCGATCCCCATCCATGACCTTGGCCGTCAAGGCAACGATAGGGGTGTCCTTCAGACCTTCGATGCTTTTGAGTTTGGTCGTGGCCTCAAAACCGTCCATGCCCGGAATATTGATGTCCATCAGAATTAAATCTGGCAACTCTTCCTGGGCCATCTTTATCCCCGAAAGGCCATCTCCTGCCTCCAGCACGGTGTAGCCATGGGCCTCCAACAGACGCCTGACGAGCATTCTGTTCATAAAGTTGTCCTCAACGTAGAGGACCTTGGGCTTCTTGGTCATCACCGCGTATCCTCCCTAGCTCCTGGGAACGTCTCCGCACCTCCAGCCTAACTATTGGCAGGCAGGGTAAAGGAGAACGTACTGCCCACTCCTACCTTGCTCTCTACCCACAAGCGCCCGCCATGTATTTCCACCAGACGTTTGCTGATAGGCAACCCCAGACCGGTGCCCTCAGCCTGACGCGAGGTGGAACCATCCAATTGGCGGAACTCCTCAAAGACGATGGGGATGTCTCTCTCAGCAATACCTATGCCCGTGTCAGTGACCGAACAGAGGATAAAGGGCATAGTACGACGTTGGCCGTCAAGTTCTACCTCCTCAGTGATACGCCTCGCCCTCAAAGTAATAGAGCCACGTTCAGTGAACTTGGCTGCGTTGGACATCAAGTTGAGAATGACCTGGCGAATGCGCACCCGATCAGCGTAGACAGTCGGCAGGCCCTCTTCTATTTCTTCAACGAGCTCGATGTTTTTGTCCCCCACCAAAGCAAGGGTCGTAGCCATGACACCGACCACTATCTCCCTGAAATCGAGTATTTCTTTGTGTAGCTCCATCTTGCCGGCCGCGATTTTGGAGAAATCGAGGACATCGTTGACCAGGCTTAAAAGGTGCTGACTGCTGGTGTAGATAGCCGTCAGGTCAACGCGCTGCAACTCGTTCAAAGGGCCATCAATCTCGTTCAAGATGAGCTTGGTGAAACCGATGATAGAGTTCAGGGGCGTGCGCAGTTCGTGGGATATGGTAGCCACAAACTCGTTTTTCAAGCGATCGGCTTCTTTCAGCTTTTCATTGGCCGCCGCCAGATTGCGGTTCAACTCTCGCCACGGATTAAGGAGTTGTTCCTCCAGGATCAGAGAGGCGAATACCAATGAGGCTCCTATCATCAGGATAGAGTTCAGAGGATAACGCCCGACAAAGGGCAGGCCTGTCAGCACCCCGCCCAGCACGGCCAGTGCCCCACTGAGGGCGAACAACAGCTTCGACCTTCCAACCACAGCCCCCTTTTGTCTGGCTTTATAGAGAGGCCATAAGAGCATCCCTTCAGCCAGAACAAAGTAGACCAGACAGTAGACCAGGGTAAAGATGAAAAGCCACGCCCTGGCTTCATAGCGAGCAACGATGCTGCCATCGGAGGCAACATGGACCCCGACCCAATACGTTTCCCCCAGCATACCAGCCCAGACGACCAGCAGGCCGAGCAGACCAACGGCTGTCGTGGCCCGCTTGAAAGTCGGGTTGGTCAACTCACTTCCTTCAAGGCTCATCCCATATAAAAGCAGGGGCATGGTGAAAAGGCCAGCGAAGGACAGCCTTAGCCACGTATCCGGGTCGCCTATGCCAGGGAGTAGAGTCAGGCGCAGCGTGATCGTGCCAGCGTTCCACCAGGCGATGATGAACATAAAAGCACAGAAGAGCCAGTTCAAACGCCGACGGGCCTGGAACAGGATCACGAAAGCCAGCCCCAAAGGCATGGCTATGCCGAGTATTTTAATAATGATGGAGAAGGCCAATAACACCGACATAGGGCCCGCCTCCAAAAGCGAGCAATGTAGCTGGCAAGTTTAAAAAGAACCTCCCAGAAGCTTCGCTTAATCCAAAAAGACGACCACCATCCCCAACACTATTTTATACCGAAAAGGCAATTTGAGCAAGAAAGGAATCCGAGAGAGCAGCTTGTCATCTCGGTTGAAAAAAACGCTTCCTCGCCCTTGTGACTTCAGAGAAAGAGCCTGGAGAGGAAACGGGGCGAGAGGACAGTTTTGGGCGATTCGACGCCGATGACGACCAATCCGAAGGCCAGGGCCAAGTCCGGGTCTTGTTGCATCCGCCTGACGAGCCGGTTGAGCAGCCAGGGATATTGAAAAAAGATCCGCAAGAACCTGGCCACTCGATGGTCAGCTCCGTAGCGGCAGTGTAAAGCCCGGCCATAAGTTGAGAGAGCTGCCTCTGAGAAGTCGCCGCTTTCCAGAGCGCGTCTGGCGTGGGTGGCTGCCATCTCCCCACTCTCCAGAGCATAAGCTATACCCTCGCCCGAGAGAGGATTCACCAGGCCAGCCGCCTCTCCAGTCACCAGCACCCGCTGGCCGTAGGGCTGCGTGCCGCGCAGATCAGTGCGCAGCGGGTGGCCCTGCACCGGAGAGACCATCTCAGCCAACCGCAGGCGCTCACGGGCGTAGGGGTTGTTGGCTACGAACTGCTGCATCACCCTGGCCAGACTGAGGCTTCCCTTTTTCACCGTTGAGACGAGGGTACCTGTGCCCACGTTTGCCCGTCCATCACCTGTAGGGAAGATCCAGCTATAGCCAGGCATGATGACCCGTTCGACGTGGATTTCCGGCCGGGTCTCGGGCCCCACATCCCCCTCGAAATAAGCGCGCACGGCTACCAGGTCCGGTGGCCGCCGGATCAGTCCCAAACGACGGGCAAAGCTGGCCTGACCCCCGTCGGCAGCGATGGCCAATCGGGCCTCCAGGCGGACAATCTGCCCGCCCTGTGGTGAGCTTGTCGAACCATTCCTTTCTCCTCTCAGGTACAGTCCCCCCTTTTGCTGTTCCAGGCTCGTGACTTGGGTGCCGTCCAGGAATCGGGCTCCGGCCACCACTGACCGCTCCACGACGACCTCATCCAGCCTGAGGCGGGGGACGACCCGGCCATAAGAGAAACCCTCCGGGTGCTCAGGTCGGATGCGGACCGCCTCACCATTGGGCGAGGAAAAGAGCATCACTTCGGGCTCGGGGAACCCTCGAAGCCAATCGCCCAGGCCCATGCGCTCCAGCATGACCAGAGCCCGCGAGGCCAAACCGTCGCCACACACTTTCTGGCGGGGAAAGACCCCGCGGTCAACCAGAAGCACATCAATGCCAGCCCCAGCCAGGAAATAAGCGGCCGAGGCACCGGCTGGCCCTGCACCAACCACGATGACGTCGCTCTTCAATACACCCCTCCTCCATGAGCGTTTGAAAAGACTTCGGAAGTCTTGCTGGGACTTCCAAAGTCTGAACGCCATATCTCACCTTTGCCAGTTACTTGGAGTAATCGTAGAACCCCTTGCCTGATTTACGGCCCAGATGCCCGGCCAGCACCATGCGCCTGAGCAGAGGCGGGGCGGCGTACTTGGGGTCTTTGAACTCTTCGAACATGGCATCAGCGATAAAGAGGGTGGTGTCCAGGCCGACCAGGTCCAGGAGGGTCAGGGGGCCCATGGGATGGTTCAGGCCCAGCTTGATGGCCGTATCAATGTCCTCCCTGGTGGCCAGACCGTCCTCATAGATCTTGACTGCGTCCAAGAGATAGGGGATCAGCAATCGGTTGACGATAAAGCCTGGTGTGTCCTTGGCCACCACGGTGGTCTTGCCCACCGACTGGCCGAACTCCTGGGCAATGGCCAGGGTCTCGTCGCTGGTCAGAATGGTGCGCACTAGCTCGAGAAGGGGCATCACCGGCACGGGATTGAAGAAGTGGATGCCCAGCACCTTGTCGCCACGCTTGGTAGCGGAAGCCATCTCGGTGATGCACAGCGACGAGGTGTTGCTGCCGATGATGGCCTCAGGCCGCAGGATGCCATCCAGTTCGGCAAAGAGCTCCTTCTTCAATTCCATGTTCTCGATAGCGGCCTCGATGATCAGATCACGGTCCGCAAAGTCAGCCGTCTTGGTGGTCCCTTTGATGCGAGCCAGGGCGGCGTCCATCTCTTCCTGGGTGGCTTTGCCTTTGGACACGGCTCTGGAGAGGGAGCCTTTGAGACGCTCCAGCCCCTTTTGCAGAAACTCGTCGTTGATCTCGCTCACCACCACCTCGTAGCCAGCTCTGGCACAGACCTCGACGATGCCAGCGCCCATGAGCCCACAGCCAACCACACCTACTTTTTCGATCTCCATTGTTGCACTACCTCCTTGTAAGATTTATGACGGCCAAAGCCGCGATCACCCCCTCAACACTGATATTATACCAGCTTTCGACCGCCTTGACAATAGGCGTTGCCCAGACAAAAACAGAAGAGGCTGGCTTGGCCAGCCTCTCGCTCGTTTTTGTCTTCTCTCTCTCACCGTTACCTTATTCTCAAGCCAGCAATGACCGCCGCCAGCCCTTCAAAGACCATATCCACCAGAGAACTCAAGGCTGTCCCTGCTAACATGACCAAGACCAACGATGAACCACTGAAAAGCAATAGGGAGATCTTTTTCTCCAACGATGGTCTCTCTGGCGGGCGCCAGGTTCGGAGGAAGGCCCGCCATTCGCTCTCCATCTCAGAAATGGACTGCCCGTAGACTGCCTTAAAGGCTATTTCTATCTCCCGAGAATCACTGTATCTGGGCAAGGTGAAAAGAGACCGCATCTTGTCTGGGCCATAAGTATCCATCAGATACTTGACAAAAGAGCCGGCCTCGATGTAGACAGTGGGGCTATCGTAAACCTGAAAATCTCTGGTGGTCAGGATGGAGTGCAACGGTAATATTCTCTGCTGCACAAGTTTCCCTCGAGCCAGAGCATGGACATCCCCTTCGTCCAGAGCAGACCGCCAATCATAGGCTACAGCGAAACCTTCTTCAAAAAGGGCCGGCGGTCGTCCTATTTGGTAGGTAACGGCGTGGATCACTTCGTGGGGATAGCAACTGTAGACGGAATGTACGGCGCTTCCCTCGTCTGTTTGATAGGCATAACCCTTCCTTGGACGACCAAACGCCTGCTGCAAATCGGTTTGAGAGGGGTATCTGTAGTACTTTATCTTGGGCGCTTTCCTTACAGTAGGAAAGAGTCTTGTCACCTCTGCGTAAGTGAACTCGTTTAACTCTACTGCCCAATCGGGTATGCTCTGACCTGGCTGGGTATAGTAAATGAAGTGTTTGCTCTCGCGGTCAAGGAGCCAGCCATCTTGATCAGGTACGGCTGAGGCCAGCCTCGGTGGAGGAGAGGTGGAATAGCGATCCAGGAAAACGCCAACCAGATGGTAACCTGGGATCGAGACGCCCACCAAGACTGCAACTAATAGGCAGGCAACAAGCAAACTGTCCAGTGTAAAATACCTTAACGATACCATCATGACTCCCTCCTCTCTAGCCCTCAAAGGCTCAATCCACGCGCAGGCGGGGGTCCAGGGAGTCGCGCAGGCCATCGCCCAGCAGGTTGAAACCCAGGACCGTCAGCATGATAGCGATACCGGGAAAGATGACGATGTGCGGCGCGGTGAAGACGGAACCCCGCCCTTGTCCCAGCATAGCTCCCCACTCCGCCCTGGGCGGCTGGGCCCCCAGGCCCAGGAAACTGAGGCCGGCCGCATTGAGGATGGCCGTAGCGATGCCCAATGTCCCCTGCACAATGAGCGGCGTCAGACAGTTGGGGAGGATATTACGGAAGAGCATCCGCCCCGGAGGGACGCCTATGCAGCGGGCAGCCAGAACATAATCCTGTTCCCTCACAGAAAGCACACTGGCCCGCACAATGCGAGCGTAGATGGGGATGGAAACGACAGCAATAGCATAGAGCATGTTCATCAGCCCCGGCCCCAAAATGGAGACAACGGCGATGGCTAGAAGCATGCTGGGGAAAGCCAGCATGATGTCCATCAACCGCATGACCACATTGTCAACCCAACGACCAAGGAAGCCAGCCACAGCTCCCAGCAGAGCCCCAATCACAATAGCAAAGGAGACGGAACCCAGGCCCACTTGCAATGAAGCCCGGGATCCATGGATAATGCGGCTCAGTATGTCCCGTCCGGTCTCATCCAAACCCAGCAGATGCTCTCCTGAAGGAGGCTCCCGGCGTCTAACCAATTCCTGCTGGTAAGGATCATAGGGCGCGAACAGGGGCTGAGGCTCCCGTCCCACGATGACAGCGATAAGGGCGTCGTCGGCGAAGAAGGCCATGGCCAGAAGCAATGCCAGAATGATCATGCCAGCAATGGCCAATTTGTTGCGTAACAAGCGGCGCCAGGCGTCGCGCCATAAACTGGTGGGCTTCCGGGTCCGAAAACGAAAGTCCTCGGCAGTAGTTTCAGCAGTGGTCACCGACATGATTCCCTCCTACTCATAGCGAATGCGCGGATCCAGGTAGGCGTAGGAGATGTCCACAAGTAAATTGACGAAAACGACGATCAGGGCGAGAGCGAGAACGTTCCCTTGCACCGAGGGATAGTCGCGGGCCAGGATGCGATTGACCACCAGGCGTCCCATGCCCGGCCAGGAAAAGATAGTTTCCGTCAAAATAGCCCCAGCCAAGAGCACGCCAACCTGTAATCCGATCACGGTCACTATAGGCAGGAAGGCGTTTTTCATGGCGTGCCCCATGAGGACTACCCTTTCCTGCAAACCCTTAGCCCGGGCCGTGCGGATATAGTCCTCGCCCAACACCTCCAGAAGGCTGGAACGGGTCATGCGGGCGATGATGGCCATAGGGATGCTGCCCAAAGCTATAGATGGGAGGACGAGGTGCTTTAAAGCATCCAGCAGAGCCTTCCAGTTGCCCGTTAGGACACTAGACAAGATGTAGAACTCGGAAAGAAAGTCCGTAAAGGCGATGACTTTGGCTCCCCCTTGTCCACTGAAAATCTGGTCGAGGTGATAGGCTTCATTAAGCGTCTGCAGATCGACGCCCACCGTCATACGGGCAGAGGGCGGCAGCCATCTGAGCTTGAAGCCAAAGATGTACATCAAGATAAGGCCCAGCCAAAAGATGGGCATGGAGACGCCGATCAGTGCGCCGATCATAGTGACCAGGTCGAAGAAAGAGTTGTGATAGTAGGCCGCGATCACCCCGGCTATGATGCCCACCGAGCAGGCCACGAACATGGCCCCCATAGTCAGCTCGACGGTGGCCGGCAGCCTCTGACTCAACTCCACAATCACCAACTCCTTGGTCAGGAGAGCTCGACCCAGGTCCCCTCGTAGGACGCTTTGCAGATAGCGGAGGTATTGGATATAGATCGGGTCATTTAAGCCCATTCTCTCCCTGAACTCCTCAAGCTGTTCAGGGGTTGCGTGTTCCCCCAGCATGACCGTAGCCGGGTCTCCGGGGATGAGGCGCAGCATAGAGAAGGTGACGACAGAGATGCCGATGAGGACTGGGATCAGCATGACCAATCTCTGAACGATATATCGTGCCATAACGATATCCTCCACCAAGAAAAACCTACAGTGCAGGGGATAAGCCCTGCACTGTAGGTTCTATGCAGGCACGGCTAGAAAGCTGTGCCTCTAGCTACGACGTTCACGTCGTGGCTGGACAAGCCTATTCTCCCTTGAACCCGCCGAAGAACCAGTCAAAGTAAGTGAAAGCGCCGGTGTTGCCGATGTGGAGCGGATCATTGGGATCCCACCAGCGGTTCCAGTTGATGAGCACGGCGTCGGCGTTAAAGTCTGTGCCGTCGTGGAACTTGACTCCCTGGCGCAGGTAGAAGGTCCACTCCGTGCCGTCCTCAGACATCTCCCAGCTCTCGGCCAGGGCGGGCTGGACCTCGGTGGTGCCGGGCTCAAAGTCGAGCAAGGACTGGTGCATCTGCTCGCAGACCCAGAAGGACTCACCGTCGGTTTCGTCAATGCAGTCCAGACTCACCGAGTCGCCGTTGCGGCCGAAGATCAGGGTGTCCTTGCCCGGAGCCTCCACGATGGCCAGGTACTCGTTGCTGAAGGGGTCAGGCTTGACGCCGGTCCACTCCTTCAGCCAGGCGGT
>Ga0180437_10011575_pt1 | contig 10561 bp, 12 predicted proteins | sample SS_ome_4_FD_132410 | JGI IMG/M metagenome (GOLD analysis project Ga0180437, IMG submission 132410) | Hypersaline lake sediment archaeal communities from the Salton Sea, California, USA - SS_3_D_1 metaG | ecosystem: Environmental > Aquatic > Non-marine Saline and Alkaline > Hypersaline >... | reverse complement strand
TTAATATTGGTGGTTTTAGCGTAGGCTTTGAGCAACTTATAGAGCGTTTTCCACCAATTCTTACTGCGATACTGTTTACGACTTAATTTCTTACATAACTGCTTTATACGGCGTGTTACTGGTACCTTGTAGCGTATACGCACCCCGTTTGAAAGTGTTAACTGATGCTTTACCCCAAAATCAATGCCAATTGATTTCGCAGGCACTAACATCGCTGGCCTGTGTTCTCGCGGTGTATAGGTCGTTATCGCCAGGTAATACTCGCCATGCTGGTGCAGTAAGGTGGCATTGGCACATTCACAATTGGACGGCAGTTGTTCCAAGCCGTTGACACGTAGTTTTTGTGGGATTCTTTGAATCCGTACGTAGTTACTGTTGAGAATCCTGTAAGTGTTGCCGTATTGCTTGAGCGGGATGGAATTCACATACGACTTAAACTTCAACCGTCCTACGTTATGACCCTTGGCTTTCACACGCGATAAGCCACGGATATTCTGTTGGGTGCGCGTAATGACGCTCTGGCGCATGTGTGACGATACATACCTTAATTGGCGAAGTTCAAAGCGGTCTTTCACCTTTATCGGCACGGCTGTGATTTTATCATCGATAGCAAACACGTTAGGATGCCCCACACAATAATTATAAAGCCATTTCGCTTCCAAAAATAAGAGCTTTAAGCGAGTTAACGAATCCTTGTTTAAGTGCGAGTGGTCTAGCTTCACGGTGTACACCCGGCACCTCATGCGTGTACGGCGCTCCTTAGTGTCCTTTAAGGTAACTTTGATCCGCTCGTTTTTTGTTACCATGGTATGAGTGCTCCGCACAACTTATAATAACTGGTTACTAATGTACACCACCAGTTCTCACTGTGTGTACTCCATCCTTGTTTATAAACTACGCAAAAAACAGCAAAAAGTTAAAAAATATACTATCTTGACACAATTCATCCCCAAGCTCAAGCAATGGGGCTTTCTTGTGTCATATCAAGTAACCTAAACTTCTGCTTCAAACTTGTTTTTTAACCTACACTTTCTAAGAACCTTCTATTTTTTGAAGTCTAATTCTGCTAGCAGGTTTTTGGGAACATAGCAAGATTAATTAGAACTAAAATCACAATATTTTGTGACATTGAACATAATCACAAAGATAAATACAGGCGCATATAAGAGTGACTATTATGCCAAGATGGAGACGTGGCAGAGGAAAAAGAAGGGGAACAGGTCCAGGAAGACCTATGAAATCAAGAAACATAGGGTTTAATCCAGCCATCAAAAATTTTGTTCCAGCAATTCCCAAAGGAACAACGATCAATCCTGAACCAATCTTTTTGACGCTCGCCGAACTGGAAGTATTGAGGCTGGTGGATATGGAGGGGATGATGCAGGAGGAAGCTGGAACACAGATGGGCGTTTCAAGGGGCACAATATGGAGGCTCTTACAAAGTGCGAGAGAAAAAGTTGCTCGAATGTTAATCGAGGGCAGGGAACTCAGTATCGTTCCCGAAACATGATAAAACTTAAAAGAGTTTTTTTGTCAACAGCAGATAAACTGCGTTGTTATTGTGTAAGTTGAATTAAAGGTAATATTTCACAATGTATGTAGAAAAACAAATAAATATTCAAACTGTAATATTGTGCAAAGGCACACAATAATTGTTTAGGGATGCCTAAAATTTATGAAAAAAGTAGAAATGTGGTATAGAAAATGAAGATTGCAATAAGTTCTCAACCCCCAGGTGGATTAGAAGTCCTTGTAGATCCCAGATTTGGGAGATGTGTATGTTTCACAATTTACGATTCAGAAATAGGAAATGTCGTAGTTATTCCGAATACGGCTACAGAAAGTTTTTCAGGTGCAGGCATTCAAGCAGCCCAGTTGGTCGTCAACTCGGGCGCAACCGTAGTGTTAACAGGAAACGTGGGGCCAAATGCCTTTACGGCTCTCCAACAACTGGGTGTCCAGACATACACAGGTGTTTTTGGCGCAACAGTGAAGGCGGCAATAGATCAATATCTTGCAGGGACATTAACTTCCACTACAAGCCCAACAGCGGGAGCTAAATCAGGAATGGGCGGTGGCGCAGGCAGAGGTGCAGGACGTGGCGGTGGCGCAGGCAGAGGTGCAGGACGTGGCGGTGGCGGTGGACGTGGAGGTGGACGCGGCGGCGGCCAAAATTGGTAATGAACATCAAAAAAATAGGAGATTTTATGAAGATCGGCGTAGCATCAAGCTTGCCTGAAGGACTGGATTCACCTGTTGATGAACGCTTCGGTCGGTGCTTCATGTGGACAGTTGTTGAAGTGGATGATAACAAGAAGGTAATCAACGTTGAATTATATGAAAATGATGCCAGAAATGCACGCAGTGGGGCTGGAATTCAATCCACCCAGTTTCTTTCTCAATTAGGGTGTAGTGTTGCCATAGCTGCAAATTTCGGTCCAACTGCTTTTACAGCCTTGAATTCCTTAGGGTTTGAAATAATACAATGTGATCTACAATTGACTGTGCAAGAAGCACTTGATCGCTATCTTTCTGGTAAATATAAGTCCTTAGAAGAGCCAACGAAACCAAAAAAGGCTGGTGTTTCATAATTAACTCTTAAACATTCGACACGAGAATTATTAAAATGTTGGAGTTGAAGAAAGATGACATCTCTTCCATCAGAAATCTTCCATAGGAAGCCAGTTGATGTCCCGATAGTCGCGTCAACTGGTGGCAAAGGTGGCACTGGTAAAACTGTTGTAGCCATCAATCTTGCAGCCCAGTTAGCAAATATGGGCAAAAGAGTTTTAATCATCGACTGTGATGTTGACAGTCCTAATGTCGCCATTCTTTTGGATGCCGAATTAAAGGATGAACAAGTTATCAAACGTTTTCTTCCAGAATTTATTTTGGAAAACTGCACATTTTGTGGGAAGTGTGCAGAATATTGTAGGGCTCACGCTATATTGCAGGTAGGCGATAAGCCACCCCTTTTGTTCCCAGAAATTTGCACAGGTTGTGAAGTATGTCAACTAGTGTGCCCATCCGACGCAATAGTAGACAAGGAAAAGATTGTGGGTTATACATTTGAAGGGCACAATAATGGTGTTGATATTGTCAGTGGCGAGTTAAAATTGAGAGAACCAGAATCTGCTATCGCAGTAGATGCTGCAAGAGAGAGGGCGTTTAAGAAAGTCAAAGAAAATGGAAAAGACTATGATATTGTGGTAATCGATACTGCCCCAGGTGCCCATTGCGACGTCATCCGTGCATTGCAAGGGGCTGATCTCGTATTAGCTGTAACTGAGCCAACACCCTTTGGAGCTCACGATTTAGATCTAATAATCGAACTGACTAAGAACGTCATGATGCTTAATTCGAAAGTAGTGCTAAATCGATCAGATATTGCGGATAGTAAAATAATTGATTCAACATGCCAAAAAAAATCAGTGGAGTTGCTAGCACGGATTCCATACGATGATGAACTAATTAAAAGCTATGTCAAAGGAATTCCCATAGTGAATTATAATCCAGAGTCCGCAAGCGGGAAAATATTAATTCAACTGGCAGAAAAAACTCAGGAGTTGCTCTTGACATGAAAGAAGTTGTGATAGTCTCGGGAAAAGGCGGAGTTGGAAAAACTTCAGTTGCTGCAGCACTAGCCATTTTATTTCAGGAAAATGATCTAAACCTTGTGGCGTTGGATGCTGACGTCGATGCACCAAATTTAGCATTGCTCTTGAGCGCAAAAGACGATGAAAGGGTTGAAGACGAAATTGAGGTTTCAGAAAAAGCTTTCATCCTTGCTGACAGATGTATCTATTGTGGACAATGCGTTGAATCTTGCAGTGAAAACGCAATAATGCAACCCGATTTGGAAGAACCACCAATAATCATACCATATCTCTGTGAAGGCTGTGGAAAATGTGCAATAATTTGTCCAGAAGAGGCAATAGAGATCCGAGCGGTAAAAGGGGGAAAAATTATCAATTCAAAGAATAATGCAAACGGGTTTACAATAATCACAGGTCAGATAGCTATTGGGGAAACAGGATCTGGCAAAATTGTTACAGAAATAAAAAAGCGGGGACGAGAAGAGGCACAAAGGGTCAATGCAGATGTTCTTTTAGTTGACGGTGCACCTGGGACAGGTTGCCCAGTGATAGCCGCTATAACAGGAGCGAATTATGTCATCATCATAACTGAACCAACACCTTCTGCAATGAAAGCTTTCGAAAGGATCACATATATTGCACAACATTTTCCACTGGGGATTGGACTTATTATCAACAAATCGGATTTGCATGAACCGTCAAAAGCCCAGATACTCGAAATAGCCAGAAAAAATAACGTTGAAGTGCTTGGAGAGATCCCACTCGATAAGAATGTACCATATTCTATTGCCCAAGCAGAACCAATTGTTACCTATGCACCAGAGAGTCCTGCTGCCGTAGCATTGAAACTAATTGCAGAAAGACTTCTGCAAAGTCTAAGATTTTCTTAACTTAAAATTCTATATAGGATGTTTCCTGTAAAGAAAATTTTATGAATTAAATAGATTTTAGATTATTGACTAAAGATTTTATGCAAGTAACTCTATAACGTATAACGAGGGAATTTTATGTCAAAGTTCGTACCAAAGCCATTATGTTGCGATGTGGTAGAAGCGTTTTCTTCAGAAGAACGCATGAAGCTCTTGATGACGACGATAGGGCTTGGTGGATGCGCAGCTGCAAGTGTATTAGAAAAATTCACTGGACTTGACACTGCAACAGTTCGTGAGAACTTAGAAGTCTTAGAAAGAACTGGATTTGTCGAAGTTCGAGAGATAGGAAAAACTACCGTCGTTCGATTACAGAAAATAATTTCCCCTATTGCTACTTTCGCTACCTTCATCGAAGAAGTGGAACAGACGACAGTTGAAAACATCATTGAAAAGTCGAAAACAATTATAGAGGACATGAAAATGAAGGATGATGCCCAAGCATTCATTAATGAATTCAATGACATTAGTTTCAGGCTTCGTGGAATAATCGAAATTTATTTTCCGCGTCAATTCTGGGAAGCAAAAGAACAAGTAAAACTCCTTGCAGAGAAATTCGCTCTACCTATGAAGAAATAGAGTGCCGCTGACGCAAAGCTACAAAAAATTAAAAAAAGGGAACTAAACTGCAGAGCCGCAATGCGGACAGAAGTCCGTACCAGCTGGAACTTCTGAACCACAGGAAGGACAAAACTCCGGTTTTGGTTCTATTATCGGCTCAGGTTTAGGTGTTACTGGTGCTGGTTCAACTGGAGTGGGTAATGGTGCTTCTTTTTCAACTTCTTTTCGTGTAGCGCCAACTGCTGCTATAACAATCCCAACTAAAGCCAATATTCCGCCGATCATGTTTAATGTATAATCTCGGCGCTCTACTGTTTCATAGTAAGCTCTGTCAACTTGTATTGAAGTTATTTCGCAACTTGTGAGTCCATCGTTATAAACAACTAAATAATACGTATCTGTGGACTGGACTGTAACGCTAAATACCATACTTTGTGAATTGAGTCTTGTGACAACAGAAGGTGCGTTGATGGAGTAGGCATACGTCGTTTGCCAGTCCGAAAACTGACTTTCCGAAAATATGAAGAAGTTCACTGGTTGGGTGGTTTCTATCGAACCTGATACCTTATCTCCTGCATCTAGATTCGTATACCAATACACATAGTAATTTCCTGGAAGAGTGTAAGAAGTGTCAAGTAGATTTTCAGTATATTCAACGCTTTGATAGGTAGTTCTCGTTCCCGCAGCTGCTAAAACTAGTCCAAACACCAAAATTATCACGCCAACAACCGTGATCTCTTTTCTCACTTTCTTTCACCTATCAATTTTTAAATTTTCATTGAAAAGATCCTCAAGATTCTTGCGGAAAAACTCACTTAAAAGAGTTTTGCCGAGAAACTAACTTACAGAAAACCCCGCACTTAAATTGTGCTTTTTCCTCATATATTAATATCTATAATCAATAAAAATATAATGTTTCAATGCTGGCGTCACAAAAGCATTTTCAAAATCTTTCTGTAACGTTTCAAGAAATATTGATAAGCAAAGACATTATCCCAATATGTGAAAAATAACGCAAATGCCATTTACACTTCAGGTGAAGCTTCAATGACGGAAAAAGTTGTATTTGGACCTGTTCCATCGAGACGATTAGGCATGTCTTTGGGAGTTAACAATATACTTTACAAAAATTGCAGTTATTCTTGCGTTTATTGTCAACTTGGTAGGACGCAACATTTTGAAATCGAACGCTACGAGTACTACAACCCCGAGGAACTTGTAAGAAGTGTAATAGAAGCTAAGAAGTGTGATGCGCACATAGACTATATTACTTTTGTCCCTGACGGAGAACCAACATTAGACAAAAATCTAGGTTTTGAAATCGCTGAAATAAAAAGAGAAAGTTCTACAGAAGTGGCAGTCATTACAAACGCGTCTTTACTTTATCGAGATGATGTTAAAGACAACTTATACCATGGAGATACTATATCTATAAAGGTTGATGCAATAACTCAACAAACCTGGAAAAAGATTAATAGACCACATCCAAAGCTAAAACTCGATGAAATATTAGAAGGCATAGTAAATTTTTCGAAAAAATATAAGGGACGAATCATAACGGAGACGATGCTCATTAAAGGGATCAATGATCAAGAGGATGAAATCACCAAAATTGCTCAATTTCTTTCAGGAATGAAGGTGGATATTGCTTATATTGCAATACCCACGAGACCTCCAGCAGAACCATGGGTTGAACCCGCAGATGAAAAAACTATTTTGATGGCTCATGAAATATTCTCAAATCACTTAGGAAAGAAACATGTAGAATTACTTACAGGTTATGAAGAAGCTTTGTTTGATAGTGTTTCAAAAGATCCCATTCACGGATTTCTAGCAATAACCTCAGTTCATCCGATGATGGTCGATTATGCACACACGTTTTTTTCTGAAAGAGATTTACAACCCGAAGAAGTTATAAATAAACTCTTGAAAGAAAATAAGATAGTAAAACTTAGTTACATGGACCACGAGTTCATTCTCCGCAAATTCAAATCAGATAACATGAAAAAATTAATTGAATGAAGGATAAGATCCAAAATTTAAACGAGGAGTAAAAAAAAAGAAAGTTGAAGAGAGTCAATCTTACTTATTCTCTTCTTTTAATGTATTAAGACGGGACTTTAGACGACTAACTTCTTCTTCAATAGCTTTTAGGTGGTCTTTAAGTAATTTAATTTCATCTTCTCGACTTAAAGGTTGTATAGGTGGAGGGGCAACCATCGGCGCTCCAGGTTGGGGAGTAACCATTCCCATACCCATGCCGCGTCCCATACCCATACCACGACCCATACCCATACCACGACCCATACCCATACCACGACCCATGCCCATGCCCGCGTGCATTGGAGCGGTAGGACCTGTAACGGGTGTTAGACTTCCTGCAAGATATTGATCTACAGCTTCTTTTACAGAAATGCCGAAAACGCCAGCATGAATTTTTATTCCCAGTTGCTGGAGGGCTATGAAGGCGTTAGGGCCAAAATTTCCTGAGATGACGACTTTAGCACCCAGATTGCCGATTAATTGTGCGGCTTGAATACCTGCGCCTCCCATAGCTTGCATAGCAGGATTACTTTCCGTGGTAACTTCTTTGATTTCCTTTTGATCCAAATCAATATCTACGATCGTATAGATAGGGCATCGTCCAAACATGGGCGACACCATGTCGTCCAATCCCCCTTGACTTTGTGAACTAACAACAATTCGTTCGATCATATTTTCACCTCCAAAGAATATACAGATTTAAAATCTAAGGTGATCATAATAGGTCAATCCTTGAACAAGATCTGCGTTGAAATGTCTATATACCAAATTCTTAAAGTCTTTTAGTCCAAATTCTGCCATTTCATGAAATTTGGGGTTTTACGAATGAAGTTCATGAAATTTATAAGCTGAGTCATCGTTTCAGCATGAACCACATGTTCCATCTTGCATGCATCTTCTGCTGCAATTTTTTTATCGATTCCAAGAAATCTTTGTAAGAATTCTTTCAATACTTCATGCCTTTTGACTACGGTTTTTGCTAAAACCTCACCATCTCGCGTTAAAGTGATGGGATTATAGCGTTGATATGACACGAATCCTTTTTTGTATAATTTTTGAATCATTTCTGTCACACTAGCTGGCCGAATAGATAAGTTTTTGGCGATATCAGAAACCCTTGCGTTACCTTTCTTTTGTATAAGTTGATAAATGGTTTTCAGGTATTCTTCTTCGATCTTATTTATCCGATTTTTCTCCATTTTTAATTCAAACACCTAAATCTGATTTTAAATACCAAAATTTCTCAGGACATCTTTTTTTCGCTTATCTCGGTAAGTAACTCCTTCAGTAACTCATGTTTTGTTTCAATAATTTGAATGTAAAAACTATCGAAAGTGTACATAGGCCCTTTTTTGAGAGGTTCTTTAACAAAAACTTTGTTGACTTGTTGCTCGCCTAACCATTCTGCGACCATAATTCCTTTTCTTTTAGTCTCTTCCCTGAATGGGTTTTCCAACACCTTCAATTCTGACAATATTTTATCTTTCACGTCTGTATCGGCAATTGCGAAATATCTGGCTTCTCCGAAACGAGGAAAGATTGGTGACTCCAAATCTTTATCTTCAGTTACGGGAACAGCGATACGTATGAACTCTCTTTTCTCTGGTTCTAGCAAAATGAGAACATTATCTATATTGTCTATTTGATCTATGATACGAGTTTTAAGTTTCTCAACAAGGAGATTTGCTTTTTCTAAATCAATATGTGGATCGGTCTCAATCTTCAATTCAGCGAAGAAATATTTTCCAGAACCTCGTGCACGTATCCACTGTACTTTTTTGACACCAGAAGTTTCTAGGGCTATTTCTTTTATCTGCTCTCGGGCGTCATAAGGAATAGAAGCATCAAGTAACACTTTTGTAGAATCCTTAAATGTCTCGTAGCCAGCTCTAATTACAAAAATGGCTGCGATAATTGCAGCGATGGCATCCATAATATATAAGCCAAAAAAGGATCCCGAAACACCAATTAGCACAGCCAACGAGGCAAAAACATCTACACGGCTGTGTTCGCCATCAGCAGTTAAACTTGGAGAGTTAGTTTGTTTACCGATTTTGATTTTATATGTGGAAATTACGTACAGTGTGATGATAGAAACAATTGCAGTAATAACTCCAACTATTGGATTTTCTATTACTTGAATAGCCCCAAAACGATCAATAGCTACTGTTATCATTTCATAAGCGCCATAAAAAATAGCGAGGGAGATAAATAAACTAACGAAATTTTCGATTTTATGGAATCCATACGGGAAGTCCTCAGTAGGTGGGCGTTCTGAAATCTTAATTCCGACGGCCACTGCAAGAGATGGGAAGACATCTGACAAAGAGTTAATTCCATCAGCGATGAGAGAGATGCTTGCCGTAATAGATCCCGCTAAAAACTTTATAAAGGCAAGAAAAACGTTTATACCCGTGCCTATTATCGCTGCGTTTCGAATTTTGGCAATATCTGATTCTTTTGTCAATTAGTCCACCTAAACACGCTCTCTGCAAAAATGGATGGATAGGGGATTATGCCATGATAAATCATTCAATGGCGATGTTCCTGACATGCTGTCTCATCAGTTACTTCTTGCAATTCCCCCCGTTTCCATGCTTCAATGGTGTCCTTTACGGTTCCCATTGCACCAACGTAGACCATTATACCAAGTTCTTCGAACATTTTGACTGCCCGTTGACCCAATCCAGAGCATAACATAATGTCTACTTTATGTGCGTTCATAAGTTCAGGCGGGAGACCTGTTCCACCCATATGCTCACTTGTGTTTGGCACAATTTCGACTTTCTCGGTTTCTGAATCCCAAATTGTGTACGTCGGCACTCTTCCGAAGTGCTGTCCTATCATATCTTCTAAGCCTTTATTTCCCATACTTGGAACACTTATTCTCATTTTTTACCCTCATTTCACTGTGCAGGTCTTAAATTTATATTATTAAAAGGGGATCTCTTTCATAATTATAACAATAGTATGATATTTTGTGAGTTCAATTTTTATAAAGTTTATTATGCACAAAATTCTTGCAGAATTAAATATCTTTTTGTTTGGTGATTAACTAAAAAGTCGAATTTAATAATTCATAATGCAAAGAACATTTTAAATAGTTTAATTCTATTGAAATACAGAAATTTAATAAGACATTGACAGAAATATAAGTAAGTTCATCACAGAAAAATTTATATATTTTTGTGCATAATCCCATTATTGATGACGGTTTTATCGAACTATAGAGGTGAATAAAAAATGGCATATGGTCAAGGTGGAAGAGGTGGAAGAGGACGCCATCGTTGGATGTATCAGATGACTGGACTTCCTGGATGGATGCGATTTGGTTTCTCTCCAGGGTGGTTGGATAGATCTCCGACTGGATTACCGCCTGCGGCACAGTGGATTACGCAAAGCGGATTATTACCCCAATTTACATCATATCTT
>Ga0180437_10011574_pt1 | contig 10562 bp, 6 predicted proteins | sample SS_ome_4_FD_132410 | JGI IMG/M metagenome (GOLD analysis project Ga0180437, IMG submission 132410) | Hypersaline lake sediment archaeal communities from the Salton Sea, California, USA - SS_3_D_1 metaG | ecosystem: Environmental > Aquatic > Non-marine Saline and Alkaline > Hypersaline > Sediment... | reverse complement strand
CTCCCGTTACTCCTGTAACTCCAGTTACACCACTAGCTCCCGTCAAGCCTGTTACGCCGGTAACTCCACTTACTCCTGTTAGTCCCGTTACCCCTGACGCTCCCGTCAAACCAGTATATCCTGTTACACCGGTAACACCGGTAACTCCCGTTACCCCGGTTACTCCGGTTACACCACTAGCTCCTGTCAACCCTGTTACGCCAGTTAATCCTGTTACACCACTTGCTCCTGTTAGTCCCGTTACCCCTGACGCTCCCGTCAAACCAGTATATCCTGTTACACCGGTTACTCCCGTTACTCCTGTTACGCCAGTTACACCACTAGCTCCCGTCAAGCCTGTTACGCCGGTAACTCCACTTGCTCCTGTCAATCCTGTTACACCTGATGCTCCCGTCAAGCCTGTAATACCTGTTACGCCTGTTACACCACTTGCTCCAACTGCTCCTGTTGCTCCCGTTACTCCTGTAACTCCAGTTACACCACTAGCTCCCGTCAAGCCTGTTACGCCGGTAACTCCACTTGCTCCTGTTAGTCCCGTTACCCCTGACGCTCCCGTCAAGCCCGTATATCCTGTTACACCGGTTACACCGGTAACTCCCGTTACCCCGGTTACTCCTGTTACGCCAGTTACTCCACTTGCTCCCGTCAAGCCTGTTACGCCTGTTACTCCGCTTGCTCCTGTTAGACCTGTTAACCCCGTCGAACCAGTCGCTCCTACCGCTCCTGTTACACCTGTTACTCCTGTTACACCACTAGCTCCTGTCAGTCCTGTTACTCCGGTAACTCCGCTTGCTCCCGTTAACCCTGTTACTCCTGACGCTCCTGTAACACCAGTAACTCCCGTTACGCCAGTCAATCCTGCAACTCCAGTAACGCCACTCGCTCCCGTCAAGCCCGTTACTCCCGTTACACCACTAGCACCTGTTACTCCGGTAACTCCGCTTGCTCCCGTTAAGCCCGTTACCCCTGATGCCCCTGTCGCTCCTGTGGCACCCACTGCACCTGTGGCTCCCGTTGCACCTGTTGCACCTGTTACTCCTAAAGTCGCACCTGTTGCACCTGTTACCCCTTGTTGACCCGTCGCTCCTGTTATACCTACTCCTGTCGCACCTGTTGCACCTGTTACTCCTTGTTGACCCGTCGCTCCTGTTACACCCACTCCTGTCGCACCTGTTGCACCTGTTACTCCTTGTTGACCCGTCGCTCCTGTTACACCCACTCCTGTCGCACCTGTTGCACCTGTTACTCCTGTTATCCCTTGACCGGTCGCTCCTGTGGCACCCACTGCACCTGTGGCACCCGTCGCACCCGTCGCACCCGTTGCACCTGTTACTCCTGATACCCCTGTAACTCCCGTAACTCCTGTTGCCCCCGCTCGCCCCGCAAATCCGCGTGCCCCAGGGCTACAATTTCCCCCTCTACAACTTTTTTTAAAGGAAGATAAGTCTACAAATCCACCACCTAATGCTCCCCCTACATTCTTCTCTCCACTCTTTAAAGGTTCCTCTCCTGCCATCACTTGTACCGACACACAACCGAAGACTACAACAATACAACTAACAACATATCTCTTTAGTGAACACATCATTTAAGCTTCCTCCATTTCCTAGCTTTTTAATTTATTCTAAATTTAATGTAATTTTTCCAATTTTAATAAAAATCACCTTCCGAATGATTGAATAACTAATCATAGAAGGCAGAACATACAAGAAGAAATAAGTGATGTAATTCTAAACGGATGAGACAGACCCATTATCACCTCTCATTAACCCATAATATTTTTTAACTTATTCCGATTTAAATGTAAAGAAATTTAGTCAAAACAAGAAATAAAACACAACTTTATCTAAATTTGAAATTAAAAAACTGGTAGAGAACCAATTGTATCGATTCGTTGAATAAAAACTCAACTTTAAAATGAAGCGTTAATATCAAGATGTCTCCAAAAGAAATTCACTTTTTATATGGGATAAAGATAATTAAGTGAAAATTGTAAGTCGATTTGCAACGTTCAACTAATCTGACAAGATAAACCGATTGCCACCTCTATTAACCCTTACTATCTTTTTAACGGATTCCAAGTAAAATGTAAAGAAATGCTAGTCAACAAAAAAGGGTACAACATGATTTTATCTGGACTTGAAATTAAAAAAAGACTGGGCAAAACAATTTTCATTGAACCATTTAATGAAAGTCAGCTCAACCCTAATAGCTACAACCTTTGCTTGCATAATGAACTTATGGTTTATGAAGAATCAATATTAGACATGAAAAAGGGTCATCAAACCTCTACTATACTTATTCCAGAAGATGGCATTGTCCTGCAACCCGGAAAGCTCTACCTCGGCCGTACACAAGAATACACTAGAACTCGTAATGTGGTTCCAATGCTTGAAGGACGATCTTCCATAGGTCGCTTAGGATTATTTATCCATATCACCGCTGGCTTTGGTGATGTTGGCTTTAGCGGCTTTTGGACTCTTGAAATGTTTTGTATTCACCCAATTCGTGTATACCCTGGCATTGAAATATGCCAAATTTTTTACCACACCATTGATGGTGACTTTATTCCGTACAAAAGTAATAAGTACCAGGATAATCAAGGTATTCAACCAAGTCTACTTTACAAAGACTTCGAAGTAATATAAGTAGGAATCTTCTTGTCAGTTACTCCTCGTTGATTTCATAGATGCAAGACAAAACGATAATAAAATTAAAATCAATCCCACATCTTGAATGGGAGTAACTCCTTATTCCATGCGTACGGTTATATCCGGGGAAACCATGGTATTAAAGCACTTGTCTCTTTTTTGTATTGCGCATACTCTTCATTCTTTTCAAAGATCCTTTCAGCCATAGGCACTCCAGAAACAAACATCAAAAGATATGTTACCGTCAGCGGACTGATAACACCCGTCCAACCCCAAGGCACCGATAACACGATAAGAAAGATCCCCCACCACATCGTTACTTCACCAAAATAATTTGGATGACGAGTATAACGCCATAAACCAACCTTACAAATTTTTCCTGTATTGGCAGGATTATCTATAAACTTCTTTAACTGATAATCTCCAATTGCCTCAAAGGCAAAGCCAATAAGCCATATTACCATCCCTACTACATCAAGCACACCAAGAGGTGGCATAGCCGTAGATGCATTGGTGAATATTACGGGATAATCAATAACCCAAATAAGAAAACCCTGCAACATAAAAATATAAAAGAAGCTTTTTAAAACAAAGTACGGCCTCCAAGACATACGAAACGCTTGATAGCGATGATCCTCCTCCTTGCCCCAATTACGTATAAATATATGTACGCTTATACGAACCCCCCATACAACAACAAGTGTTGTAACCAAGATCTGCCGAGCGAGATAGGTACCCGTGCTAAAAAAAGCATAAAGAGTAATCAGGATAAAACCAATCCCCCACGCTACATCAACAATACTATTATCTTGTTTTGCAAGCCCGATCAAAAATACGCATGTCATAAAAACAGCTAGTATACCACCAGCAACTAAAAACACCGTGACCACCTAACCTCCTCATTACGTTCTTTGTTGATTATAGGTATTAAACTATAAGATCCTACTAAACAACAATAATATTTCTTACTATCATGCATCTAGCAAGAGAAAGTATAGAGGTGATACTAAAAAAGAAAAAGCAAACATCCAATTCGCTTCAAAATATACCGCAGCCAATAAACAAACACAAACAGTCTGAGATATTTAAATCAAATTGACAAATTCAAACCAACTTAATAATATTAGTAAATAAGTTGGAAAAACCAATCAAAACAATTACATCAAAAAAGAGGTGTTGTATGGCTAATCTTTCAACCCGATCAGTTTTTACTGCATTGATATTAGTTATTTTACAAAGTGCTGTGCATAAAGCAGAGGCAACCATCCACGATGCAGTTCGTGCACTGGATATTACTGCCATTCAACAATATATAGCCGACGGGGGTGATATCAACGCAAAAGAAGATAAGACCGGTCACACCCTATTACAAATAGCTATACAGAATATTGTACCTCCATCATTTGAGTTGAAAAATTACCCGATTGATAAAGAAACCTTTATGTTTGTTAAAAAGGCAATAAATTGCGGCATAGCCCTTGGTACAAACAAAATAACCAAGCTGGCAATAGATACAAATAATGCCACTGTTACCGATGGTGGTAAGCCGCTTCACTATGACAGCACTGAACCAAACCCTACTAAAGGTAAAACTTCCCAGGAAGCTATCTGTGATGAGAGTGGCAATTGTTCAACAGCTTTTGATGAAGACATTACTTTCCAAGGAAACAATGTGCAAGAACCTTGCATTTCTCCAGAGGAATACGAAGCTTTTAAAGCTGCTTTAAAGCGAGATGCCCCCGGTATAGCAACTTCAGTTGCTGATATCCTCATTGCAGGCAACGATGTTCTCTTTGAACTACTCTTTTATGAAAATAAACCCGAACCTGAATTTGAAATAATTAAACTTTTAGTAAAAAACCAAGCCGAGATTTTGCCAGAAATGCTTGACGCAGCAAATATCAGATCATCTCAACGCCAGTTTACAGAGGAGATAAATCCAGTAGTTAAACAAGCTGGCATACGCCTTATTGGAGATGGACTCTATGGATTAGCCGCGTTTATTGTTTTTAGTATCATACGTTGTCAGATGCCAAAGCATGGTGCATTTCGTTCTATTATCTCAACTCCACAGCGTTTAATAAACTGGGCAATAGCTGTCAAAGGGCTGATTGATGCACGCAATCTCATAGTTGGGACTGTGGCTGGATTAGACTCTGACGATAGATTTGATAGGCTAGAACTGATATTCAAAAAAAAAGAACTAGATAAACTAAACGCATCAGTCAAACAACTTAGGCACGCAGTAAAAAAGGCAAGCGAAGAATTGGACAATAAAAAAAATCAGTCATGGTGGTAAACTGTTCCCTCGCTCTAGCTCTCTAATGCTTTCTCTTTAAAAGAACCATCGTTAGTATCGTGCCAGCAATCAAAAAGAGACCTGCAACAAAAAAAGCCTTTCCTTCATGCCATTTTCCACTACGGCTACAAATATCCTCTTTGCCAAATTGGGTCATAGTCTCTACCTCATCAAGACCGTAGACACAGAGTTCGCCTGTTTTTAGCGCACAGAAATTTTCCTTAGGGCATTCTTTTAATATCTTCTGCCGTGCACCAACCCCACACTGAGCAGCACCCGATTCATTGAGAATCTTCTTAACAATTTTAGGATGTTTTGTAAGTACTTCTGGCATCTTATTCCTTTTTTCTGAAAATAATATCAATAATCCCTTCATTAAATTTAGGAATGTCAGATGGCTTTCTACTTGTTACAACATTACCATCAATAACTACTTCTTGATCTACCCAATTTGCACCAGCGTTAATAAGATCATGTTTAATTGATGGATATGAAGTCATTGTTTTACCTTGAACCACGCCAGCATCAATCAGGGGCCACGGACCATGGCAAATAGCAGCAATGGGTTTCTTTGCATTATGAAATGCTCGGATAAAATCTATTGCTGCAGGAATCATCCGAAGCTTATCCGGATTCATAACGCCCCCGGGTAATACAAGGACATCATAATCGTCAACATTCGCATCATCAAGCAATACATCAACATCAAAAGTATCGCCCCACTTTGTATGCTGCCATCCTCGCACGGTATCTTTTGGTGAAATGATATGTACCGTAGCACCTTCTGCCTCGAGAGCTTTTTTAGGCTCAACAAGTTCCACTTGCTCAAAGCCATCCTCTACTAGCATCGCTACCTTTAATTTGCCTTTCAACTAAACTCCTTATTCGTGTACTAATTTGAGTTACTGGTACCTTAAAAAACACTCTTAAGCTCTTATAAAAGTATATTACCTTCAAGCCAGATCCTACTATCCACAATATCTTATTTTGATTACTTTCCTTTAATCCTTTCTTTGAGAATTGCGGTAAGGTCTTCCATAATTTTCTTTTCTGCTCCGCGAATAGCTTTAACCTGTTCTCTGAGAGCTTCTATCCCCGTTTGCTCTTGGGGTACAAGGGACCTCAACTGATCCCTGACTCCCCTCATAGCTCTCCCAATACTTTTTATTTGATCATTAACCGACCTTACGAGAAGCTCTTTCATAATGTTTACTGTTTCCTGCAATGTTTCATCAGACATATTTTCAAAAGCCTCTTGTACTTTGGCCTCGTCCGGCCGGATGCGGGCATCTATCACCTTCACTATGTTGCTCGCCATTTCTGGAGTAACCTTCATCCCTGCGATTGCCTCCAATCTATACTTTCCTGTCATGAACCCTTTAATAAAGGAATCAAAAGCTTCGATTCTATAATAGGCGTGTCGCGGAGTGATATTAAAATGCTTACGCGCTGTTTCCAGGGCAGCTGCCAATTGCCAGAGACCCTCTGGATTACTTGACTTAAGCATCAGTTCATCCATAGAAGGCTCGAATCGTGCCAATCCAGCATCAGCTCCCTCTACTCCCTCTTTTAAAGCATATTCTAATACCTTACCTGTCCTGATTAGTTCATCGTGGGGCATCTTGCCAAGTACATCAACGTCAACCACATAACGTATTGGCTCAACACCTTCTTCAGGAAACTCAGGAATCTGTTTAAGCAAATCAACTTGGAACCATGCAATAGTCTTGCGCCTCTCCTTATTATCTTTAGCTTGGTCAAACGCCTCATTAATATTCTTAAATACATCATTAACAAACTTGAAACCTCTTTCAGGTTCATGCATGAACATATTTGGTATATCAAGCTTCTCCAAAAATTCACTATATGCCTCATTAAGCTGCTTTCTCTCAAAATCCTCAAGCTTAGGCACGTCAACTAAAAATAAAACACTCGTAGCAAGATTAATGAACCCTGAAGGTTCCTCTGCCCCATACAGTCCTAATTCTGATACCTCTCTAAAGAAATCAATTGCTTTTTCAAGTTCAAGAGAACCTTTGTACTCATGCAATGCATCGGTAAGTATACGTACAGTAGGTTCTTCCAGTTTAGAAACATCCCCCGTTACAATCGTTAACAAAGGAGTAATATCTCTCGCAAGTGTTTCCGATAAAACAGTCGGATTCTGCTTAGCTACCTCATTAAGCAACTCTATATTACCTTCTTTCAATGCTTGCTCTACCTCCTGAGCGGTACGCATAGGCTGACGCTCAGGATCTTGTTCAGGTCTTTGCTCCGGTCTATCCGGTTGTTGCCTTGGTTCTTCAGGTTTTTCACCTTCGGGCCTTTCGCCTGGCTCAATCCCATACAAAGGGAACATCGGACCTATCTGACTAAAGATCAGCCCTCCTATAAGGACCATTCCACATAATTTAATATTCTTTTTCATTTTTTTTCCTTTTAATAAAGGCTAATCGCTAGCAAATCCTAGTATAACTGCTTCCTTTTAACTCTATTTTCTCTCTTTTTAAACCTAAACGGCACTTTCCTTTATCAATTCAGGCCCTTTAGTTGTCTTAAAGTCCCTCTATTTCAATCGATCGGAACAAAATCATACCACGCGATCCTAAAAAAAGATACGGACTAAGTGCGAGTCTTTCCTCTTGGCTAATTGCCCTTTCGAGAAAAGCCGATTTAGGCCCATACTACTTTATTTTTTCTATATGTAAATTTTACAGAATTAATAGTATAAAAATCAATACTTTTTGTGAATATTATGGGATAGACAAGGCAAATTGGGACCACTCACCGGAAATGTTGTATATCATTTAACTGCTCTTCCAAATCTGTCAGCTGCTTGTAAAAAGGATATCAATAAGGGATGCGGTTTTGGCAGTCTACTTTTAAATTCTCGATGAAATTGACACCCAACAAAAAAAGGGAAGAGCGATTAAAATCGCCCTTCCCTTCTCTAATTTACTCCCTGGCACTACCTGCTTTCCCAGGCCGTTTCCAGCCAAGTATCATCGGCGCAGTAAACTTAACTTCCGTATTCGGGATGGGAACGGGTGTTTCCTTACTGCTATCCGCACCAGAGAAATTTTCAAATCTATATTCGTGACTGAAATATCTGTAGCAATACCTTATGAAGTTTGAGTATCTAGAATAACTAGAAATAATTAAAAGTGACTAAAACATTCGATCTATTAGTACTGGTTAGCTGAACACATTGCTGTGCTTACACACCCAGCCTATCAACCTTGTAGTCTTCAAGGGATCTTATTCCGATTACTCGGAGGGGTATCTAATCTTGAGGCGAGTTTCCCACTTAGATGCTTTCAGCGGTTATCTCTTACGAGCATAGCTACCCAGCGTTGCTCTTGGTGAACAACTGGAACACTAGAGGCTCACTCATTCCGGTCCTCTCGTACTAGGAACGACTCCTCTCAAATACCCTACGCCCACGACGGATAAGGACCGAACTGTCTTACGACGTTCTGAACCCAGATCACGTACCACTTTAACTGGCGAACAGCCAGACCCTTGGGACCTTCTCCAGCCCCAGGATGTGATGATCCGACATCGAGGTGCCAAACCTTCTCGTCGATATGGACTCTCAGAGAAGATCAGCCTGTTATCCCCGGCGTACCTTTTATCCGTTGAGCAATGGCCCTTCCATTCAGAACCACTGGATCACTAACTCCTGCTTTCGCACCTGCTCGACCTGTATGTCTCGCAGTCAAGCTCCCTTCTGCGTTTACACTCATCCGGCGATTTCTATTCGCCTTGAGGGAACCTTATGAACGCCTCCGTTACAATTTGGGAGGCGACCACCCCAGTCAAACTACCCACCAGACACTGTTCCCCCCCCGGATTACGGGAAGAGGTTAGATCTCCAAATTAATAAGGGCGGTATTTCAAGGATGACTCCACTAAAACTAGCGTCTTAGTTTCACAGTCTCCCGCCTATCCTACACAAACCAATCCAAAAATCAATGCCAAGCTGTAGTAAAGGTGCACGGGGTCTTTCCGTCCTGTCGCGGGTAACCGGCATTTTCACCGGTACTACAAATTCACTGAGTCCATCACCGAGACAGCGCCCAAGTCGTTACGCCATTCATGCAGGTCGGAACTTACCCGACAAGGGACTTCGCTACCTTAGGACCGTTATAGTTACGGCCGCCGTTTACCGGGGCTTCAATTCAATGCTTCACATTACTGCTAACATCTCCTATTAACCTTCCGGCACTGGGCAGGCGTCAGACTCTATACTTCCTCTTTCGAGTTTGCAGAGCCCTGTGTTTTTGATAAACAGTCGCTTGGGCCTCTTTGTTGTAACCCACGTGTGCTTCTTTGCTGAAATCACAAATAACACTGTGGGCACCTCTTCTCCCGAAGTTACGAGGCTAATTTGCCGAGTTCCTTAGTGATGGTTATCTCAACGCCTGAGCATTCTCAGCCCGTCTACCTGTGTCGGTTTGCGGTACGATCAGCTTTAAGCTCGCTAGAGGCTTTTCTCGATAGTATGGGGTCAGCTGAATACATATCGCCACGAGGACTCTATATACTCATCACGGATCAGAGACTACAACCTGGCGGATTTGCCTACCAGGTCCTCCTTGCCGCTTGACATGGCAAACCAAAGTCCATGTCAGCCTACCCTTCTATGTCCCCTCTTCACTCAATCGCTCAAAGCTGGTACAGGAATATTAACCTGTTGTCCATCGCCTACTCCAATTGGCCTCGGCTTAGGATCGACTAACCCTGAGTGGATGAACCTTTCTCACGGAAACCTTAGACTTTCGGCGAATAGGAATTTCACCTATTTTTTCGTTACTTATACCAACATATTCACTTCTCAAGCCCGTCACTCGTCGTCACCGTCGAGCTTGTATCTGCTTGAGAACGCTTCCCTACCCCTGGCACACGATAAATCGTATACCAAGCCATAGCTTCGGTAATTCGTTTAGCCCCGTTTATACTTCAGCGCAATAACACTTAACCAGTGAGCTGTTACGCTTTCTTTAAATGGTGGCTGCTTCTAAGCCCACATCCTGGCTGTCTGTGTATTATCACTTCTTTTCACACTTAACGAATATTTAGGGACCTTAGCTGATGATCTGGGCTGTTTCCCTCTCGACTATGAAGCTTATCCCCCACAGTCCGACTCCTGCCTTCAAAAACTACGGTATTCAGAGTTAGTAAGAACCCGGTAAGCTTGCGCCCCCAAAGCTCCAACTGTGCTTTACCTCCGCAGTAAATTAGACAAGGCTATACTTCAATATATTTCGGGAAGAACCAGCTATTTCCTAGCTTGATTAGCCTTTCACTCCGACCCACATCTCATCCGAGCAGTTTTCAACCTACACCGGTTCGGGCCTCCATCTCATTTAACTGAGACTTTACCCTGGACATGGGTAGCTCGCTAGGTTTCGGGTCTATTGCATACTACTAAGCGCCCTATTCGGACTTGCTTTCGCTACGGCTCCACTCTTTCAAAGCTTAACCTTGCAACATAGGAGTAACTCGTTGGCTCATTATGCAAAAGGTACGTGGTTGCGCGTACGTATACATCGCTTCCACCGATTATAGACATCTGGTTTCAGGGTCTATTTCACTCCCCTCTCGGGGTT
>Ga0180437_10011573_pt1 | contig 10562 bp, 7 predicted proteins | sample SS_ome_4_FD_132410 | JGI IMG/M metagenome (GOLD analysis project Ga0180437, IMG submission 132410) | Hypersaline lake sediment archaeal communities from the Salton Sea, California, USA - SS_3_D_1 metaG | ecosystem: Environmental > Aquatic > Non-marine Saline and Alkaline > Hypersaline > Sediment... | reverse complement strand
GGAAGAGTTTTCAATCTCCGATCTGGCACATTGCCGCCGACTGCTCTGAGATGAACGCTTCGTGCCGGCCAAGAGCCCTCTCGATCTTCTGTTCGCGTTTTCGCCCTTTCGCGTTTTCGCGTTTATTCCGCAGTTGACCGCAACGGTGTCACCCCGCCCGGCGCCGCGCCCGGGAACCGCGGCGTGCCGGCAGCTCGAAGTGCGGGCCGCGCAGGGCGTGGCCGGGGTCGAAGGGGTCGCGGGGCTGCTCGCCGGGGCGGTAGATGCGGATCGGCCGGCGCAGGCGGAGCCGCTCGACCAGTGGGGCCACGGCGGCGCCGGCCCAGACCAGCGAGATCGGCTCGACCGGAATGCGGAACCTGGCCGAGACGATCACCAGCGTGTGGAAGAGCAGCAGGGCCGCGAAGATCGCGTAGGTCGGCCAAAGCGCCCGCCAGCGGCCCGCCGTCACGCAAAGCCCCAGCACCGCCAACACGAGCCAGGCCACGGTCGAGACGCGGTAGACCCGGTTGGCGGCCTTGGGGTTCGTCTCGTCGAACAAGAGGAAGTAGCGCAGCCGTCTCAAGCACAGCCGGGCGTAGCGGCCGGGGTCTTCTCGAACGAAGGCCCAAGCCCGGCGTCCCAGCAGCGCACATCGCTGCGGTTCGCTTAAGCCCCTAAACTCGCGGTAGCCGGTCGGCTTCAGCAGCACGTCGTCGATGTAGAGGGTTTCGTGCCGGGCCTCCCACAGCGCGCGGTCGGCGCCCCCCAGCGTGCCGTCGTGCTCGGTGCGCAGGCGCTCGGCCGAGGGCTTGGGGATCTTGTCCGTTCCCCAGCTCATGGGGTTATTCCCCTGCCAGAAGGCGTAGCCGAACGTGGACTTGATGAACACCGGGCGGCCGTGGACCGCCCAGTTGCGCACCAGCCACGGCGCGATCAGCATCGCGGCGATTCCGACCATCAGCCCGACGCGCCCCAGCGCCGGCCGGGCGAAGCGCCCCTGCCACGTGCCCGATCCGTCGGCCAGCCAGAACGCGGCGGCGCAGACGGGCAGGACCAGCGCGAGGATCGGCTCCACTAGCAGGAGAGCGCCGGAGAGGCACCCGGCCAAGACTGCGCCGGTCCACGTCGCGCGCCAACGGGGCGAAACAACCACGCCCAGCAGCACGGTCACCAGCAACGCCGCCCAGAGGGCCACCTGGAGATGGGTGACCATGTAGAGGTGAGTGGGATAGACCGCCGCGGCTGCGCCTGCCACCCAGCCGATTGCCGGTCGGTTGGGCAAAAGCGACCATGCCAGCCAAGCCACGGCCAAAACCAGGGCGGTGCCGGCCGCGCACTGGAGCAATTGGACGGCCAGCACGGCCCCCGGCGTGGCCACGCCAAAACACCAATACGCGGCGGCCAGCAACAGCGGATAGAACGGGGCCTGCTGCGACGTGGGACCGAACGTGCCCAACAGCTCGATCGAAAACCCCCGGCCGGCCAGCAGGTTTTCGGCGATCCGGCCGTGCTCGTAGCCCAGCGGCCCGGCGTGGTCGGCCTGAAGGATCGACACCACCCCGACCCTCAGCAGCAGCGCCAGCCCTGCTAGCAAGATCAGCCCGAGCCTCGTCCTGGACCCACTCATGGCGGGCAGGATTGTAGAGCGGACCGGTCAATGGGGCAAGAGGGAAAAACGGGGCAAGCGAGGCCGGCTCACCAAGGTTTTCGGAATCCACGCGCGGGAGACCGCCAAGAAGCGGGGCGACGGGCTCAGGCGTTGATCGGACCATCCCACGTCCACCACCAGCACGATGGCGCTGTTCGGATTGCGGTCCAACGGCCGCCTAGCCGTCAAACCGGTATCCCGCCCCGTGCACGGTGCGGATGATGGTCGGCGACTTCGGATTCGGCTCGATGCGCTTGCGGAGCTGCGAGATCTGCTGATCGAGCGTGCGGCTGTTGGGCAGGTAGTCTTCGCCCCAGCAGACGTTGAAGATCGTGTTGCGATCCAGCACCTCGCCGCGGCGGCGGTGAAACAAGGAAAGCAGCTTCACCTCGCGGAGGCTCAGGTCGACGACCCGCTCGCCGCGGCGGGCGCGAAGCTCCTTGGGGAACACCTCCAAATCGCCCAGGCAAAACGAATCGACCGGCGCGTCCGCCACCGCGCGGCAACGCCGCGTGACGGCGCGAATCCGGGCAACGACTTCGTTGACGCCGAACGGCTTGACGATGAAGTCGTCGGCCCCCAGCTCCAGCCCGATCACCTTGTCGATTTCTTCCGACTTGGCGCTGATGAAGATGATCGGCACGCCGGGGTCGTCGGCACGGATCCGCTTGCAGACGTCGTACCCGCTGAGCTTGGGCATCATGATGTCGAGGCAGACGAAGTCGGGCGACCCGGCGGCGTAGAGTTCCATGGCCGCCTCGCCGTCGGCCGCTTCGAGCACGGCGTACCCTTCACGCTGCAAGATCTCGGCGAGACCTCGGCGGATGTGCAGGTCGTCCTCGACGAGCAGGACCTTCATCGCCTCGATTCAACCTCCTTCGGCCGGCGGCGTGTGCAGCTCGACGCGGAAGCACGCCCCCTGCTGCGACGCGACCAGCGTCAAGTCGCCGCCGTGGAGCCGGGCCAGCTCTCGGGCGATCGAGAGCCCGATGCCGGCGCCCACCACGCCCCTGATATTGTCGGAAATCCGGTAGAACGCGTCAAAGACCTTCTGCCGCTGGGCCGGTGCGATGCCCGGCCCGCGATCGGCCACCGTGACGATCGTCCGCTCGTTCTGCTGGAAGCTGGTCACTTCCATCAGCTTGCCGGCGGCGGCGTACTTCTCGACGTTGCCGAACAGGTTGCCGAGGATCTGTGCCAGCGCGTCGGCGTCGAACCGGACCCGTGCCGCGGCCGCACCCTCAAACCGGACCTCGATCCCCTTCTGCTGCATGGCCGGCTCGAATCGCTCGATCAGGGCTGCGATCGCGTCGTCGATCACGCCGGCGCCGGGCCGCAGCGCCAGCTTGCCCCGCTGCTGCCGGGCGAACGTCAACACGTTGCCGATCAGCCGGCCGAGCCGTTCGCTCTCGCCGACGATCACCTTGACCCGCTCCTGCGGCTTCGCCGCGTCGGCAGCATCGAGTTGCATCAGGTCCGATTCGAGCAGATCGGCGTACAGGCGGATGCTCGTAAGCGGCGTCTTCAGCTCGTGCGAGACCTGGTTGACGAAGTTCACGCGCCGGAGGGCCTCGCGCATCTCCCGGGCATACTCGCGATAGAACAGCACGGCCATGGCGGCCAGCGCGACCCCGGCGGCGACCAGCCCGACAACCAGTCCGAAGTAGGCACCGCGCGGGGTGGTGGCGAGTTGCCCGGCAGGCGCGAAGTATTGCAGGCGCCAGGAGGCCAGCGGCTCGCTCAGCCGGATTTCGACGTCGGCCCGGGCGCCCTCGGCCGGCTCGAAGTTGCCCCACTGGTAGACGGTCGCCCCGTTGGAATCGACCAGCGCAATTCGGGGATCGGGGGCCGCGCGATCGGGCGACGACGGCAGGGGCGTCTCGGGCAATTCGGCCACGAGGTCGGCGATCCATCGCGCCCGCGGCAACGCGACCGCCACGATCCGGCCCGACTCGAGCCGGTGCCAGAAGATCAGGTTCAGCCCGGGCCCCCAATACCAGGCGTACCAGCCGTGCGTGGGCGCGGCCGTGCGGGCTTGGGTCGGCGCATCGTGGTCGGCGCTGCCTGCGCGAACCAGGTCCTTGTCAATCAGCACCTGCTCGGCCCGGACGAGGAAATCTCGCTCGGCGTCGTTCAGCTCATTGGCCGGATGGGGGTGGATGAGCGTGCCGTCGGCGCCCAGCACGAGCAGTTGCCCGACGAGCGGCTCCCCGCGGGCGACTTCGCGGAGCGTGTCGGGGTCGAAACCCGGCAGTTCGGTCAGACTCAAGAGCTCCCGGCCGCGGTCGTCGAAGAAGCTCGCCACGGTGCGGTCGACGTCGCGGAGCTTGCCGGCGACCAGGTCGTCGAACCGTTGCCGGACCATGCGCTGCTCGTCGCGCACAATCCGCGCCCCCAGCCACGCCAGCATCGCCAGCGGCAGGCAGACGATGAGCAGAAACAGGACGATTTGCTTTTTGGCCACGTAGGTTCGGCGTTGCTCCGGGGGTCAGTAATTCTGTTGCATATCGTCGCGGTGCTGGTAGCGTCGCATGTCCTTGCGAGTGGTTTCCCAATCCTTGCCATCGAGACTTTCGACCTGTCCGGCGTTCATGACGGCGCGAATCTTCAGTTTCTCGTCGCCGAGAGCTTCGTAGTTCGAGTTGAGGTAACCGGCGTTCGTTGTCAGGACCCTCTTCGCCTCGGCGACGTCACCCCGGTCGCGCAGCGTCGTTGCCAGCTTGTTCTGCTCGTTGGCGATGTTGATCACGCACTCGACCATCACCTTGGCGTTCAGTTTGGCCTCGACGGCGGCTTCCGACTCGTCGAAGTTCACCCGCACCGTGCTGGCCAGCCGGTCGGTGGTCTTGGTCTCCATGTTGGCGTAGGAGACCTCGACCCTGGCGACCTCGCGGCTGCTGCCGGCCTTGCTGGCGGGCACCTCGACCTCCACGAGGATATACTTCTCTTGCTCGGCGTACAACTGGTTCAGCTTGACGATCACTTGGCGGCCGTTGATCTCCGCCTCGCGATTGAGCACGCGGATCGGCCGGATCCCCTCGGCGAGCGTCACCTCGATGGCCACCTCCTGGGCGACGACCGACAGCACGTCGTCGAACTCGAAGTTGAAGATCTTGGCCAGATCCTCGGGCCGTTCGATGAAGATGTGGTTGCCGTCGCTGCGGCGGGCCAGCTCGGCCAGCAGGTCTTCGTTGTAGTCGGTGCCCAGCCCCATGGTCGACACCGAGATGCCCTCCTTGATCAGTGACGCTCCGAGCTCGCCGAGCGCGCTGGGCGAGGAGGGCCCGACGTTCGCCAGGCCGTCGGAGAGGAGCACGACGCGGTTCACACGGTTGCGGTCGAGGAACTTCCGCAGCTCGGCGGCCCCCTTGCTCACGCCGGCGAACAAGGCGGTCGTGCCGCCCGACTCCAGCCGGTCGATCGCCCGGCAGACGGCCTCCTTGTCGTCGAGCCGGGTGGCCGGCACCAGCACGCGGACGGTCGAATCGTAGGCCACCACCGAGACGACGTCGCGGGGGCTGAGGCGTCGCACGGCGAACTTGGCGGCCTCGCGGGCCTTGGCGATCTTCTGGCCGCTCATCGAGCCCGACTTGTCGATCACCAGCGAGACGTTCACCGGCGTGCGCCCCGCCTTCGCCGACATCTCGAAACCCGTCAGCCCGACCTTCAGGTACGTCTTCTGTTTCTGTCCGGCCAGCAACGTGGGATTGGCCACCGACACGTCGAGCGTTACCTGCCTGGCCGCCGCGGGGGCGACCAACAGCATCAAGGCAAGGCCCACCGACAACACGCGAAGAACTTGGCACATGTCGTCACTCCCTTTCAGCAGAGGATTGAAGGAACCGTTTCTCACCCGAGCGAAGGTATTCTAGGCATTCCCGGCCAATGGGTGGTCAGCTCGGTGTCACTTATTTGTAAGAAGCTTGTAAGATATCGGCAGACAGTATGTTGTGTGCCCATGCCCGGTGTGCTAACTTGCAGGGGCGCCAACAGGAATGACGACGTATTTGTCTCTGCTGGGCCTACGGCGGGCTGACCAACCAGTCCTTCCGCGGTTGCAGTTGCCCCCACGCGCGATTCCACATGGACCGCTGGGCACGGACTTTCGTCCCGGCCAACCACCTGTACCCCATCATGGTGCTCGACTCCACCGGCAACCGCATAGCCCGCTTCGGCCGCTACGGCAACGTGGACGACGCCGATCCGAGGTACAACGGAATTCACCTGTGCTGGCCCCGCGCCGTCGCGGCGTCCGATACGGCCTTCTATGTCGCCGATCACGGCAACGAGCGCATCCTCAAGGCCGCGCTCTTCTAAGCAGCGGAGGAAACCGTTCCTGCACCGTAACGAGGCACTACCGAGGAAGCCGCAGCGGTGCCGTGGAACACAGACCTGGAACCAGTGCAAAGGGGAATGCCGTGCGAATCATGTCCGTCGTGATGGGGGTGGCCTTGCTCGGCGCGCTATCGGCAGCGGCGCCGGCGCAGGAGCCGCGCCCTGGCGTCATCTTCCCCGACGATCTCGACCGGTGGCACGCGCGGATCGTCGTCGGCCGGCCGGGGAACTTCACCTTCGTCCAGGGGCCGGCCTTGGAGGGCGGCGTGGCCGGGCGCCGCGCGACCGGGCCCGGGCACATCGTCTTCGACCATGAGGGCAACATGGTCGCCGCCTGCGACACGTTCATCCAGGTGATCGGGCGCGACGGCACCGCGCGCGTGCTGGCCGGCACGCCGGGCATCGGCGGCTACACGGACGGGCCCGCGGCCAAGGCCACCTTCGCCGGCGCCCGCGACCTGGCCATGGACAAGGACGGTGCGATCTACGTCGTCGACGAGATCAACCAGGTGCTCCGCAAGCTGCAGAAGCAGTCCGGCGCCTGGCAGGTGACCACGGTAGCCGGCGTGCCCGGCGAGCGCGGCCATCGCGACGGGCCGGCCCGCCAGGCGCTCTTCGACACGCCGTTCGACAGCGTGGCCGTGAGCGACGACGGGACCGTCTACCTCATGGACGCGAACTGGCTGCGCAAGTTCGACGGCAGCACGGTCACCACGCTCAACGCCGGCACGGGCTCGGCCAACGGGCCGCTGGCCAAGGCCCAGTTCAACCGCTGGATGAGCCAGGGCGCGGGACTGACCTTCGGCAATGACGGCGAACTGTACGTAGCCGATCGCTGGAACATGGCGGTCCGCAAGGTGGACCTGAAGAGGGGCGAGGTGACGACGTTCTGCGGGGCCGAGCCCGGCGCCGAGTGGGGTAGGCCGCGCGACGGACCCGCGCTTGAGGCCCGGTTCCACGGCGGCGGCGGGCCGTACCAGGTGCTCTTTGTGCGCAAGCACGGTTTCCTGCTCGCCAAGTCGGCCGACGAGGACACCATGCGGATCATCAAGGACGGCCGGATGATGACCTTCGGCTTCACCGGGGGCAACAGCCCCCGGCGGCCGTTAGAAGGGCCGATCCGTTCGCTGGCCGGCGGCTACGTCACGCCGATCGGCGAAGACGCCGAGGGCAATATCTACGTCGGCAACAACAACCGCATCGGCCAGATGATCCGCAAAGTGACCAAGGAACCAACCAAGTAGGACGTGTCAAAGCTTCCAAGCAACCAGCCCGGGAGGCACGAACATGACCCCTCTGTACCGACGCTTCGGTGCCTTGATCCTCATTGTCGCGTCTCTATTCTCTTCAACGGTCCTCGGCGCCGAGAAGCAGATCGCGCCGCGCCTGACCATGAGCGAGGCAAGGGCCGTGCCGCCAGGATCGGGCTACAGCCGCGGCCCGGCCGTCGCTTTCGGCGGTGGAAAGTACCTGCTGGTCTACCAGGACGGCTACCACGGCGCCGGCGGCCGGAGCAACGTCCGGGGCCTCTTTCTCAATGCCCGGGGCGAGCCGGCCGGGGGGCCGATCGACGTCTGCGCCGCCCGCGGCGTCCAGGACTCGCCGGCGGTGGCCTTTTGCGCCGGCAAGTTCCTGGTCTCTTGGTGCGATTTCCGCAGCGGCAAGGACTACGATTTGCGTGCCGCGCTGGTGGACCCCTCGGGCAAGGTCGGCAACGAGGTTCTGCTCGTCGGCGGTCCGGCCGGACAGGTCGCCCCGGCCATCGCCTCGGACGGGCGCGACACCTTCTTCGTCGTCTGGCAGGACTACCGTGGCGGGTTGCAGCCCCGGATCTTCGGCGCCCGTGTTTCGGCCGGTGACAGGTTGATCGATCCGGAAGGAGTGAAACTCCTGGACACAGGCACCCTGCCCGCGGTCGCCTTCACCGACCGGGGGTTCCTCGTCCAGGCCAACGAAAGCGCCTGCCTGGTGGGCCCCGACGGCGAGCCGGGCGAGCCGATCAAGTTGTGGGCCCGGCGTGTGAACGCCGGCGCCTCGGTCACGTCGGCTTACGGCAAGGGGCTTGTGATCCTCAACACGTCGCCGTACCCCGATTCGTGGGGCTGGGGCGGTCCGGGGGCGATCGTCGGCGTGTCGGTCACACCCGAAGGCGTCTCGCCGGAGATGCCGGCCATGAAAGAAGGCCGCTTCGGCAACGCTGCCCTGGCCGACCGCCAGGTCCCCTGGGTGATCGAGGCCGTGCAGTGGAAGGATCACCCCGGCTGGCCCGCGGGCATCCCCGGCGGCTTCCTGGGCACGCAGGACGGGACCTGGCCCAGCGGGCGCACGGCGGCAGCGTTCAATGGCCGAGGCGTGCTGGTGGCCTGGACGACCGGCAACTTCATGGACATCCTGCTGCTGAGAAACCGCGACATTTACCTGAAACGCGTGCTGGACGGCTGGCATGCCGTGGACAAAGCGTCGCTTAAGGTCGTCACCGGTCCCACCGAGGAGGCCAACCCGGTCCTGGCCTCGGACGGGGCGGGCGGCGCACTGCTGGCCTGGGAGCGGCAAGACCCGGCCGGCGGCGTGCTGGTCGAGCACGCTTTTCTCCACGAGGACGCCGGCAAGAAGTAGCTTGCCGGAACGACGCCGAGGTCGGTTTGCTGAGGGAGGTGTAGTCAAAAGGCAAGCAAGACAAGATCGAGAAGGAGGTGTCCAATGCGAGCCATGGTCGTGTGCGTGTGGATGGCGGCATCGTCCGTCGCGCTCTTGGCGCTGGTGCCCGGTGGGGAAGCGGGCGAGCTATACCCCTACCAGGGAATGCAGCAGCGCGAGGAGGTCTTCGAGTTCGCCGAGAAGCCCGCGGTGAAGAAAGAAGGCGACAAGTACGTCGTCACGTTCGCCTCCAGGGCCGCCTGCGACGCCACGGTCGCGATCCTCGACAAGGAGGGGCGAATCATCCGGCACCTCGCCTCGGGCGTTCTCGGCAAAAACGCGCCATGGCCCTTTGAGCAAGGTTCGCTCCGCCAGGAAATCGCGTGGGACGGCCTGGACGACCGGGGGCGGCCGGCGCCGGCCGGTTGCCGCGCGGAGGTAGGGCTGGGGCTCCGCGCACGCCTCGACAGGGTCCTGGGGTGGAGCCCCAACCGGCTTCGCACCAACGTCGACGGGGTGGCGGTGGACGCCCGCGGGCAGCTCTTCGTGCTCTGCGACGGCCCGAGCATCCGCGTTTTCGACCGCCAGGGCAACTACCTCCGTACGCTCTTGCCGCCGGCGGCCAGCGTTCCGCCGGACCGGATGACGCTGATCGAGTGGACCGGGACGACGCGGGGCCGCCCCGCCGTTTACCGCCCGCGCTCCGGCGGAAGCTCGACGTTCGACATGTACCGCTTTGCGGGCTTCGGCCTGCCCAAGCAGGGCCCGGCTATCACGCCCGACGGGCGCCTGGCACTGGTCACCGCACATCTGAGCTGGAAGCTGGATGACCCCGGGCGAAGGCTGGTGCTGCTGAACACGCGCGACGGGTCGACGCCGGAGGGGAGCGTCGTCCAGCTTGACCGGGGCGAGCACAAGTGGAACCCGGGACCGTTGGGCAACGACGGGCGCCCGTTTGCAGCCCTCTCGCCCGACGGAAAGACGCTCTACCTCAGCGGCATGGTGAAGCGCACCCCCGGCGGAGAGCGCACCGCGGTCCATGCTGTGTTCGCCAGCTCGCTCAGCCCGCCGGGTCCCGCCGAGCGGTTCCTCGGCGAGCCGGCGGCCGCCGGGAAGGACGCCGAGCACTTCGACCAGCCGCGCGGCGTGGCCTGCGACCGCGACGGGCACCTCTACGTGTGCGACTACGGCAACGACCGCATCCAGGTCTTCAAGTCCGACGGCGCCTTGGTGAAGTCCCTTGCCGTGCAGGCCCCCGACCAGGTCGCCGTACACCCGAAGACGGGCGAAATCTACGTGCTCCGCGCGTCGCCAGCGGAAATGCACTTTCAGGTCGAGCTGGTCAAGCTGGCGAGCCTGGCGGACCCGGCGGTCCGCGCCACCCTCCGCCTGCCGACCAACCAGCACGGCATCCGCGTGCTGATCGCGCTCGACGCGACTTCGGACCCGCCTGCGCTGTGGCTGGGGGCCGCCGAGGGCCAATACCGTCTGTCCCGGGCGCTGTGGCGTTTCGAGGACCGCGGCACGGAGTTCCAGAAGGTCTGCGACGTGGCCGCGGCGGCCGATGAGCCGGAGGGCTGGGCCGAGTGGGACGGCCGGTCGCAGCACGTCTACGTCGCCGCCGACCCGTTGCGCGAGGAACTCTACATCCGCCTGGGCGACGTCTGCTTCCCGAGCGAGGTGATTCGCGTGGACGGCCGGACCGGCCGGCTCATCGAGCGGATCGAGGCCCGGGTCGAGCAGGTCTACGTCGGACTCGACGGCTTCGCCTACATGCGCATCGAGGACGGCGGGGAGTGGCTCGTCCGATACGACCCCGACGCCCGGAAGTTCGTGCCCATGACCGCGCCCGGGGCCCGGCCGGCGCTGCGCGGGGGCTACGGGACCGAGAAGTACGATTTCTCGAAGCGCGAGCCGGTGAGCTTCCGGGGTCAGCCGGTGATCGGCGTGTACGTGCCCG
>Ga0180437_10011571_pt1 | contig 10564 bp, 9 predicted proteins | sample SS_ome_4_FD_132410 | JGI IMG/M metagenome (GOLD analysis project Ga0180437, IMG submission 132410) | Hypersaline lake sediment archaeal communities from the Salton Sea, California, USA - SS_3_D_1 metaG | ecosystem: Environmental > Aquatic > Non-marine Saline and Alkaline > Hypersaline > Sediment... | reverse complement strand
ATGGTTCATTATGCATCTTTTACGGCGGCTCGTGCTGCCATCGTGCGGCCCTGTGCAGCCATTAGCCCGGACGACGCCGGGGCACCGAACTTCACCCCTGCGGTGTTCACGGCGGCGGTGCTCGCCACGACACCCGCAGCGCCGCCCCAGTGCCTCGTCACCGGGGCCGTAGGATCGGGCGGTCCCACTCTCTGTATGTCGGCAGATCTGGATGCATCCTTTTCGTTCTTACCGGATCTTCCCTCAACCCCTGAGGTGGGGGGACTCGATTTCGACGACCCCCCACAGGCCCCTTCGGGAGCGATCGCACTGACCAAGTACGTCAACGCCGCCTATCTTACCTCCGTTCAGCGGGTGGAGAACGCGGGATTGGGTGCCCGTCCCATGGTGTGGACCGCGACCACCCCGGGCCCCGGGCCCGGGATACCGTGCGATGATCTGGGTGGTCAACAGCAGAACGTGCCTCCTCCAGGCTCTGATATCACCCTGGAGGTCACCATGGTCTACCCGATGGTGGTGCCCCTGGTCAATCGGGTGATCTTCGGGATCTTCGTCAACTTCAGCACGGTGGCACAGGATCGGCTCGGGCTGAACCAGATCCTTGGGTCAGAGCTTGACAGCAGGCCGGAACACGTGATGGTGACGCCTACCCGTGTCCTGCCGCGGCCGAATTGGGGCGCTCTGTTCAATTTGGCCATGAACCGCATATTCCAGGAGTTCGGGTACCCGAGCGTTGCCAGCTGGGCGACTGGCACGATCGCCGACGGGTTGGCAGCCAGGTCCTGGTTCCCCATACCTGTCAGGGCCCGGTGTACGTTGACGGTGGAAGGGTCTGTTTACCCCTTGACCGGTCCACCCACCCAGCGGGGGTGGTAGGAGATGGTCGAATACAGCGAAATAGAGGTGTCTGTGGAATGATCCGGATCTTCACCCGCCAGATCGAGAAGCTTCGCGCTGAAGAAGGGCAGGCCCTGGTCTTTGTGGCCATGGTGGGCTTGGTCATCTTCCTGTTCTTTGCGATGACCATGAACGTGGCGGAACTCGTCAACACGAAGATCAAGAACCAGAACGTTGCCGATGCCACGGCCCTGTCGGCGGCCATCTGGCAGGCCCGGGCCCTGAATCTGGTCGCCGCGGCCAATATGAATCTGATGCAGTTTTGGGTCATGGCCCTCGGATCCTTTGCGATGTGTCCGGTGGCCCTGGCCGTTTGTTTTCTCGTTTGCGGAGAGGTCTGGGTTTCCCCGGTCGCATGCATCGCATGCCTCTTATTTGCTGGCGTTGATTGTGGGGTGGCCTTAGGCAGCTTCGGGGGGGCACAGGCCACCGGGCAGTTCCAGGACATGGTGCTGGACGTATTCGACAGGGATCTCGTTGAAACGGACTTGCCCTTCGTGGTGCACCTGAACTATGACTTCAAGCCTAACACGGCTTCTGACGAGGTGGGCCTGTACTACCATATGCACATGACCAACGATAAGGTCGTGCGACGTTATCTGCCGGGTGAGGTGGAAACCGGGGAGTACGTGTTGGAGAGGGTGGGGTTCTGTGAGACCCTTGTCTCCGCCGCTCGCTATGCCAATTACATTTGGCACGACAGCAGCCAGACAAGGGGACTGGCCGACGCGAGTTGGCAGTCCTTGCTCCCCGGAATCGAGCAATGGTTCAACCCTGGGGGTACGTGCCACAACATAACATTGCCTCCTCAATGGAATGAGGGTGTGAAAGCGATGTTTCCGTTGGCGATTCGTACACGAAGGGCGGACTGGAGCGTGCAGAACATAGAGGATTTCTTGCCCGTCAGCGTGGCAACCTACAAGGAACAGGAACCTCCGCCCGTACTCGGAAAGGGAGCGAGCTACTTGGACTGCGCGTGGGAGGATACGGACACGCGGTTCGCCTGTCCGAATGCCAGGCATTATGCCTTTGCCTCGTCGCACGCTTTCAGTCAGTCGGTGAGCGATTTCTACAACACGATGGTGTCCACCATTTCAACGCCCTACCCCATACCCATCGTTCCCTTTGTCATGGACTGGGAGCCCAGGCTGTTCCCGTTCGAGCCATATCCGTATGGGGTCGAATCCCAACAACACGGCGGGTACGCCGTTTACCAGGATATCGCGGATCAGATCGGGGTGGAGGGGCTTGCGCAGGACCGCCTGTTCCTCTTGAACCATGTATTGATGCGGAACGACGGAAGGAATTTGTTTCTATACTAGCCGGTGTTCGGATTTCGAACTTCGAGCGGCGGATTTCCGATGTCGCCCATGGAGACGGTGTGGGATCGTGAGGATCGGGGAACCCGTTTCCGGGACACAACGCTAGCTTGGGAGGGTGGTGTTGATTCGAAAGAGGGTATCCGCCTGTAAGAAGGGTCAGGCCCTGCTGGAGTTGCTCGTGGTTCTGCCGGTGCTGCTCCTGTTGCTGCTTGCCGCAGCGGATATGGGAAAACTCTTCGTGATCACCGGGAAGAGTGAAATCGCCGCCCGGTACGGTGCCCTGCGCCATTTCCGCGGGCCCCCTTTCGGGGACCTTTATCCGGCCCATACCGAGGCGGAAGAGATCGAAAGGATCTTTTTCGACGATGCCCTGGATGACGACGGCCTGCCTGGGGGGCAGGCCTCAGAGGCAGACGATCCGGATGTGACCTACGTGGCGCTCGGGGATGCTGATATTGGCTATGCGCCCGTTGATCATGGGCACCCTCTCCTGACTGTGATATGGGACTTTTTCAATGTCATGGAGCGCTTCTTCCCCATACGAGGTGTCCGTGCCACGTTTGTATACGATTTGCCCTTGTTTCCGTATGGGAGAGAGCATCCGTTCGAGCAGACACTCCCTCTTCTGGAGGAGCCGACGGGCAACAGGTTTGCTGCGAGCTATGACGCGACGGGCAATTTCATCTTGCTTACCGACTCCTTTGCCGGGGACAGCGGGCAGCGGGTCAAGAATCTACTCGAGGGAACCGGCTTCCTGGTCGGGCTGACTTTCGGATCGCCAGCGCTGGCTGGCCTGATCGCCCTTCTATTTATGCTTTACCTTCCCTGACCCGGGAGGAATCAACTCTCTACGGGGCCCCTTGTTCGGGTACCCATCAGCCCGGCTGCCTTGTGTCTCCGGCCTCGTTCCGCGCCAAAAAAGATGTTTATTTTTCACGGCTTCTGTAATCTTTTTTGACTTTTTGTCGATATGTATATTAACATGAAATAAACGAGAGATGGTGTTATAGGTGACTTCATAATGCTGAATAAAAACGGAAAGTTGGATCCATGCGAAAGATAGACGTCCGTCCCACCCTTCCGCTGATCCTCTCCATCGCCCTAGGGACTGCGGCGGTCCTGATGGTCCGGAACTACATCACGGGAGAGAGGAAGGCCATGAAGAAGGGCCTCGAGCCGGTTCGGATCGTGGTCGCCCGGCGGAACATCCCGGCCAACGAACCTCTCGAAGTTGAATGGGTGGCCGCCCGTCCCGTGCCGAAGAAGTTCGTCCACGCGAATGCCATTTATCCAGAGGAGGTGGATCTGATCATCGGCCGTGAGTTGGTCTATCCAGTCCGGGCCGGGGATCCGATCCTCTGGATGGACTTCAAGGGAGGGGAGCGCTATCGAGGCTTTTCTACGATGATCAAGGAGGGGGAACGGGCGATGACGATCAAGGTGGAGGACACCTCCACGATCGCAGGACTGATCCAGCCCGGCGACCACATCGACATCCTAGGATCTTTCAGGCCGGTATCCGATGGGAAGACTGAGCTGGAAACCACGATTACCTTGCTCCAGAATGTGGTGATCCTGGCCCTTGGGCAGGTCACGTCGGCACGTTCCGGGATGCGCCATGATCGGACAGCGTCTAGCATGCTTACCATCCTGGTCACACCGGAGGAGGCCGCGCTCCTGATCCATGCACAGCGGGTTGGCAAGCTCTACAATGTGCTCCGGAACCCGGAGGATATCGAGACCTTTGAGAATCTTCCCAAGATCACTTTCACGGATATTCTGCAGCCGAGGGTTCGAGAAGAGATCCAGACCGCCCGTGACAGTCGCGTCCTTGTGATCCGGGGCATCGACAAGAAGCGTGAGAGGGTCGAATAGGACCCGTTGGATATTGATCGTCCTGAGCCTCAAAAAGTGTGAGAGAGTTGAATAGAACCGGTTGGATATTGATCGTCCTGAGCCTCGCCGTGGGAGGTGTGGGGGTGCTTGCACTCGCACGTTCTACTTTTGTCCCCGAGGCCGGAAAGGGTAGGAAACAGGATGAAGAGACGCGACGGATCCAGCGGGGAAACCAGGCCCGTCTGCAACAGATCGAAGAGTTGGAGCGGGTCTACAGGGAGGAAATTCTCCCCGGCTGGAAGGGGCTAAACCAGAACAGAAAGCAACTCGAGGAACTCTTTGGAACCTTTACTCCCGAACTCGGGGCTGTGGCGTCGAGCCGGGACCTGGGCAGATGGCCTCGTGCCGTGGACAATGAAGGAGGTCTGGCATGGGACCAGGCCCAGGAGGTCCTGCTGGAAGCGCTCCAGGATCCGCGGATTTGGAGCCAAGCAGGGTTTGCAGGCAAGGATGGAGGGCGAGAGGCGTTCCTGAAATCATGGTCGAAGCACAGGAACGGGGACGTTCAATAGGTAGCTATGGGCAGATGTCTATGATGAAACACGAAAAGCGTGCATACCTGGTGGTCACCCTGTGTTTTCTGGCAGTTTTATCTCTCTATCCGTGGGCGAGTCCTCGTGCCGCAACCCTCGGAGATACGGTCCGACTCACCCTGGGGCAGCAGACCGTCCTGGATGTGCCGGCCCCCCTGGAGCAGGTTGCCATCGGCGATCCGAAGGTGGTGGATGTAAAGATCATCTCAGAAGGCCGGCAGATCCTGATTACGGCCACCGGCAAGGGCACAACGGACGTCCTCACCTGGGATATGTACGGGAAACAGACGTCCACGGTCGTCCAGGTGATCCTGAAGGACGTACGCCTGATCCGGAACGAGGTGAGTGGCATCCTGGGCGATGTCGAAGGGGTTGCCGTCACCGTGATCGGGGAGCGGGTCGTGATCGACGGTGACGTGTACACCCGGCGTGATTTCGACCGGATCAAGACGGTGGCAGCGATCTATCCGGGCGAGGTGACCCTCCTGGCCAGGATGAGTTCGTCCGTGACGCGATTGATTGCTTCCGAGATCAACCGAAGCTTACTGAAGAATGGTTATGCGGATGTGCGGGCAGAGGGGATCGGCAGCAAGATCTTCCTCGAAGGAACCGTTCTCAAACAAGAGGACCTCGATACGATCAACACGCTGGCCAATGCCTACTTCGACACATGCGTGAACCTGGTGAGGGTCGGGGGTGTGGCTGAGGACCTCGTGCTGATCGATATCCACTTCGTCGAGCTGGGGAAGAATTTCTTGGAGAAGCTCGGCGTGGATTGGGATGATGGGGCCAGGTTCGAGATCACAGACATCAATTACACGATCGATCTCGTCAAGTCCGGGGCGGACTCAGGCTCGATCAACCTCGCGGCTGCCAGGAATTTTGGTGCCAATTTGAACATACTGGAAAGCAATGCCATCGCCCGGACCCTCGCGCACCCGGTCCTTGTCTGCAAGAGCGGGGAAGAGGCAGAATTCGTGGCTGGCGGTGAGATCCCGATCGTGCTGATCCTGACGGATCGTGCCGTGGTCGAATACAAGAAATACGGTATCATCCTGAATGTTGCCCCCCTCGCCCACCGAGACGGGCGTGTTTCGGCAAGCGTGGAGGCGGAGAGCTCGTCCTTGGACTTCTCGGTCACAGTGGCCGACTACCCGGGTCTGCTCACCCGAAGCGTAGACACCTACGTCACCATGGACAAGGACAAGGTCCTCGTCCTTTCCGGCCTCGTCAATACGAAGGATGCAAAATCGGTGGACAAGGTGCCCGTTATCGGGAACTTCCCTATTCTCGGCGAGCTGTTCAAGTCCAGGGACTTTGCCAACGACAACACCGAGCTGGTCATCTTTCTCACCGCCCGCCTGATGAGCCCCGAGTCAGAGATGAACCGCCAAATCTTGCGAGGCGTCGAGGAGAGATACGAGAAGATCGGGGAGCAGCTGAAGCCTGAATTGTTTGACTGACAGCAACCCCTTCGATGGAAAGGCTCAGGACAGGGCCAGGATTTGCCCTGGGAGAGGAACGGTCATCGATCATGCGCCTCCACGTCTACAACCGTGAGGACGAGTCAACGGCCGAATATGAATTGAGGAAGTCCGAGATCTTCATCGGGACTTCTTCCACAAATGATGTCGTCCTGTATCAGCCTTCCCTGTCCGGGCGTCATCTCAAGCTACGGTTCGAGAACGGGTGCACGGAAGTCGTCGACCTGGAGAGTCGAACAGGTACCTTCGTCAACGGCGATCGTATCCGAGGGAGTAAGGTCCTTGAAGAAGACGATACGGTCTCCCTCGGCAGCTACGACATTCGCGTCCTTCCCGATGGGGCGGCCCAGCAAACGGCTGTCCAGGAGGTTTACTGGGACGTTCTCGAGTCCGAAGAAAACCGATACGACGAGAGCTTGGTCCCGATCAAGCAGGAGATCCATCGGAGGCTGATTGCCTTCCTGGACCTGCGAAGGATGGATATGAAGAACATCGAGGATGCCGAGCTCAGATCCACCACGAGCCGTGCCATCTGGAGCATCATGGACGCCATGGGGGATACGATCCCTGAGGACATGGATCGGCAGAATCTCCACAAGGAAATGCTCGACGAGGTGCTCGGGCTCGGGCCGATCGAGGATTTGATCAAGGATGAGACCATCTCGGAAATCATGATCAACCGAAAGGACCAGATTTTTGTCGAAATAAACGGCAGGCTCTTCCTGACGAGCCGTTCCTTTGCGAGCGACGAATCCCTGCTCGGGATCATCGAGCGAATCGTAAGCCCCCTGGGCAGGAGGATCGACGAGAGTGTACCCATGGTGGATGCTCGTCTGCAGGATGGATCCCGTGTCAATGCCATCATCCCCCCCCTCTCCCTGAAGGGTCCGGTCCTCACGATCCGGAAGTTCTCCAGGGACCCGTTTACCTTTGAAAAGCTGATCGAGATGGGGAGTCTCACGGAGAGTATTTTCGAGTTCATGAAGGTTGCGGTTATGAGTCGCAAGAACATCGTGATTTCAGGGGGTACCTCGAGCGGCAAGACCAGCCTGCTGAACGTGCTCTGTGACCTGCTGCCCAAGTCCGAGCGTATCGTCACCATCGAAGATTCGGCCGAGTTGCAGCTTCCCCAAGAGCACCTCATCTCCCTGGAATCCAGGCCTCCGAACATCCAGGGCAAAGGAGAGGTGACGATCCGTGAATTGGTCAAGAACTCCCTGCGTATGCGGCCGGACCGGATCGTGGTGGGTGAGGTTCGGGGTGGGGAGGCTCTGGACATGCTGCAGGCCATGAACACCGGTCACGATGGTTCCCTCACCACGGGCCATGCGAACACTCCGTATGACATTCTGCGAAGGCTGGAGACCATGGTTTTGATGGCCGGGATGGATTTGCCGATCCGGGCGATTCGTGAACAAGTCGCATCGGCGATCCACATCATTGTTCAGCTGATGCGATTCAACGATGGGTCGCGGCGTGTCGTGAAGATATCGGAGATGGTGGGTCTGGATAAGGACGGAAACTACCAGTTGCTGGACATTTTTGAGTTTAAGCAGGAAGGTGTGGGTGAAGGGGGAAGGGCACTTGGAAGAATCTTGCCCACTGGCGTTATTCCGAACTGCTTCCGGGAGCTCCAAGAGAGTGGAATCCCCGTGAACATGGATATTTTCAAGCTGGAAGGCAAGGAGGAAGGGGAGGCAGAATGCCAAAAGCCGTCTATGTGACCATGATCTACATTGTCACCTTCCTGACGGTTGCGATTGTCGCGAACTTCGTGGCTGGAGCGGGCAGGGCCCTGTTTCGGTACTATCAGAGTCGGTACCTGCAAAGCGTGAGCAGAACCCTGGAAACCATGTTCATCTTCTTGAACCCGAGGCGCATCCTGAACGTGAGCATCTTGATCATGTGCCTGGTCTTCATGTTCACCCTCACCATCACCCGGCTCAATATTGTTCTGTCGGTGATCATGGCCTTGGTGGGTCTGCTCGTGCCGAGGATTCTCCTCAGCTATTACGTGAAGAAACGGAGGCGGACGTTCGAGCTACAGTTCGTACAGGGGCTGGATTTTCTTTCGAGTTCCATGAAGGCCGGCTTGTCTTTCGTGCAGGCCCTGGAGAGCCTCGTGGAGAATTCGACGCCTCCCCTGTCGCAGGAGTTTGATCTTTTGCTCCGGGAGTATCGCATCGGCATTCCGCTGAACGAGGCGTTGCAGAACCTTGCCCGGCGCGTCGAGAGCGAAGAGCTCAATCTGATGGTCTTTTCCACGATCATTACCCGGGAGCTGGGCGGGGACATCTCGGAGATCTTTGATCATCTGGCGGACGTGATTCGGTCCCGGCACAAGGTCATGGAAAGGGTGGACACGCTGACCGCGCAGGGAAGGATGCAGGCCATGGTTTGCGGGGCCATACCCTTCGTCCTGTATGGGATCCTGTTCGTGTGGCAACCCGACTACGTTCAGCCTCTTTTTAAGAGCACTGTCGGAAAGGTTGCCATCTATGCGGTCGTCCTGTTCCAAGTCCTGGTGATTCTGATCGTCCGAAAGATTGTCAATATCAGAATCTAGCCGGTCCTTTGTTGAGGGATTCCGTGAGGGAGGTTTCAGGTGTCTTGGTATCCGGTTTTCGTCTACTTGCTGAGCTTTAGCTCGGCTTGTCTTTTCGGCTACGGTGCCTACCGGGTGATCAAGGACATCCAGCAGGTGCCCATCGAGGAGGAGAGCTGGTTCGGGGGGATGGCAGACTCCAGCATGCGAGGCAACCCCCTGTTCAAGGTAATGATGCTCGTGGTCCAACTCCTGGCGCGTATCAACGTTACTTGGAATCTGGGTGCCTATGAAGTGATGATCAAGAAGAAGCTGGATGCTGCGGGCCGTCCGTGGGACCTCAAGCCGGCTGAATTCCTGGGCATCAAAGAAGCGAGCGCCCTCCTTTTTGCCTTGCTTGCCTTCGGGCTTTACCTCGTCGTACCCGAATTTTCCTTTTGGGTTATCTTGTTGATCGGGGTGCTTGGCTTTCTTCTCCCGAATTTGTTTATCAACAAACGGATCAAGGAGCGACAGATTTCGATTTTGATGGACCTTCCGTTCTGTTGCGATCTGCTGACCCTGGCTGTCGAAGCGGGCCTGGACTTCGGTTCCGCACTGGAACGGGTCGTAACCAACGGACCCCCGGGACCTCTGCGGGATGAATTCCACATGGTCATCCAGGAGACAAAGATCGGGAAGACCCGGAGGGAAGCCTTCACGGACTTTGCCAGCAGGGTTCAGATGCAGGAGATTTCGAATTTCATAGGGTCCATTATCCAAGCGGATCGAATGGGAACGGGTTTTGCCACGGTCTTGCGCATCCAATCCGCCCAGATTCGGCAAAGCCGGTTTGAAAGAGCAGAGAAGGAAGCGCAGAAAGTCCCGGTGAAGATCCTTTTCCCTATCATTATCGCGAACCTGCTTTCCATAGCGATTATCCTCGTGATTCCCCTGTTGGGTGCGATCAGTGACATCGGCATATAGTGTCGCGGGTATCTCAGTGGACAAGGATCGACACGATTTTTTTTGGAGTATCCACCAAGGAAATGGACTTCAAGATCCAAAACCTGACGAATAACACGATGCTTTGCGAAAAGGCCTCCCTGGCGGACAGCTTCTTCAAGCGAGCGAAGGGGCTGATGTTCAGAAAAGAGTGGGACGATTTTGACGGGCTCCTGCTGTCTCCGTGCGGATCGATCCACACGTTCTGTATGCGGATGGAGATCGACGTTTGTTTCCTGGATGGGGAGCAAAGGATCTTGAAGGCCCTTGCCTCCCTTGGACCCTGGCAGTCTGCTCGCGGAGGCAGGGAAAGCCATGCGACACTGGAACTGCCGGCAGGAACCCTGGAACGGACAGGGACGAGGACGGGGGATCGTCTGGTTGTGGATCGGCGAGAGAAGAAACAAACCCCGGATGGCTCGGTTGAGGGTTAGCGATGTTGACCACGGTTCAATTCACGATCGTGGAGGGTCCTGACGAAGGGACTCGTTACGAATTCCATCAGACAGAGATCTCGGTTGGAAGCGGATTCTCGAACGATCTGATCCTAAGCCATCCCGACATTGCATCCAATCATTTCCGCATCGTCGAAGAGAAGGAAGAGATCTACCTGGAGGACCTTGGAAGCGGTGGCGGTATCAAGCTGAACGGTCTCTTTGTTTCCCGGGGCCCCCTGCATAACGGTGACGAGTTGCAGGTCGGGCCGTACGTATTTCATATCTCCCTTTTGCGAGAGGAAATATCGGACGAGTTCGTCCAGGGACTTCAGGTTCTGGAGGGGTCAGGAGGGAAGGCCTCCGTATGGACACGACCTCCCGTCCTGGCGCTGTTGAGCGTCCTGCTCATCGTCTTGGTCTATTCTGGCGTCCGGCTTTCGATGACCGAGAGGGAGGGGGAAGACCT
>Ga0180437_10011570_pt1 | contig 10564 bp, 5 predicted proteins | sample SS_ome_4_FD_132410 | JGI IMG/M metagenome (GOLD analysis project Ga0180437, IMG submission 132410) | Hypersaline lake sediment archaeal communities from the Salton Sea, California, USA - SS_3_D_1 metaG | ecosystem: Environmental > Aquatic > Non-marine Saline and Alkaline > Hypersaline > Sediment... | reverse complement strand
TGAGGATGAAATTCCGGATGCATTTGCGGCGCTCGATGGATTATGGGATCATGAGAATGGGTCGGATGCATGGGATGGAACTGCAATTGGGGAAGGTAATCCGGGCGGCATCAAAGTCATGAAAGACACAGTAGGAGGGTATGAAACGACATTTTTAAGAATTCAGGATACCGGGAATCCAACAAAATACGCTATAGCGGATCCCTCAAACCGAAAAGTATTTTTTGGATACAACATCTCAACAAATGATCAAATTGCCAACGACGTGACACTTATGGATGATGGTATCACCATTTCTTTCCGGGCACGGGTTGCGGTGCCAAAAGGTGATGATATCGACGATTGGTATCCGGATGCAGGAACTGGCATTGTTCCCTGGCCTGAAACAGGTGACGGTTATTTGCTGCACAATAATGGCAAGGGAAATTTTTTGGTTCATCAAGGCAACGGTGAAACAATTTCTTTTTGTTTAGCCACAACAACAGACCATCTCTATTTGGAAACCACGATGCAAGAGGGGCTGATCATGAACCGTGCTGTTGGTAACACTATTAATGGCGGTGCGTCTGGCAATACTGTAGATTGGGATGGTCAGATTATTGATGAAACAAATGCCGAGACAGTAAATTTGTTGCCTTTGGACCCCCGTGAATGGCATGAATTCTGGATTACAATAGCAGGTGTACCCTCAGAGAACGGAACGCATCTGGTAAATATTTATAAAGACGGTGAACTGCAAACGACCGAATTTGAGGTGACGGCTGGTGACGGTACTGACTATTCTGGTGTGGCATACCTGGCTTTGGGCGCCGGTGGAACGGGGCAATCAGGCTGTTATGATATCGACTTTTTTGCTTATAAACCGGGTATTATTGAACCAACATCAAGCAGCGCGGTCGAACATAAAACTACCAATCTACCCAATGAATACTTGTTGTCTCAAAATTATCCTAATCCATTTAACCCGGCAACAAAGATTGATTTTACTCTGGAAAAGAGTGGTTTTGTCTCTTTAAAAATATTCGATGTTCTTGGTCGGGAAGTCGCTACATTAGTTGAGGGAAAAAAGTCTGCTGCGCACTATTCAGTTGATTTTTATGCGGAAAACCTCCGGAGTGGGATTTATTTTTATGAGTTACGGGTTGACAATAAATCTATTTCGACGAAAAAAATGATTCTCATGAAGTAATGTATGATTCAAGGAGATGTCATTCATTCCTGAAGTAACGAAAAATTAGGTCCTCAATTTTTTACAACAGGTCATGTGAATCAAATGGTTTTAACAAGAAAAAAGGATTGATGTATGCTGAAAAATTGTATCTTTAAGACAAAATTTCAAAAATTTTTTTTTAAACCAGGAATGATTTTCCTGAGCTGTCCGGTTTTGTTTCTGTTTTTACTTTTTACAAATTCGCCCTGTCACGCAAAAAAACCAGATCAAATCCGCAAGATAGCTGTGAATTATGACCAGGAAAAAGGCCTCCATTCCAAAGTATTTAAAGAATGTGTCGGCGCCGGCCGGGCAAACGAAGGATTACGCGCAGACTGGCAGCAGCAACTAAAAATGGTGCAGGATGAAATCGGTTTCAAATACATCCGGTTTCATGGTCTGTTGTGCGATGACATGGGAATTTACAAGGAAGACCGTGATGGAAATCCCATGTACAATTGGCAATATATCGATCTCTTGTTTGATTACCTGCTTAGCGTAAATCTGACTCCTTTTGTGGAACTGGGTTTCATGCCCTCGGCACTGGCCAGCGGTAAAAAAACGATTTTCTGGTGGAAGGGAAACGTTACGCCGCCCAAGTCCTACGAAAAATGGGCTGATCTGATTCGGAACCTTGTGCTGCACTGGGAACAGCGATATGGCCGGGAAGCCCTGCTGAAATGGTATTTTGAGGTGTGGAATGAACCGGACCTTCCCCAGTTTTTTACCGGTACAATGGAGGAGTATTTTAAACTTTACGATGTGACGGTGAAAGAAATCAAAGGAATTTGCCAGGACTATCGCGTGGGCGGGCCGTCGTCGGCATCGCCTTATAAATATGAAATTGAATTTGTGAAACACTGTGTCGCGAACAACATTCCGGTGGATTTTGTATCCACGCATTGTTATGGTGTGCAACAGGGTTTTCTGGATGAATTCGGTAATCACGGTACGTTGCTCGATATGGACCCGAACGCGGTTACCTCGCGAATGGTTCATTCCCGCGAACTGATTGCTCAATCGCCATTGCCCAATCTTGAATTGCACTTCACAGAATGGAGCTCATCCTATACCCCTGTTGATCCCATTCACGACGCCTATCATTCGGCGGCGTTTATTTTGGACAAGGTCAAAGGCACGGAAGCGCATGTGAATTCGTTATCCTATTGGGTATTTACTGATATTTTTGAAGAAGCCGGCCCGCGTTGGGAACCGTTTCACGGTGGATTCGGCATGTTGAATTATCAGGGAATTAAGAAGCCGGCCTACTATGCTTATTATTATCTGAGCCAACTGGGCGATGTCGAATTGCTGAACGAAGATAAATTTTCCTGGGCTTGCAAGGATGACAAAGGCGGGATTCAAATCCTGTTCTGGAATTTTAAACCCAAGCAGGCGGCTGATTCCGTAAATAACCAGGTTTATTTCAAACGGGATTTGCCTCCGGAATCAGCAACGGATGTGGAAATCAATATCAGCCAGTTACCGGGGAACACCTGGTTTTTGCAGATATTTAAAGTCGGTTATCGGGTGAATGATGCCCAAAGCACATATCATGATTTGGGATCACCGGCCCAGCTAACGCCACAACAAGTGAGTATTATAAAACGCATGAATAACAACGTGCCTGTCAGTTCGGAATTCGTTAAAATTACAGGCGGGAAATTTGTGAAAAAGTTAAACGTCCGGGAAAATGATGTTTTGCTCCTGAAGCTGGAAAAAATTCGAAAGTAGCCAACCAATCCAAAAGAGCCGGAAGAATGCTGACGTTGCAAAGCAAAGCCGTCTCCCTCTGCGGACGCGGGAGAATTAAAAAAACAAGAGCATGAGCTTTTTATATAATTTTTCTTCGCGCCGCGAAGACCGGGAACCGTGATGTGAATAATGTTCAGGATTTTTTGAGCGGATACTTCTTTTTGGATTTACGCATTTTGTGAATACCGGAAACCATTAAGAAACTAATTTAAGGAATACCAAAATGAGAACAGGTTTGTTGATTGTTTTAATGTTGATTCAGACAATGGTGTTAATTGCAGATGAAAAAATCGGATATAAGAATCCCGAATTGACCACCGAACAGCGTATTAACGATTTAATCGGTCGCTTGACATTGGATGAAAAAATTACGATGTTAAGCGGTGACAGTACACATTTCAATGCTTCCGGTATTGCACGATTAGGAATTCCACCTTTGAAGATGGCTGACGGCCCGGTTGGTGTGAGGGTGGGCGCGGCAACCGCGTTTCCGGTTTCGGTAAATATGGCAGCAAGCTGGGATACCGCCCTGATAAACCGTCTTGGAACCGCGCTTGGGGTTGAGACCCGGGCCAAAGGTAAAACCGTCATTCTGGGCCCGTGCGTGGGTATTCTGCGGTTTCCTTTGGGGGGGCGCAATTTTGAGAGCCTTGGGTAAGATCCCTGTCTTTCATCACGGCTGGCCGTGAATTATGTGAAAGGTGTTCAGAGCAACAACGTTATTGCTACCATTAAACATTTTGCCTGCAACGATCAGGAATGGGAACGTAATTATTACGATGTTCAGGCGGTTGCCGCAGTAAATCCGAATATCATTGTTGTTGTTTACGGCGGCGTGCCGGTCAGCATGAAACACTGGTTGCAAAAAGTAAAAGCCGTTCTGCTTGCAGGTTATCCCGGACAAGAAGGTGGTACTGCTTTGGCGCAGATTTTATTCGGAGAGGTGAATCCGTCAAGTAAACTACCGTACTCGTGTATTCAAAGCCAGAATGTTTCTCCCGGTTTCAAAAACTATCGAAATCCCGATTTGAAAGTGCCTTATAGTGAAGGCGTTTTTGTTGGCTACAAGTACTATGAAAAGAATAATATCAAACCGTTGTTTCCGTTTGGATATGGCCTTTCATATACGACATTTGCCTATTCCGACATTCAGGTTGCGAAAAAAGGTAAAAGGGAATTTGTGGTTTCGGCAACAATCCAAAATACCGGAACCCGGGAAGGTGAAGAAGTTGTGCAGCTTTATCTGGGGCAAAAAAATTGTAAGGTGGAACGGCCACTGAAAGAACTGAGAGGATTTGGAAAAATAGGTCTCAAACCAGGCGAGAAAAAAACAGTTGAATTTAAGCTCGATGAAAAGTCGTTTCGGTACTGGCATCCTGAAAAAAATAATTGGGTTGTGGATTCGGATAATTTTGATATTTTTATTGGCGCTTCATCCGCTGATATTAAATTGAAGACAACAATTAAATTGTAGAAAAGTTTTTTTTCGTGGAGGAATTAAAAAAAATGAAAACAAGTATATTGATTGCCCTAATGCTGTTTCCGACAATCATCCTCTTTGCTGATGAAAATCCGAATGACTATGGATTTAAAAATCCGGATTTGAAGATAGAGGAACGCGTTGCCGATTTAATTGGCCGTTTATCGCTGGAAGAAAAAATCTCCTTGCTCAATTATCAAAGTCCGGCGATTGAGCGGCTGGGAATTCCGGCCTACACCTGGTGGAGCGAAGCGTTGCACGGCCTGGCTGGCCGCAGCGCCACTGTTTTTCCGCAAGCAATTGGTATGGCAGCCACATTTGATCCGGATTTGGTTCAACGGATTTCCACGGCGATTTCCGATGAAGCCCGGGCCCAATTCCACGCGATGAATGAATCGACTCACACTCCGATAATGAGCGGACTGACCTTCTGGTCGCCCAACATCAACTTATTTCGCGATCCACGCTGGGGGCGCGGCCAGGAGACCTGGGGTGAAGATCCATTTCTGACCGGAACCATGGGCGCGGCATTCATCAAAGGTTTGCAGGGCGACCATCCCAAATACCTGAAAGCGGCAGCCTGTGCCAAACATTTCATTGTGCATAGCGGCCCGGAAAAAGATCGGCACCATTTTAACGCCGTTGTCAGTGAAAAAGATTTTTATGAAACCTACGCGCCGGCTTTTAAAATGGCTGTCGATGCCGGTGTGGAAGCCGTAATGTGCGCTTACAACCGAACCAACGACGAACCCTGTTGCGGCAGCAATACCCTGCTGAAAAAAGTGCTCCGCAATCAATGGGGATTTAAAGGCCATATCGTTTCGGACTGCTGGGCGATTGGCGATATTGATGCCAACCATAAAGTAACTGCGTCGCCGGAAGAATCGGCTGCAATAGCGATTAAGAATGGCGTGAATGTCAATTGTGGCGATAACTACCGGCTTCACCTTAAAAACGCTGTGGAAGCGGGGCTGGTAACGGAAGCTGAGGTTGAAGAAGCGCTTCGCCCTTTGCTGCGCACCCGAATTCGGTTGGGGCTGTTTGATCCGCCGGGCTTGAATCCGTATGAAAAAATCCCCGTTGATGTCATCGATTGTGACGCCCATCGGCAACTGGCGCGGGAGGCTGCTCAGAAATCGGTGGTGCTGTTAAAAAATAATGGTGTTTTGCCCATTGGCGACCAGTACCAATCGTTTTATGTGATTGGCCCGACTGCCGCTTCGGTTCTTTCGATGTTAGGGAATTATAACGGCATTAATCCGAAGATTGCCACCATTGTTGAGGGCATCGCGTCGAAGTTAAAACCGGGACAATTGATTGAATTCAAACAGGGTATTTTGCTCGATCGGCCAAATGTCAATCCCATTGACTGGTTTTCCAAGAACGCCAAAAACGCGGATATTTGTTTGGCGGTGTTTGGTATTAACAATTTGCTGGAAGGCGAAGAAGGCGAGTCGCACGCCTCCGCTGATAAAGGTGATCGTTCGGATATTGGCTTGCCGCCGCATCAACTGGAGTATTTGAAAAAGCTGCGGGAAAATAATACTAAACCGCTTGTCGTGATTTTAACCGGTGGCAGTCCGCTGGCGATTCCTGAAGTGGAAGAAATTGCTGATGCTGTTCTATTCGTGTGGTACCCCGGCGAAGAGGGCGGAAATGCTGTGGCGGATATTTTGTTTGGGGATGCGGTTCCGTCCGGAAAACTGCCCCTTACTTTTCCAAAATCCACAGAGCAATTGCCCCCTTATGATGACTATTCCATGACCGGACGCACCTACCGGTATATGCAGCAAGAGCCGCTTTATCCGTTTGGTTTTGGCCTGAGTTATACAACATTCGAATATGGTGATCTAAAATTGAGTTCGCAAAAGGTCAAAAAAGGCAATGAAATAGTGGCGGAAGTTCTGGTCAAAAATGCGGGGAGCGTAGCCGGGGAGGAAGTGGTGCAATTATATCTTTCGCACCTGAATGCCAGGAATCCGGTGCCCTTACATTCTTTGAAAGCCTTTAAACGAATTCACCTGGAGCCTGGTGAAGCGACTCGGGTTTCATTTACCATTACCCCGGAAATGATGCAACTTGTTAACGATGACGGGAAAAGCGTGTTGGTTCAAGGAAAAATCCGGGTTGCCATTGGCGGATGCTCTCCTGGGAAACGCACCGAAGAACTGCTTGGTGCAGGGCCAATGAATACAGTTTATGAATTGAAATAGAGGTGAAAATATGAAAACGCTATTGATTCGTAATAAAGCTTGTTTAATAACTTTCCTTTTGTTAACAATGTTGGGTACATCATCTGCGACGGACAAGATGACCTGGTGGAAAGACGCGAAATTCGGCATGTTTATTCATTGGGGCATTTATGCGGTACCTGCCCGCGGCGAGTGGGTCATGTATAACGAAAAAATCCCGATTGCTGAATACGAAAAGTTTGCCGGTGAATTTAATCCGGTTGAATTCGATGCAGATGCGTGGGTAAAAGTCGCCAAAGAAGCCGGGCAAAAATACCTCGTGATCACTTCCAAGCATCATGATGGCTTTTGCATGTGGGATTCCAAAGTCTCGGATTACGACATCATGGATCGCACGCCGTTCAAACGTGATGTTATCCGCGAGTTGGCTGATGCCTGTAAACGCGGAGGAATTGCGTTTGGTGTCTATCACTCAATTCTGGACTGGCATCATCCCGATGCTTTGGCCGGTCGTATTCGTGACTACCGTGATAAATATCTATTTCCACAGGTAAAGGAATTGATTGAAAATTATCATCCACGTATTATGTGGTTTGATGGCGACTGGCAAAGCGGCTGGTCCGATGCCGATGCCCGGGCGTTGTATAAGCTGTGCATCGACCTTGACTCCACTATCATTGTTAACGATCGGGTGAAACGCTGGATATCCAATCCTGGTGATTATGTCACCCCGGAACAGGAAATCCCGGAAAAACCGTTAAAGCGCCCCTGGGAAACATGTCAAACCATCAACTGGAATTGGGGATATAACAAAAACGACAATAGTTGGAAATCCCCGGACGTTCTCGTCCATATCTTGTTGGAAACCGTATCAAAGGGTGGTAACCTTTTGCTCAATGTAGGGCCCACCGAAAAAGGTGTTATTCCGTTGCCCAGCATCGATCGATTAAAAATAATGGGAAATTGGCTGGCGGAGTACGGCGAAACGGTTTACGGCTCTGTTGAAAGTCCAATCCAAAAAGTTAATTTTGGTCGTGTTACTTATAAAAATGACAATTACTACCTTCAGCTATTTTCCATACCGGCAAATAAAAAAATTCAGGTGCCTTTTAGGGTAACAGGAACCGCCTCGGCGAATGTGTTCAAAACCGGCGCGGCATTACCGTTAACAATCGGGGAAGAAAACGTTGAAATTGATCTGACCGGTGTTGAAAAGGAACCATATTCCACGGTGATTACTTTCAAGGCCGAAGGCGAACCCGTTGTTGATGATTTTGTGCGTGCCGCATCGGATGGCAGCTTTACCCTCGATAAAACCTATGTTTTTATTGTCGGGTCAGAGCTGCGCATCGAGCCACAGGGTAATCTGGGCTATTGGACCCGGAAAGAAGATTATGCCTATTGGAAAATTCTGGTTGACCAACCTGGCAAATATAAAGTCTCTGTTGAATACGCTGTGGACGCCTGTTGTGGCGGAAATCGGGTGGCTGTGAAGTTGAACGACCAGGCGCTGCGGTTCACAGGGCAGGTTACCGGTGGATGGCAAACCTACAAAACATTCGAGTTGGGAACTCTGGACATCCCCGCCGGAATGCAGATCATCGCGGTGATGCCGGATGGAAATAATGGTGCATATATTAACTTGATGCGCGTCTATTTAATTCCCGAGGCTCAATCCGCAATCAAGGGACGGAATTGCTTTGAACTGGCAAAAACGGTAAAACTTTATCCGGCCTTCCCAAATCCGTTTAACGCAACTGTGACCTTACGTTATTCACTCCCTTCCGATGCCTATATGAATTATTCAGTTTATGATGTAAATGGCCGCACGATTGAGACATCAACCGTATCTTGGTGCCAGGCGGGCGAGCATCAATTCCGTGTTGATGCATCGTCATGGCCGACCGGCGTATATTTTTTTGTGTTGAACGCGGGAGAAACCCGACTTTGTGAGAAGATTTTATTAGTTAAGTAATATTCATTTTCAGAGCATTGTTAAATCGCTTCTGTGCGGAAATATGAAAATGAATAATTGTGAAGGACATAAAGCCCGGAAAGGAAGGATTGAGTGAAAATAAATTTAAATCTGACTAATCCTGTGCTAATAGCATTCATCCTTAATTTCTTCATTGGAAATTATACTATTTCAACCGGACAGGAAAATATTTCTCACCAATTACAAAACTCATTTATCTGGAGTGGAACAGATAACACCGGACAAGCAGGGTATACAGTCTTTCGCAAGAATTTTGAAACGGATCCGGTGCAATCGGCCGTGCTGAATATTTTTGCCGATGCCCGGTATCTGCTTTGGATCAATGGAAAACCGATATTACGTGGTCCGTGCCGGTTCGATCCCAAAGGTCCGCAATTTGATTTTGTGGAAGTAACCGATTATCTGAAAGAGGGCAAAAATAACATCACTGTTCTGGTCATGTCGCACGGTTCCAACGGAAAAATGATGAACCATGCGCCGGGTCTTACTGTTTGGTTGTCCCTGAAAAACGAGGCAACCTCCACAGATATCTTGAGTGATGAAACCTGGTGTTGGAATAATCACACCCGCTATTTGCCCCCGGCTCAACATTGGGGATATGTTTGTGACCGGATTGATGCGCGTCTGGACGATGGCGACTGGACACTTCCGGAATATGATGATACCGGCTGGAGCAAAGCCGTAAAAATCGATGGGGAGCAGTGGGGACCGCTGATTCCCCGTCAAATTCCTTTGCTTGGAGAATGGAATGTGCCGCTAAAACCTTTAACCGGAGACGCTTTTCCGGTTGAGACAAAAGCTGGTGGTTCGGTTATTATTGAGCTTGAGAGAATGGCCCAGGGCTATGCTGCATTTGATTTTGAATCGGGCGAAGGCAACCGCCTTGTGTTCGAGTGCGGCTATACAACGGATTCGGTGGATGTTACCTCCGAGTACAAGGCGGTGAATCACTATATTGCAAAATCAGGGCGGCAAGTGTATGTTACCACCGATTCGTATGGTTTTCGATACGTAAAAATTGCCACAGAAATCAGTCCCGTTACCCTTCACGCCGTGAAAATAACCGATCGGAGGTATCCCTATGTTGACGCCGGTTCCTTCACCTGCAATGATCCCTTCCTGACGGACTTGTGGCAGCGCTCGGTCCACACTATGCGCATGAATGCGGAAGATGGTTTTATGGATTGTGCGTTGCGTGAAAAAGCTGAATGGATTGGTGATGCGGCCGTGGTCGAATATCCGCTCACACGGGTTCTGTTTGGAATTCCTGATGAACAGGGCCTGGTTAAAAGCGATGCCGGTTTGATGAAGAATATCATCCGGCATATTGCCCAGAGTCAAACGGACAGCGGAACGGTCAAAGCCCATCATCCGTCGGACCGGTGGGATATCCATGCCTATATCGAAGATTATGCCTGTTTATGGATCATGTCGTTGCGGCAGGTTTTTGATTATACGGGCGATATTGATTTTGTAAACGAAATTTGGCCATCGGTAAAACGCCAGCTTCAATGGTTTCTGCGACATCAAACCGCCAATGGCCTGGTTTACGGCCGCGAATTTGTTTTTGTTGACAATCCTCTGTCGTACCTTTATTGCGAAGGCACGACTTTGAACGCCTTTGTCTATAAGGCATTCCTTGATGCGGCTTATCTTGCCAATATTGTTGGCGATGAAGAAACGGAAAAACATTATCGGGAAACGGCGCGGCAGCTTTTTGATGCGGTTAATGCAAAACTGTGGATTGAAACTCTGAACAGCTATTCTTCCGGTTTGAAATCCGGAAAACAGATGCTGGCCACCGTGCATGCGGCATTATTGGCCTATTCAATGGAACTGGTACCGGAAGCACGGAAACCGGTCATTCAAAAATATATTCTGGCTAATTACCGAAATCACGGCTTTCAAACCCAAATCAAAGAGCGGAATCC
>Ga0180437_10011564_pt1 | contig 10570 bp, 9 predicted proteins | sample SS_ome_4_FD_132410 | JGI IMG/M metagenome (GOLD analysis project Ga0180437, IMG submission 132410) | Hypersaline lake sediment archaeal communities from the Salton Sea, California, USA - SS_3_D_1 metaG | ecosystem: Environmental > Aquatic > Non-marine Saline and Alkaline > Hypersaline > Sediment... | reverse complement strand
TCCGGCATCCGACAAGGAACGTTGCGACACAACAGCACAACAGACTTGTTATTTTTGCCGCCGTTGGTTTGGTCATGGCCGTCTCCTTGTTCGTTGGGCTGTGCGTGTATATCAACTATTATCGCAGCGGGCCGATGAGGTCAAGCAAAAAACGGTACTGTCCCGAAAGCTGCCGATTGTACAGAAACGCCGCCATCGCCCATTTTGTTGAACGCCCACCGGGCCAGTCAAACGCCACGCCAAATAAAAAACGATTTGGCATGTCGTTTGAAGCATCCCTCGGTTTGCCAACCTCGAATCATCCGTATGCTACAAAAGTTAATATTGTCTCCAATAACAAACTGAAGCGGCGCCAAAAAAGTTGGTTCCTCACGCAATTCTGTGCATGATTTTGCGGCACAAACAGTCATAACCTGTGTATCAATATGAACCAGGATATGAAAACAGGGCTTACAAAGCCGTGTCTCAGGTCAGCTCGTGCGAATCCGGCGAGAACAACAGGCACAGATTTTGCCAATTATGTTGCACAAATTCTTGGGAGCAGCTTTTTATTTTTACTGTCGCAAAATCGCCTTATTCTGCACTATATAGTGAGGATTCGAATTCTTGCTCGTGCTACGTAGCAGGCTGCTTTGGCGAGTAGCAGGTGTTTTTGAGGTGTCGATGGCTCAAGGTGACCAATACTATATTGAGCAGTGTCTGAATGGCCATCCGGACGAGTTTCGCTGTCTTGTTCGGCGATATGAGGCAGCTTTATCGGCTTTTCTGGCAGGCAAGTTAGGCAATAGAAGCTCCGCTGAAGAAGCGACCCAGGAAACATTTGTCCGAGCATACTTTGGCCTCTCTGAATTGAAAAAACGTAAATCTTTCTATTCCTGGCTTTTGGGCATCGCGAACCGGGTGGCAAAGGAACAACTGAGAAAACACGAACAGCTTGGTAATTTAGATAGTCTGACACAGGAGTCTCAAAAGCAAGAAGAGATCAGAGATTATGAACTTGAGCAAGCAATTGCCAAGCTGCCCGACTCTTACAGAGAAATAGTTCTTCTGCGGTTTTATGCTGGCCGGTCCTGCTCACAGATTGCCGAAAGCCTCAATATGCCAATTGGCACTGTGACTAAACAGCTTTCAAGAGCCTATGCGAAATTGAGGCAGTTTCTAAGTGGCGAAAAAGAGGTGCAAAGATGAATTGCCCAAAGTGTAAAGAAAAACTGGTTGAATATCTCGAAGGCCTGCTACGCGAAACGCAAAGGCAGGCAATTGAACAACATCTGAAAGACTGCGAACAGTGCCAGGCTGAATTGGAAGAGCTAAAAGAACTTAGCGAAAGATTAACTTCTGACAGTAAAAAATGGCAGCAAATCAGTCTTGAAGATGTTGTTTTCAACCGGATTATTCGCAAACGAAATGAAACGTTAAAACAAGCTGACAGAATCAATCGTCAGTTTAGAATGTGGAGACGAATCATGAACAGCAAAATAACAAAATATGCAACAGCGGCGGTAATAATACTGGCCGTGGCGCTATTAATCAACTTTTTGGATAAATCAGTAACACCTGCTTATGCAATAGAACAAACTATTGAGGCCTGCCATAGTGTCCGCTGCCTTCATATTCAAAGCTTTGTTTCACCAGACCACGAACCTGGGAAGACATGGGTTGAATTTGACGAAGCGGGACAGGTCAAAAACGTGCGAATAGATTTACCTCAATGGGCCGGTGGTGGTGACGGCCCTAAACTAATAATATGGAAAGAAAACAAAGCACAAGTATGGATGAAAAAGAAAAAGAGTATAGTGACTATAAAAGACAAGACTGTGGCGGCCCAGATGGTCAAAATGGCTGAACAACTTGATCCTAAACTGGCTGTTGAACGTCTGCAAAGGGAAAAAGAACAGGGAAAAATAAAGTTGGAAATTGTAGAGCCTAAAGATAAAGCTGAGCCAATTGTTGTTACGGCAACATCGGTAGATGAAGATGATTCACCGTTTCAGCGTGTGGTTCTGTTTGTTGACCAGGCCACAAAGCTTGTCATATCCGTAGAGCTTTACAAGCTACAAGGTGAGCAGTATCAAAAAGTGATTACGCTGGAGTATTACGATTACAATCAACCTATCGACCCAAAAATGTTTACTATGGATGATGTCCCCGACAATGTTATGCGCGTTGACCAGACGACTCAGGAAATAGGCATTGCACAGGGAAACCTTACCGACAAAGAAATAGCTGTCAAAGTGGTTCGACAATTCTATGAGGCCCTCATTGCTAAGGATTATGCAAAAGCAGGGAGATTATTCGAGGGAATACCAGCCGAAAAGATACAAGAGATATTCGGTGCTATGAATGTGGTACGAATAATTTCCTTAGGCGAAGCGGTGCCTCATCCGACTCCTGGAGTTGGTGGATTCCAGGTACCCTGCAAAATCGAGGTCGAAAAAAATGGAGTAAAGTCAATCCATGAACCATATGGTCCTGGTGTTCGCCCAGTGCACGGACAGCCCGATCGCTGGGGTATTCATGGTGGAGTTAAGTAGACCAGTACATTCGTACAAAAATGATGCGTCACCAAAGACCGGTTTTTGCAGAATCGGCCTTTTTATCTGTCTTTTGAGTCAAGAGCAGTGCAAAGGAACAGCTAAGTGATGCAAAACAATTTGCTGATACGACCTGTGTAGTGCGATAGCGGGTTCTTCAGCAAAGGCTCCCAGTAAATGAATACAAAATCAAGGCGTAAAATACTGTCAAAACAGCTGCGCCGAAACCGGCAAAGATCCGGGAAGAATTTAAATTGACTGGCGTCAATTATTTTTTCCCTTCGCGTTGACTCATAATTGTTGGTTCCTCACGCAAATCTGTGCATGATTTTGCGGCACAAACAGTCGTAACCTGTTATGTGCATAGGAACCAAGATATGAAAATAGTGCCAACAAAGGCGTGTCTCAGGTCGGCTCGTGCGGATCCGCCGAAGTTGCTTTCACCGTATGCTTCTTTTCACCGTCTCAGGCTTGTGCAGGCGTCCTGTTTTTTTCGATTTTGCGGGCAATGGGTGTCGATTTCGGCCAACCCGGGGCCTTCGAGTATTGTCGGGCCGATTAGTCGCAGAACCAGGTTTTGAATCTGTCCAGGAGTTTGTCGAAATCGGCATCCGCCAGTTGCGGGACGGCTAATAAGATGCGGATCGAGATGGTTTGTCCGTTCTGCCAGGGCCAGTACGCGGCCAGGATTAGCGCATCCTGACTTGTGTCGGTGGCAAAAAGGAGCTGGTCATCTCTGATGCCGCCGAGGTTATCGCAGACGACCTGAACCACTTCGGGGGCCTTGTCGATGTTTGAGCTGCCCCAATGGGCATCGAAGTGACTGTTCAGCATCGCGAGGACGGCGTCCTTGGCGGTAACGGGGAATTGCAAAAGAGCAGCCTGGAATCTGTCATCCCAGCCCCAGGAGAGGATTTGTCTGCTCTGTTGAAAGATACTTCTGCACGTTGTTTCGAGCTTGGGGTACTTCTGTTCGTCCATGTCGGCCTCACATTTTCAAGAACATCCGTAAGGTTAAAGTTCCGCATCTCGGGTAGCGTTGTCGGCGGCTGAATCCTTCTGAAGAAGAAACCCGCCGACTCTGCTCAATGGATGGGAAATATACGTAGTCTTACTTATATATGCAAGGGTAAATCTTAGGAAAAGGCAAATTTGGCTCTTTGGGATGTCAGTCACCAGTTGCGTGTTGACTATAAGGGCCGTTGCTTTGCAGTATTTTTTGCTTTTCGCATGGGTGGTTTTGGTGTTAGGATATTGGGAGTTGGGGGTGTGATAGGTGGGTAAAGACGGCGGAATGTGTGGTTTTGCTGGTGGAGTGTGGGATTTATTTTGGTGATAAGATGGGCGATTTGAAAAGAGGTCGAGTTGGAAGGATGAAGAGGCGAGATTTTTTGAAGCTGGCGGGGGCTGGCGCTGCTGCGATGCTGCTGCCGGAAAGGTTGTGGGCGGCGCGGGCCGGTGGCCACAAGCCCAACATAGTGTTTATTTTTGCCGATGACCAGGCTTTCAATACGGTTCGGGCCATGGGGTGCGATGAGGTGGAGACGCCGAACCTTGACAGGTTGGTGAAAAGCGGGGTGACGTTTACCCATGCGTATAATATGGGTTCCTGGAGCGGGGCGGTTTGTATCGCGAGCCGGACGATGCTGAATACGGGCCTTTTCCTCTGGCACGCCGAGAAGGTGTATCCTGAGACGGACGAGCAATTCCGGCAGCGCGGCAGGATGTGGTCTCAGCTTCTCCGGAAGGGCGGGTATGATACTTATATGACGGGCAAGTGGCACCTGAAGGCGGACGCAATCAAATCATTCACGTTGGCCAGGCATATTAGGCCGGGGATGCCGAAGCAGACGGAGCAGGGATACAATCGACCGATAGAAGGCAAACCGGATCTGTGGAAGCCGTGGGACAGAAAATTCGGCGGCTACTGGGAAGGGGGCAGGCACTGGAGCGAAGTCTTAGGCGACGACGCGACCGAGTTTATCGCCCAGGCGTCGAAAAGCGAAAACCCGTTTTTCATGTATCTTGCGTTCAACGCGCCGCACGACCCGCGCCAGTCGCCGCGAGAGTACGTTGAGAAGTATCCACTGGATAAGGTGAAAGTCCCGGAAAGTTTCATGCCTGAGTATCCTTACAAGGACCGGATCGGTTGCGGGAAAAAGCAAAGGGACGAAAGACTTGCTCCGTTTCCGCGGTCGCGTTACGCGGTGAAGGTGAACCGGCAGGAGTACTACGCGATAATCACGCATATGGACAGACAGATTGGGCGTATTCTGGATGCGCTGGCCGAATCGGGCAAGGGTGACAATACTTACGTATTCTTTACCGCCGACCACGGCCTTGCGGTGGGCCATCATGGGCTGATGGGCAAGCAGAACATGTTCGACCACAGCGTTCGGGTGCCGCTGATGGTTACCGGGCCGCAAATCCCTGCCGGCAGCAAGATTAGGGCGCCGGTTTATCTGCAGGACATCATGCCGTCCACGCTGGAGGTTGCGGGCGTCGACAAGCCGTCCCACGTCCAGTTCAACAGCCTGATGCCGCTTATCGAGGGCAAGGCGTACAATTCATACGAAGCTGTCTACGGTGCGTATCTGGAGCTGCAGCGGATGGTCACCGAGGGTGATTACAAGCTGATTCTTTATCCTCAGATCGCAAAGGTGCTGCTTTTTGACCTCAGGAAAGACCCCGAGGAGCTAAACGACGTCGCCTCCGTGCCGGGCTACAAACATGTGGTAGACAGACTTTTCGAGACACTGTTGCGGCTGCAAAAGCAAACCGGCGATACGCTGGACTTGAAGAGTTTTTATCCCCGGCTTTGACCACCACGCCACCAGCCGCCACGCCTCCTGGCTTCACCCCTGCGCCCTGTTGGTGCAGCAGCAAAAAATTCAACTCCTCGCCCGGATATTTTGGTAAAATAGCACCAGAGCCGCAGGACCATTGACCAAAAAGCTATTTTGCAAACGAACGGACTTCGCTTATGGCGAAAACGACAACACTCAAATCCCCAGGAGCTTTCACTTTGATAGAGCTTCTGGTTGTTATCGCCATCATCGCACTTCTGATGTCGATAATGGCCCCTGCTTTAGGACTTGCAAAGAAGCATACTCAGGCCACTGTCTGTCGCTCCAACCTCCGACAATGGGGGATTATCTGGAAGATATGGTTCGACGACCACAACGACGGATTCGGCTCAGGCGGCAACCCGAGATGGTTCGGCCCCATGATAGACTACTACAAGGACCGAAAGATACTCCTCTGTCCGTCAGCCAAAAACTCACCCTTTCTAAACGACCCGGCCGCAAAACTGCCCTCTTACTATGGAGACCCCGGCAGAAAATTCAAACCCTGGCGCGTCGAATACCCCTTTACAAGCGGCGACTTTTTCTTCGGCGCTTACGGCCTCAATCTCTGGTGCCCATGGACTATATACAAGATAGGAGGACGTCCTCCGGAATTTCTCTGGAAAACCCCAAACGTCAAAGGCGCACCGGAGGCCCCTTTGCTCTGCGACTGCACCGTCAACGATGTAGCCCCATGGCATTCCGACGAACCGCCGCAATATGACGATGAGCCTTTCCTGCGCCAGCCGGTAAATGAAAATGAAATCAAGAGCGTTTGCATCAACCGCCATCCCGGCGCGACTATCAACTGTCTTTTCCTCGATTTCTCAACGCAAAAAATCGGGCTCAAGCAGCTCTGGGAAACCCGCTGGCATCGCAAATGGTACACCAACGAAGATGGCGACATCGACCACAACCCCCCCGTCTGGCCGCCATGGATGAAAAGCTTCAAAGAATACAATAAAAACTGACACCCTCCCCAATTCCCCCCCCGCTACCCGCAACCTCCAGTCCCCTTTTCAAAAGGCCAGGAGTGCTCTGTAGAAAAATTCGTCCAGTTACCGGCCGAACCCGGATGCCAGGCAAGCCCCACACTATTGCCATGGCCGGTTTACGATGGACCCGGCTTTGGCCGATGAGAAGATGAAAAACCCGGGCGGGATTTCTTTCTTTTCAAAGGATGCCCGACCTTCGACTTTACACAAACCCCGCTGAATACAAAGGACGTCCCCGACACGCTTAACTAACTACGAGCACTCAGTTTACGACCGGCTGCTTTCGAGAAATGGGTCATCACGAGAAATCCTTACTTGTTTACAGGCCGAAGGCTTGATATATTAGACGGTGGCTCTCTTACAATTCAATATAACAGAAACCGCTACTACGACCCCGAAACCGGAAGATGGCTGACACACGATCCGCTGGGTATTACGCCGAACCCACCGAAGCCCAACGTCTTTGACGTCATGGGCCAATACAACAATGGGATAAATCTTTACGAGCATATTAAGAGCTCACCCGTTTTAAGATTGGACCCAACCGGCCTGCGTGGACTACGAACGCAAATTGGTTGTGGGTTTTTCTGCGCCCCAAGCTTCGGTTGGCTTGAGAGGATAGAAGGCTCGTGCCCAAACAAATGCTGGCCATTCGAAAGGGATTTAAGGATTCTGGGCCATGTGATAACAATATGGCCGCTTAGCCCCGAGAAGCAAGGGGAGTTTAACAAGATAAAGCGCGACATCCTGGTTATTGGCAAAGTAGCAAGTTGTAGCGACGTTCCATCCCTGGCGTGGGGCCAACTTATGCCCCCTGAAGCGGTTGTTGATAAACTGATAGAGGAAATCAGCGTTATTCGTGGATATAGACTTTTCTTGAAAGTACAGATAAAGGAATGTCAAAAGGAGAGGTGCGGGTTTTGTTGGCTTAAGAAGAGGTGGAACTGGAAGAAGAAATTTAAGACCTATTATGAATGTACCGGAGGTGAAGGATGGCAGGACTTCCATGACCTTGGAATAGACCGATATTTTGGTCTTGAAGGCGGGGATGGGCGTTATATATCGAGGTCATACGCAGAGGAAGCAGTTGAACCATGTAAGGAGGCACTTGAAAAATGTCTTGACCATAATTTTGATTTCTTGGTCGGGTTGCATTGTTTGAACTCTAAAAAGTAAATCCTTTAATATCCTACATGAGGTGCTGATCAACTATACGGGACTCTACAAGATTAATAGGTGTTCTTAACAGCGTGCTATAGTTTTATCTGTGAGGGAGCACGCCTAATACTGTAAAAAGAATTTTCTATGAAGCTATAGGTTTCCCTCAGTATCGCTGTCAAGCCAAAGGGGTGGAGCTTGTCGGTCGTGGTGAAGAATTTTTTTATATTGAATTAAAGGCTGTTCTTTACAATATGATAAACCGCGATAGAAAAACTGAAAAGTGAAAACATGGCAATTTTCCAGAAATCCGTCAGTTTAAAGTATTTAATACTTCTGTGTTCTTTGTTCCTAATTATCTCGTTCTTGGGCATAGTATTCGTACGTCTTTTACTTTTCAAAAAACGGGCGCATAAGCTGCACCTAGCAACTTACAAAGCCTTTCTAGCTGGCGATTTAGATCCCGAGCACCAAGCACGGGTTGCGGAGTCCTTTGAGAAATACATGAATAAGACCCTAGATCCAGAACCTATTCTGATGATGGCTGTTCTATCGCCTGTGATACATGAGCACTATGCGTATCTTACGGTGCAGGTTTCCGATGAAGACCGCGACTTGGAAGGGATAGGCATTATTGAAGATCGCCTGTCTGTGGACGGAAATTCGGTCAACATCAAGGAACATTACCCTATATACTTTCATCAGGAGGCAGATGCAGTTGGATTGCATACTTTCTCTGTGAAGATTAGGGAGCCAAATGAAACTAAAGATGAACACTTCTGGGACCTTTATGTACGCACAGGAGAGTTTCCGGTAAGAACGACTCCGAAGCTCGTAATATCACTCCCTGAACCGAATAAAGTGGATGTCAGAATATATGTCTATGATAAGCGTGGCAACAAGAGTAATTCCCTGCGTCTACTAACCACGGCCCGCTTCGACAAAGACCTCCGCCAAGGAGAAAGAAAGTGAGAATGACTGTCTTGCGGCTCAAGTTTTCGGACCGATTAACAATAAGAGCGCGAAGATACTGGAGTATTAAGCTTTAGTGCGAGCGTGGTGGGGGGCGGCGAGGAAGCCGACGGCACCGGCACGTTCCAGCGGCTGTTCGTTTACGGCAACTGTATCGACGAGGTCCTGCGGATGACCGACGACAGCGACGACGATTATTATTACCTACACGACCATCTGTACAGCCCCGTCGCCCTGCTGGATGACGACGGAGACGTCGTAGAACGCTACGAATACGATGTTTACGGGGCCTGCAGGGTGCACACGGACGATGGGGCCGACGATATCTGGCTGACTGGCGATGATACAATAGGAAGTTCTTCAGCCAAAGATAAGCCGTACTTGTTCACAGGCCGAAGGCTTGATATATTAGACGGCGGTTCTCTTACAATTCAATATAACAGAAACCGCTACTACGACCCCGAAACCGGAAGATGGCTTACGCACGATCCGCTGGGCATTACGTTGAATGCACAGATATCGAATAGCTTGGCCCCAGTGGCACAATATGCCGGCGGGATGAATTTGTACGGCTATGTCCTCGATAATCCTGTGAGAGATGTTGACCCCTTTGGATTGGTCGCGTGTCCTGGAGGAAACTGGTGGATTCACGGGGATATGTTTTTTATAAACGCGGTTTTCGTACAGGGAACAAGCAGTGTGTTGACTTTCACATGCACGCAGCAGCAACTGATAGGGAAAAGAAACTGTGAGTGTTGTGAGTTGCCTATTCAACAAAGAATTTGGAAACGGCCTTATGCCGCGGGAGATATGGACACCGGTTCCATAACCTTCGGAGCAGCGGCGGGAAGAGCCAAAGTTTGGGGGCATCGCTCGGGAGCAGCAAATTCGGAGGATCTTGATGGGTGGCAGTGGAGTGGGCCAGGTTATAGTCTCTCGGTACTAGTCGGTCATAGCGGAGGGAACGATATACACGGTGTTAGCCTCGGACTACAGGCAGGTGCTTCGGTCTCTATTATTGGGCTAGTCAAGGTAGATATATGGGCTGATGGGTACAAGATTATATACGAAAAATTAGGCAAGGCAATTAAAGAGGGAACAGAAGGGTGTCCCTGTTCGTGTGAGAAGACCCAATGGTTTGATGGCCCATGGGAGGGTGTGCCAAAGTCTGAAAGACCAGGGGCTCCTTGGAAAAAAAGAGAAGAATAATAATGAATGATAGACTATTTGGGTTGTGCCCCCCTTTCGGCAAGTAAACCCGGATAGAAGCGAAGTTACCGGGATAGAAATTCATTATTGTAAGCAATATGCCTGAATCGTTCAAGTAAATTAGCATAAGTTGAACACCTACGTTTACGGAACAAAGCAAAGTTGTCCAGATATGCGAGATTGCCAATAATGAAGTTGCGCAAGGGTGAGATAGTTCTTATTGGCGTATTACTTGCATCATTTGGGCTCTCAACTGGTTGTTACTGGAAGCTTTCGGGCGAGAGTAGCGGCGCTTTGCTCGACGAACAAGGGCAATCACTCTATGGGCCAAGTTTTTGGGGCACATTTGGACCCAGTTGCGGTATGCTAGTGATTTTTATCGTTTATTGGGTCATTCCAAGGGTGCTGAAGAGGGCGCACGATATAAGATACAGATACTACGACAGGGTGATGATCTTGTATCTCGGATCCATATTGGCCGTTCAAGTTCACATTTTGTTATGGAATTTTGGGTACGAGTGGCCATCAACCCAGCGGCATGGGGAGATAATGACGTGTCTGATCATGGGCATAGGGTTCTTTCTGCTTGGGGATACGATTCAAAACGCAAGGCCGGGATGGCTTATTTCACGTCACGGTACATCTGTGCGCAAATCCCCGGAGATATGGGACAAGACTCATCGCATTGGGGGAAAATCCTTCAAGCTGGCTGCGCTTTTGGCGCTGCCAGCCATGTTTTTTCCTTTCGAGGAATGTGGGGGATTTTTCATTGTCTTGCCCTTTGTTTTTGGCCTCTTATTCATGTTCCTATATCCAATCGTCGCATCCCGTAGGCTCGCGCGCGCTGATAAGCGGA
>Ga0180437_10011563_pt1 | contig 10571 bp, 7 predicted proteins | sample SS_ome_4_FD_132410 | JGI IMG/M metagenome (GOLD analysis project Ga0180437, IMG submission 132410) | Hypersaline lake sediment archaeal communities from the Salton Sea, California, USA - SS_3_D_1 metaG | ecosystem: Environmental > Aquatic > Non-marine Saline and Alkaline > Hypersaline > Sediment... | reverse complement strand
GTTGCGGCAGGCGGCTTTCGATGGCCATCAGGTCTTGCACCCGGACAATGGATGCCCCGGCCTTTTGCAGGTCCTGCAACTGGCGGACGATTTGGTTGATGGGCCGCTCCAGCATGTTGGTGTAATAGAAGACGATGTACACACTGCCGATGGTCAGTACCCCGGCGTAGAAGCGCTGGGCGCCGGCGGCAAATGCAGCGGCCGTGGCCAGGGCAAAGAGCAGGATGGACGAGTTGAGCATGAGGTTGACCATCAGGCCGGCCTTGAGGGACCGGTTCAGCAGTTCGCGCATGTGGACGTAAAATCCGCGCATGGCGTGGGCCTCGGCACCGTTGGCCCGGATCTCCTCCGTGCCGGCCAGGCGCTCCTCGAGAAAACCGAACAGCTCGGCGCTGGCCTGGCGCTCGGCGGCCCAGTGGGGCACGGCGACGTTGCGCAGGCGGGCCAGCACCACCAGGGCCCCCAGGGCAAAAACGCCGACCGTGGCCCCCACGAGCCAGTCCTCGCGGACCAGGAGGACCAGTATGCCAACCAGCAGCAGGCCGTTGCCCACCACCTGGATGACAAACTGGGAGAAAAAGTTGGAAAGGGCGGTGATGTCGCCGTCGATGCGTTCGATGAGCTCGCCCGGCTTGTGGGCCTTGTGAAAGTACATGTCCAGGTGCAGACAATGGTCGGCCAGCTCACCGCGCAGGGCGTTGGTGGCCGTCCAGGCCACGTTTTCGCCCAGGTAGGTGGCGCCGACGATGGCCGCCTGCTGGACGAGGGCCACCGCCAGGAAGGCGAGGGCCAGGTGGACCAGAGTCGTGGGCGACCCCCCGGCCTGGGCGGTGTCGAGAAAGGCCCGCAGGATCTGGGGGTTGGCGAGCTGCAGCGCGATGCCGGCCAGGAGCAGCAGGGCCAGGCCCAGGGCGGCCAGCCGCTGCGAGGCCAGGTAGCGGACGAGCAGGTTGCCGTATTGCCGGAGCGTGACGTTCATGGGCGTATTATACCGGGCAAGTGGGCAGATGGGCAAGTAAGGGAATCGGCAAGTAGGGAGGGAGCACCTAGCTCGTAAGTAGTTGCTCGACTTGCCGAATCAGAAACGGCAGATTCGGTCTCGTGAACGAAATCTCTGGTGCCGGGACGCGATGATGCTTGATGTCGGGGGAAAGGTGTTTGTGGTGGGGATGGGTCGCAGCCAACGTGGGATCGCCAGGATGCTCGGTGGGATCCTACCACCACACCCGTTCTCCGGCATGGTCCAACTCGTAGCTGTAGCTGCGGATCGTGTGGCTATTCAGATCGAGCAGTTCCCACACGTTGAGCATGTAGCCGTCAGAGAAAGTCAACTGGCCTTCTACTTCGGCAGCAAAGGGGCCGATGGTGTAAACGGTGAGCGTGGAAGCGTCGATGGAGGAGAATTGATCGGGCAGGCCGGCGATCAGGCTGCAGTAGTCTTCAAAGGATGGGAGCACATCACGCCTCAGACGCGCTGGCCAAATGAGGACGCAGGGAGAAAGGCGCACCGGGCTCCGCGCGGCGTACCTCCAACAGCCGCTCTCGTAGGGCTGCTGCGTAGAGTTGCTGACGCTCCTGCCGCAATTCATAGTACCCGACCCAACGGATCAGGTCCCGGCTTTGCTCCAGCTCGCCCAATCGGTATAGGGTATACAGGTCCTCAGAGAGCAGCCCATACTCTTGTTCCAACACTCGCAAACACTCGTCCAGGCCGTGAATGTCATGAAGGATTTCGTCAAGAGTCATCGTCCACTTCCTTTCCACCCACCTACATCCACCTGCCCATTGCCGCCGTAAGTCTGTTTTCCCTCGGAGGCACCTCTGCGCAAGCAGATTCGAGAAAACCAAGTGCAGGCCTCTTATACCGAAAGCTGGTTTGCCGGTCAAACTGGCGCGGCCAATCTAATAGATGATGCAGGATTTCGTGGTTCCTGCCCCCTCGCTCCAATCCAGGACCCAGGCGTCATCTTCGGGCTCTTCACCACGCTGGTAGGCTTGGTAGAATGTCTCAGTCAGAATGCCATACCAATCGTCCGGTGCTTCCAGTGTTCCGGTCAATGCCTCCAGGATATCCCAAGCGTCGCCTTCCGTGTCCGACGGCAGTTCCGACTGAATCGTAATCAGGTATCGCTTGTCAGGCTCCAGATCCGATGGCGAGTCCAAATGGAGAACACGTCCATCAAAAACAGCCGTCACAGTCTTGCCCACGATCGTCACCCTTTCCTGAACTCGACTTTCTGTTGCCACGAGTATATCACAGCGCGTGATCGAGGTCAAGCCACGCACTCATGCCACAGTACACTGGACAGGTGGACACGTCAGTTGCGCCCAATCAGCTTCGTCCTACGGCGAAGCTACAGAGAAGTATGCACAGCGGTGTTGGGTGACAAGTCCATTACAGCGGATGGGCATGCGGACGTCAAGACCTCCAGATGTGCCAGAAATCGTAAGTTTTCTGGAAACTTCCGATTTCTATGTCACCACAGGCGCCAGGCAAGCACATCTTGTATATTTTACATCATATTAACTTGACAAATTGTACTTAGTAGCTTATAATGGGGATACACCGCCGTGAACAGACGGTGCTAGGTATGATCCTATCGCCTTTGATGCCCAGCACCGGCGCTTCCAGGCCGGTGCTATACTCAGTACACCGCAGCCTGCTCCTGGCGGATCGCCAGATCCGGCAGAAGTGCAGCGGATCTGGCGATCCCCTGTGAGCTATTGCGGTCTACTGATACTAGGTGTGATTCCATCGTATTTGATGCCTAGCACCGGCTCTTCCAGGCCGGTGCGATACAGCGAGACCATCAGAAACTTGGCGAGAAGGCCACAAAGGCCTACGAATGCCCCCTTGGGAGATAGAGAGTCAACCCTTGCGCAGGACGGAGAGCTTCTGGCTACAATACGGCCCCTACCTGGCCTTTGGCACGGCACTGATCGCCATGCTGGGCAGCCTGTACTACAGCGAGATTGCGGGCTTTGTGCCCTGCCAACTGTGCTGGTACCAGCGGATCTTGATGTACCCGCTCACGCTGATCCTGCTGGTCGGCATCCTCAGGCACGACCCAACCGTGACGGGCTATGTGCTGCCCTTTTCAGTCATAGGCATCGGCGTATCGACCTATCACTACCTGATCCAGCTCGGTGTGATCGAGCATTCGGCAGCCTGCCGCGTCGGGGTGCCGTGCGTTGTTCGTTATGTGAACTATTTCGGCTTTGTGACAATCCCGCTCATGGCGCTGACCGCCTTCGTCCTCATCACCGCCTATATGGCTGCCACCCGGTGGGCCTACAACCGTGCCGGCGACGAGGAAGAGGCCCTGGCCGTCGCGCAAAGCCAGGCGAGGTTGGAGTAGCTACCTGAGGGAGTTCCAGCCCCCGTTCCCGAACGAGCATCGTCCCTCGAGGGCGGACGGCGCCCCCGAGACGGGGGCTTCCAGCCAGAAAGAGGAGAGTTAGATTACATACCATGTCATCGAGAAAACGCAAGAACGCGAAACGCACCCGCAGCCAGCAGAGTTCCAAGTCCAGGACCTACCTGCTGCTCGCCGGGGCCATCGCCCTGGCTGTGATCGCCGTGGCGGTGATCGTCCTCCTGGACCAGGGCGCGAGCCCTTCCGCCGCTGACACCAGCGGCACGGCATCCGAAAAGAGCCTGGGCGCGGCGGACGCGCCCGTGGTGGTGGTCGAGTACGGCGACTTTCAGTGTCCCTACTGCCAGATCTTTGCTGAGGGCGCCGGGCAGCAGTTGCGGGACGAGTACGTGGACACGGGCAAGGTGCGCCTGATCTACCGCCACCTGGCCTTCATCGGCGACGAGTCCACCTGGGCAGCAGAGGCCTCGGAATGCGCCAACGAGCAGGGTCGTTTCTGGGAATACCACGACAAGCTGTACGAGGAGCAGGCCGGCGAGAACGAGGGGGCATTCAAGGAGGACAACCTGAAGCGCTTCGCCGCCGAACTGGGGCTGGACACGGAGCAGTTCAACCAGTGCTTCGACTCGCGCGTGTACCGGGACCAGGTGCAGGCCGACATCAACGACGCCCGCCAGCGCCGGATCAACGCCACGCCGTCCCTCCTGGTCGACGGCCAGTACATCCAGAATGGGACCAACTACCAGGTGCTGCAGGCCGCCATCGAGGCGGCCCTCGCCCAACCGTAGGCAGGACTCCCCGAGCACCGGTTGATCACTACCCTCCAGGATGCAGCGCATCCTGGAGGGTTCTTGCTGTCGGCCCACCGCCCAATTGCCCCACCTGAGCGACCTGCTTCGAATACGCCGCGCAAAGACCATTTGCGTTGCGCGCCCGATTGTGGTACAATGGACATTGCCCAAAAAATGGGGAGCGATACGGTCTTTGCCCTTTCCAGAGGATGGCCGGCAGGGCAGACTCCCACGAAAAAGCATCCTGGCATCAAGGAACCCTCGCAACAGTCCGCCAGGCCAGACAGTGCAGCCGAACAAGGCTGTTCACGACTTTCTCATATCATACAGTCGCTGCTTGGAGATACTCGCCGAAGAGAGGAGCGATCGACATGGCACGTTCCTTCCGCAGGCTCTGTTGTCTGAGCTTCCTGTTGGTCCTGGCCGCCTGCGCCGGCGACCCCACGCCGACGCCCGACCCGGTCGCGACCCAGGTCGCGATAGAGCGGGCAGTTGCCGCCACCTTGACGGCCAAAGTCCCCACGGCGACGAACACACCCGCTGACACCGCCACGCCAGCAGCCACCGAGACGCTCACGCCTACCGAGACGCCCACGCCCAGCCCGCCACCCTCCCCAACCCCGACGCCCAGCCCCTCGCCCGCCCCCACAGACACTACGACCCCCTCGCCGGCACCCAGCGCGACCCCCAGCCCGGCGGCGGCGGCGACGAGCAAGCCCAAAGTGACGTGCCGGCCTGCCAAGGTGGGATGGATCGGGTTCAAGCGACAGGACCGCTGCAACACGCGGACAGGGGAGGGCTGCGGTCCGGTAACCATCTGGGTGATGAAAGCAGACGGCTCGCAACAGGCGCCCATGTGCGAACCCGGCGACTACCGCTGGGCGCTGCAAGAGGACCGCACCCACCCGGACGGGACGTGGTATCTCGACGTGGCGCGGAACCGGGGCAACGACATCCGGCGTGTCTACCAGGACGGCCGGAAGGAGTGGATCATCGTCAACAACCGCAGCGATTGGGATCCCGCCCTGTCTGCCGACGGCTGGTGGCTGGCCTGGGTGACCAACCGGAACGCCAACGACGAGATCTATATCAAGACCATGGATTTCAAGGACCAGAACCAACGGCGCCTGACCGTGAACGAGTGGGAGTGGGACAAACACCCCACCTGGTCACCGGATGGCCGGAGCATTGCCTTCTACTCCAACCGGGCCGACTCCCTCAACGAGGCCACGCGCCAGATCTGGGTGATGGATGTGGTCAACGACCAGGGCGTCAATCTCCGCAACATCAGCGGACGCCCCAACAAAGTGGACACCGATCCTGTTTGGTTCAAATGGGATAACATCCCATGAGAGCTTGCCTGATTGTCCCGGTTCTGCTGTGCCTGCTCGTTGGCTGCGGAACCACGCCCACGCCGGCTGCCACACCTGCGGACACCCCCGATGTCATCGCGACCCAAGTAGCACGGATGAGAGCGACATCTGCCGCCGGGACAGCCACCGCCGTTGCCGCTGCCGCTGAAACTACCACAGCCCTGGCAGCCACATACCCACCCACCCATACGGCCACGCCCACGCCTACGGCTACGGATACACCCGCTCCCACTCCCACGCTGACACCAACCCCACTGCCCCCCTCTGCACTCCAGGGCCAGGTTCTGGACGAAAGCAGCGGCCAGCCGGTGGAGGGCGCCCAGGTTGCGGCCGGGAAGTGGCTCACAGCGACGGACGCCAGCGGCCATTTCATCTTCCCCAACCTTCCCCCGGGGCAATACACGGTCCTTGTTACGGCCGAGGACTATGATCCTGTCCTATCCGGCATCGTGGAGGTGAGCGCCGGGGAGCAAACGGTCATGGATGCCGCTCTGCCTCCAGCGGGTGCCGGGCAGTATCCCGAGGACCCCATGGCCACCAACCAGATCGACCCCGCGGGCGCGCCAACAGCTCAGGATGCCGAGCGGCTGGCACGACAGCAGGGCTTCCAAGGCGAAGTAGCCTCGATCCAGCCGGTGACGCTCAGCGGCGAATACCTGGTGAACTACAGGAAGGGAGACGCGATCCACTCGGCATTGGCGACGTTACACCATCCCGCCTGGGAGTTGGTGGGCAGCGACGCCCGGTCGTGGTACGTGGTGAAGGTGTGTGGCAACCTGGCCCTGGCGCGTGTGCCGAGCGTGGACATCCCAGCGAAAGTGGAGGCGCAGCCGCATCCGGTGGTCACAGTGGGCGATTCGGCGATTGCGGCCTGCGCCGATCCGTCAGAGCCATGCGACGTGGTGGTGGAACTTCCCGCCGGCTGGCACGGGATTGCGCTCGCCTGCTCGGAGGAGTGTGAGTGGCTGCAGGTACAGGCGGCAGGCGTTGCCGGCGGCTGCTGGGTGCCACGGGATCAGGTCGAAGCCCTGGGCGCTCTGAACGCGCTCCCCACTGTGTCGCAGGCTGCGGGCGGCAAGATCGCCTTCTTCTCCGATCGGGACCGGGAGCCCGGCTGGGTTGACATCTATGTCATGAACCCGGATGGTAGCCAACAAGAGCGTATCACGAGCGGCCTGGAGGTTGTCGCTCCGTCTGACCATGGCCTGTCGGGCCTGGAAGGTCGGCTGGACTGGTCACCCGCCCAGCACAGGTTCTTCTACCTTTCTTTGCCTTTGGGTCAGGGCTCGGCGCTGCATTCCATCGGAATGGACGGCCATGGCAATACTTTCGTAACCGATAGAGTGCTTCAAGTGTTCGATCTATCGCCGGATGGCAAGCGGATTGCCTATGGCACCTCTGGCACCCCGTTAGAGATTGCTGTGCTGAACCTCGATAGCTCAGATGGCAAGGCCTTGACCAACCAGACGACGCGGGAGATCCTGGGCATCAGGCCCGATTCATTCCTCCTTGGCCCAGCCTGGTCCCCGGATGGGAAACAGATCGCTTTCTACTCAGCCGCGGATGGCAGCCTGTCGATGATTAGGCCCGACGGCTCAGAACCGGTGCGTCTCAGTGCAGACATTGGCGTTCGAGGTGCGATCAAGATTGACTGGTCACCTGATGGCCGACACCTTGCCTTCGCCATCCTGGATCAGCAACCGCCGGGGTGGGATCTCGGAACATTGGAGATAGACAGCGGTCAGGTGCACAAGCTGGTTGAGGATGGATACGCGCCGGCCTGGTCCCCAAACTCGAGCCAAATCGCATTCCAGAGGAGCGATGGACACATATGGGTAGTCAATGCTGACGGGACTGGCCTGACCCAGCTCACCTTTAGTGGTCAGAACTGCTGTGCCGTCTGGATGCCGTGAGGCGCCATAGTGCGCCCAGCCTGCCTAGCGCGATCGCGCCTGCGGCGCGACAAGTTGGGGAGGGGAGACCCCCTCCCCAAACCCCTCCCCCAGAGTCCAGAGCTCCAGAGATCAGAGGGTCAGCGTTCAGAGGCGGCGGGGGCCACCACACACCGAAACCCGTCGTACCTGGCACGGGAGTACGGATAGTAGTTGTCGCGGTCGGCGCAGCGGACGTACCCCTGAAGGTTGTAGAACGACCCGCCACGCAACACACGGCGGACTTCGTCTCCGGCTTCCCAATTCTCCCGGCCGTCCCTCGGGTCGTAGGGATACCTGAACTCCGGTTCGCCGAAGCTCTTCCCCCACAGACTCCTCGTCCACTCCCACACATTGCCGGCCAGGTCCTCCGCCCCATATGGACTCACCCCGCCCGGGAAACAGCCCACAGCGCTGGTCGTGCCTACGGCCGTCTCGTCATAGTTCGCCCGGTTGGGATCCGGTTCGTCGCCCCACGGATAACGCCGTTTGGGGCTTGGGTTCTCTCTCAGGTGCGCAGCGCCAACTGCCCCCGCAGATGCGACCACGGGCTCAGCTGGAATCTCCTCCCCACCCCGCCCTGCCTTCTCCCACTCGGCCTCGCTGGGCAGACGTACCTCGTACTTCTCGGGCAAGCCCCCCACTCGTTCGGTCAACCACCGGCAATAGGCCACGGCCTCGTACCAACTCACAGCCACGACCGGGTGGTTGGGCAGGTTCCATGCTTCACCCAGGTTGAACGGCCCGGCAATTTCCTCTCTTTCCCGCCACTGCCATCCGGCCTCCGTCCAGTACTGCCGCTCCCCGTAACCCCCTGTATCCACAAAGGCCCGGTACTGGGCACTGGTCACCGGGTAGCGCCCGATCCAGTAGTCGTAGTCCAGGTGCTCGTTCCGGTGCTCACCCTCCCCCTCGCCCATCCAGAAAGGACCAGGTGGGATGTAGCAAAACTGCATCGCCTCGACGGTCAGAACTTCCGCCCGCGGGTCGCCCAGCCTCGATAGGACACGGCCCGAGGCAGCGCGCAACCCTGGCTTCACCCGCACGCTCTCCGCCATCGTCGCCAGTAGGACTTCCACCACCTGCCCTTTGCAGGCCGGCGTCACCCCGCCAGGCCAGGCATCAGCCACCGCCTCGCCGGCCAGCACCGCCGCCTGCCCCGGCTCGCCTGGCGCCTCTTGAATTAGCGCCCACAGGGCATCGCCGGCCGCCTCGTCGCGCTGCTGGATGATGCCCAGGTAGCCCACCGCCAGCAGGCTCACCTCATGCCAGTTGTCGTCGCCCACGTGGGCGGCCAGGGCCTCGACGACCGGTTCGATCCCCTGTTGCCCCTTCAGGGCGATAGCCACGCCCGCCAGGTACTCCTGAAAGGTGAGGTGGATGAAGCCATTCTGCCCGGCCCCCCGCTCCAGCAACAGCCCGGCGTGCTCGCGCGCGTCGGCCAGCAATTGTCGCGCCGCGCGCTCCGGCCCGTCGACGCCCCGCCCGGCATAGATCTCGACCAGCCTGCGGCGCATATCCTCGCGCTTGACCAGCCCCACGCCAGGGCTGGTCTCGTGCATCCACAGCGCCAGCGGGGCCAGCACGCGCACCGTTTCGACCACGTCCAGGTCCCGGCTCGGTGGGCGGCCCAACCCCCGGGCCAGGTTCCAGTGCTTAAGCAGCGTCTCGACGTATTTCTGGTAGAGCTCTACCCGCCGCTCGGGCAGGGTCACACCCTGGCGCTTCATCAGGGCCAGGATGGTCAGCAGCAAGGGGTTGGCTGCCAGGCGGCGCACGCCCGGGTTGCGTTGCACGCTGGCCAGCAGTTCCTCACGCTCGCGGGCTGCTTCCTGGGCGGCCACCGGCGTGTCTCCTCGCGCCGCCCGCTCCAACGCCCCGGTCCACTTTTCCACGAACAGCCCGATCTCCTCCTCGTCAAAGTCGACCAGGGTGCATTCCGCCAGGCCCTCGGCCATTGGCCGCACCTCGCGATAGCCGACGATGCGGCTGGTGAGGATGAACTTGTTGCCCCGCCGCCGGTGAAAGCTGAGAAAGTCCACCACGCGCTGGACGACCAGGTGGCGCCGGGCCAGGTCACGGACCTCGTCCAGCCCATCGAGCAGCAGCAGCGCCCCACCCTGGGCCAGCGCCTCGTCGAGCATGGAACCCAGGGGCAGGTCCACGCCCCGGTCGCGGTAATAGCCGGCGATGAACCGATGCAGGGGCACGTCGCCCTTATCCAGGGCAAGCGCATAGGCCGACAGGGGCAGCAGCACCGGCAGCCGGGCGCCCAGGCCCAACTCGTCCCCCTGGCCCGCGGCGAGCATGAGGGCCAGGTACTTGAGGAACGTCGTCTTGCCGGCGCCGGGATCGCCCAGGACGATGAGCCCGTCGTGTTCCCGCAGCAGATCCAGGGCCGGGCGTGGTTCGCTCAGGCGGGCGCCGATGGCCTCGGCCTCCTCGGCGCTGACCTCACGCCCCGCCAGATGCAGGGACCGCGCCCAGGTCTCACCCTCGGGCATCTCGATGCGGGCCTTGAGCGGCACGTACATCTCCACCAGGGGCAGGCGCAGGGCAACCTTGTCCGAGATGCCCATGCCACGGAACTCCAGGTAGCGGTAGCGGTCCACCAGGTGTTCCAGGTAGCGCTCGGTGGCCCGCTGCAGGTCGCGGCTGACCGGCGCCGGCGCCACAGGCGTACCTGGCGGTGCCCCAGGCTCGGTAGTCTCTTGCGGCATGGGGCGTTCCTGCAGGTAGGCAGCGTGGCGCCTGTACTGCCGGGGATTGAACGTTTGGACCTCCGCCAAAAGGTCGGGTATCATGTCCTGTGCTTCGCACTGCTCGATCACGGTCCCGACCATCTCCTCAAAGCTGAATTTGGGGCCAAAGTGGTCGAGGATGGGGCGAAAGGTCGGCCGGTCCTGGCAGAAGCGCCGCAGGTCGCCGGCGGTGAACGCATCGCGCAGCAGATTGCGCACGGCGGCGATGTTGTAGCCGTGGCCGGGTGGGCGCGCTGCCGCCGGCGGTGGCCGGCGTCGGATGTCGCGCCACAGCAGGTTGGGGTCGGCCACCACGATGACATCGCCCAGCACATCCCGGCCCACCGCCACGCCGCCT
>Ga0180437_10011562_pt1 | contig 10571 bp, 10 predicted proteins | sample SS_ome_4_FD_132410 | JGI IMG/M metagenome (GOLD analysis project Ga0180437, IMG submission 132410) | Hypersaline lake sediment archaeal communities from the Salton Sea, California, USA - SS_3_D_1 metaG | ecosystem: Environmental > Aquatic > Non-marine Saline and Alkaline > Hypersaline >... | reverse complement strand
TGAATACTTATATACTGGAGATATGGGTTATATTGATGATAAAGGGCTTCATCTCGAGGGACGTAGAAAATTTCTAATAAAACCAAAAGGTTACCAAGTATTTCCCCCAGAAGTCGAGGCTCATATAGCGGAATTACCCCAAGTTGAATTTGTGGGGGTAATTGGAGCCAAACATGAAATATTTACTGAAGGAATCGTTGCTTATATCAAGTTAAAGAAAAATGAAACGCTCACAAAACAAGAAGTAATAGAACATTGCAAGGAAATGGCATCATATAAAAGACCATCCATGGTTGTATTCTTAGAGGAGTTCCCCCTTAATCGTGTAGCAAAAACGGACTATGTGGCTTTGCAAGCAAGAGTTGATAAGGATATAGAGACTGAGAGGGCAAAAGGTGGATGGGATAAATAAGAAAGTAATATGAATATAAATTTTTCTAAATTATTTTTTTACACTATTTTTTAAAAGGACTATACTCTCTTCCCTCGCTTTTAGAAGAGATCTTTCATCTACACCCTTCATCTCCTCTGAAGGTAATAATTTTTCTTTTAACACTTTTTTATACCATAAATATTCGTCTTTTCTGCTAATGAAAGGATCTACCTCTCTAGTTTCTATGAATTCGTTAATATCTTTCTTTTTACCATTTTTATTTCCTTCTGTCAGATCAAAACGATAGTTATTATAAACTAAGAAGCAATGTACCATTGGAACATAAGGAATTTTATATTTATCTAAAATGTCTTGAGTCCCTGTTGTAATCTCTTCGGTAAATTTATAGACTCCTACATTTTTATGAATGGGAAGATCAAGTTCTCTAGCAAGACCTGCGATTATCGCATGTTTGGTTGTACATGTACCTTTATTTTCCTTAAACAATATCATGTCATCATCATATGTTGAATTGTATCCATATTCAATATTATGAATATAATTACAAGCTTCTTTAAATGAGTTTATCCCTAATTGCAAAAATTTCTTTGATATTTTCCCTTTTGAACTAACTTTAACATCTGGCAAATGATCATATGAATCCATGTTATTTTTAATGGCATTTTCTCATTTATTTTCATCGTTCATAAATTATAATATAAATTACTGTTTCTATTATATCGATATTGATTTCTTGTTAAACTGTGTATAAGGGGTCAAATCCTCCATTTTGCTATTTTTTTTATTTCATTTACTAATATGTCACAATAATCTGGTAGAATATGGATAATTTTTTTAAGTGCAAAAGAGTAATCTTAACCATACCTATAGAATTTTAACAAGTGGATAAAAAATGATTAAAACACGATTAACAGAAAAGTTTGGATTAAAGTATCCCATTTTTAGCGCTCCTATGGGTCCATTTTATACTACTGAGCTAACGATTGCTGTTTCAGAAGCGGGAGGGTTAGGAGTAGTGAGTCATGCAACCTTAAGAGGGAAGAATTCTGTACAAGATATGAAAGAGCAACTTTTTCATGTGATTGAACATACTGATAAACCTTTTGGAGTGAATATAAGGACTGCTCGAATTCAGACAGATCATAAAATAATGCTAAGAAAAATAGCTCAATGGACAAAGGGAAACCCTAAACTTCGAGAACAGCTAATTTATGTTCTCACAAGTGCAGGTGGTCCTCGAGGGGCGAGTAAAATATTAAAAGATAAGGCTCCTTATATTCATCATTTCCATGTTGCACCAGCATTATGGTTAGTAGATAAAGTATTCTCTTCGGGGTGTGATGGTGTGGTTGCCACTGGAACAGAAGGTGGAGGCCATCAGAGCTATGAGGGAATTTCTACATTAGTGTTAATACAACAAGTTTCTCAAAAGTATCCTGAAAAGCCTTTAGTAGCATGTGGAGGTTTCGCAACTCCAGAAGGGATCGCTGCTGGTTTAGCATTAGGTGCTGATGCTGTTGCCATGGGAACTCGTTTTATTGCCTCAAATCAGAGTGAATTTCATCCTAATTATAAAGCACTCATTCCACCCGCTACTGCGCGAGATACATTACTAACAACAGGTGGATTCGGTCCAATACGGCTTCTAAAGAACAAATATTGTCTAGAACATGGAAAAGTAATAAGTAAGGAAGAAAAGATAGAGCAAGAGTTAGCCTATAGTATGGATGAATATTTAAAGGATCTTTTAGCTTATGAAATTGTATATACAAAGGGAGATGTAGAAAATGGAGCGGTTCCTGTTGGTCAAACAGTTGGATTAATAGATTCCATGATGGATGTCGATGATATTTTAACTAATTTTACAAGGGAAGCTGAAAAAATTCTCAAGAATTTATGTTCAAATATAACATAAATTTTATTCCTTTGTCTTGATTTAATTAAGTCAAATTTATTATCTTTTAATTTATTTTTTTATGTCTGACAATGAATAGGAGCTCTACTAATTTAGAACGCAAGATAAAGGAATTATCAACACTCCATTATAAAGCAATAACTATTCTAGAAAAATGTAGAAGTTGCGGAACTTGTGTAAGATTTTGCCCATTGAATATCCGAAAATTTAATGAAAAAGGTAAGGCGATAACCATTAGTTCAAATAGAGATTGTGGCGGTTGTTCAGTTTGTTTTCATAGATGTCCTAACAATGCAATTGAATTAATTCAATTGAAAAAAAAAGATTAAAAAAGATTTCCCTAAATTTTCTGAAATTACCTTAAAGTTTCCATTTATATAGATCTTCATCAGGAACATAACTCATCATGACCAGATCCTCCCTAATTTCCCACCCTAACTTCTTATAAAAGTTTATGACTGAAATATTATATTTTTCTATAAAAAGGTGAATTTTATGAATTCTCATCCGTTTAAACCTTAGCATTAGTTCACTCATTAACTTACAACCGTAACCTTTTCTTTGATATTTAGGATCTACTGCTAGATGATGGACATATCCTCTTCTTCCATCATATCCTCCTAGCACGACTGCAATTATTTTCTCATTAATTTTTCCGACAAGAAAAAGATTTGGATTTCTCTTTAACATTTTTTCAATTTCCTCTTTAGTATCGGAAGACCCAACATTGATTTCCGCTTTTTTCCATAGATTAATTATCGTAGTATAATCCTTCATGTTAAATAATTCAATGTTCATGATTTTCACATTATAATTCTTTGGTCAAATCTGCTATTTGTTTTCTAATTTCTATTTTTTTATCCATGATTTCTTTTATATGCTTAGAAATTTGTTTTCTTTTCTTTAAATCCGAGGGAATTGGGAGTTTTATTTCCATAATTCTATTTCCAACAGTTGCAATTGTTCCTTGCACGAAAGTAATTGCTTTAATTTGATCTTGTACTATACCCAAATTCAAGAGGTATAATAGGAGATAGGAATCAATTGCCTTATCATTAGGTAATACTTTTAACTGATAAATATGGCTCTGAATTATAATTTTGGTATCTAAGGGAGTCACATATGCAGTTTTTCCTATTAAATTTGGACCCCCATCTTTCACCAGAAGAATATCTCCTACCTCAATATTTTGTTTAGCATTATATTGAAAATAAACCTCTTCTGAAGTTTTTTTATGAGAGTCTAAATTAATTTCCCAATTAATCAATTCAGAGGTTCGAATAAATGGTATCTCTCCTAATCCATATACATTAGATCCTATTTCATTTCCACGAGGTAAATACCCCCTTTTATTGGTATAGATGATTTTTCTCTTTGCTAGACTTTGTATTGACTCAAGAACATATTCTTCTTCTTTATCAAGAGTATCTAGAGTTTTTATTACTCCCGTATAATAGTTTGGAATAAAGATGTGATTTTTAATTTGGCTATAATCAATTTTAAAAACCATCTGGTTTTTTGTATAATCCAGTTTATTACATTCTTTCATATTATAATGTAGATCATACAAATCATCATTTACAATAAAATCTCCGTTTGCATTCAGTTTTTTAGAACCATCTTTATTTAGCATATAAAGGATTTTTCCATCTTTATCATGTCCAACATTATTTACAATTGCAAAATTAATGGAATAGTCATTCGGAATATTATCTAACTTCTGGAAGAAAAGGATACTAGTCTTATTGCAAGTATAGGGTTGAAAAGTGTTTTGATCTAATGAAGCGATCCCTAAAATTTTACCATTAGAAGTTAAATATTCCCAAATATAACGATCAGAAGGATTTCCAAATATTCCTTCAGGTAATATAATTCCTAACTTTCCTTTATTTTTCAGTAGTTGAACACATCTTTCAATAAAAAGAATTTGAGGAGATTGTTGCCTAACTATTTTTTGCAGCATTTTCCATTTACCATTATGATATTTCCAAGAATGAGCTAATTGATAATTTTTGAGAATGTGTTTTTCCATAATTGGAATTTTTGCTCCAAATGGAGGGTTAGTAAAAATATAATCAAATGAATCATTCTTGATTTGAGAATGGGCTGCTTGGCGATAACTACTTGGATCTAATGAATCTTCACAAAATACACAAGATTTACCTCCACCAAGAATTTCTAAGTATAACTTACAAATTTTTGCTAAAAATAGATCCTTATCTATTCCAAAAAGATTTGAGATTATTGCTTTTCGAATTTTCTGATCATCAGTTTTTGCCCATAAATAATCCTTAACTTCAAGTAAAAAACCACCATGACCACAAGCTGGATCTAATATCTTCGAATTAATAGAAGGGTTTAAAAAATTAACCATAAATTTGACTACACTTGAAGGCGTAAAGAATTGACCTGCTTCGTCTTTTAAAGCTTTACTAACGAAAATCTCGTAAGCATCGTTAAGGATATCTTTAGAAGAGGCGATGAGTGAAATATCTTGCAATTCTTTGACGACTAGAAATAATAATTCCTTGTTCAACCCTATTTTTTCATCTTCATCAAAAATGTCTCTATATAGGACTTTTACTTTCTCATCGAAAAACTCACGTATTCTATATAATAATTCCTCCTCAGATTCACCAATTTTAATGCAAAAATCAACATATTCAGAGGGAGATTTCTCAATTTCATCAATTAATTTGCACATTAAAAGATTTATTATTTCTTTAGACCTAGTGCGTGTATCTGTATCGATATATTTTAATTTTGCATAAAGATGGTCATTAATCTCACTAAATTTTTCCTTTAAATTTGATATTTTCCGTAAGTCTTTTTTCTTAATTTTGAAATTCATTCTTCATAACAGAATATAATTTGACTATTCTAGTTATTTATTTTCTGTATAATTTATTATTCTTTTTTATTAAATGCAAATTAATGTTAATTATGGCTTCACATAATTTTGATTTCGGTAATTATATAGAATTTAATATAAAAAAGAGATTTGGAATAATTAAACTCAACAGAATTCATAGATCCAATGCTTTCTCTATTGAACAACTCGAAAATTTGAAAAAAGCTATTATATTTTGTCAGAAAAGTGATGATGTTAGGGGGATTGTACTTACTAATAATGGTTCCTCCTTTAGTACAGGAATGGATTTGGGAGATATTGATGGAAGTGATCATAAAGCAGTTAAACATCTTGAGAGTACTGCCGCTAGTATCTGCAAATTACTATATAATGGAAAGCCAGTCATATGTGGAATAAATGGTCGAACGCTGGGAGAGGGTGTAGTATTTGCTACATGTTGCGATTATAGAATTGCGACAAAAGATTCATTTTTTCAAATGCCAGAAATTTACTCGGGAATATTCCCTGGGACAGGTTGTATTCTATTATTCACGAAAATAATCGGAATTTCTTGGACTAAAAAATTGTTAATGTTTAGTGAAAGAATTACATCTGAAAAAGCTTTAGAAATCGGTTTAATTGATCAAATTGTAAATTCGAAAGAAGAACTAATGGATGAAATATCAAAAAAGGCAAGATTTTTATTCACTAAGCAACAAACTGTTTTAAATGCAATTAAGCTTTGTAGTAATCATTTAATGGATAAATCATTTTATGATGGATATGAACTGGAAAAATTGGGATCAGCTTGGTATGAATTTGAGGATAATCAAGAATTTCTTCAAATATTCAAAACTAAATTTGATTGGAATACAACTTAGTATGGTTAAAACAAAAAAGAAAAAATAACAAAATCTTTAAATCGTTCTTTAAGTTAATTATGCTTAGCTAATAGGTAACATTTAGCCACTGATTTAACAATTCTTAGAAGAGAAAAAAGCTGAAAGCAAATAAAAGAAATTTGTTAAAAAAACCAATGAAAAAAAGGTGAAAATAGTTGGGAAAAGTAAATGACTCAAAAGTATTTATTGGTAGGAAGAAATCGATGAGCTATGTGATGGCATCCATGGTTGTCTTAAATGAAAAACCCGTTAGACTTCTAGCTCGTGGTAGATCCATCTCACGAGCAGTAGATGTTGCTGAAATACTAATAAACAAATTTGTACCAGGTGCAAGCTATGGAGAGATATTAATTGATACTGAAACTATGACCAATAAAGACGGTACGGATTCTAACGTATCATCAATTGAAATTGAGATTATACCACCAAAGAAATAACAGGGATAAGATTATATAAAGCCAGGAGAAATTCAGGAGATTTTCTCGCTTTTTTTTATTTTTATATCTTTATGATATCATATTCAAATCACTATTTTATTTTTTGATTATATTGTCAATTCAAATTTCAATAAGAAGTATAATAAGTAACCAATGCTTCTCGAAGAATTATTAGTTTCTTAGCGATAAAATTTTAATAGATGATCGTGAATGTCTAGAAAAAGGAGTATTATTTATATTAGTTTGATTTTACTATTTGGATTTTTAATAAATATTATTCCAATTAAAGCAGAGATCCCCCCAGGTCCTGCTATCCCGGAGTTTTCATTAAATGGAAAAGTAGATTATTTAATTATAACTACAGATAAATTTCATGAAGAAGTCGAGCCTATTTCAATCTGGAAGACCCAAAAAGGATTATCTACTGAACTCAAAACAGTCCAAGAAATTGAAATAGAATATTCTGGAGCAAATTTAGGGGAGAAAATAAAAAATTGTATTAATGAATACTATCAAAACAATGACACTAAGTGGGTATTATTAGCTGGAGATCATCCAAGATTACCTTCTCAGTATGTCAAAGCTGTAGAAGATTTTCCTTATGATGGTGATGTTGTAAATTGCGATTTTTACTATGCTGATCTAGATAATGATTGGGATTTAAATGGCGACCATGCATATGGTACGGCTTTAGATGAGTATGATTTTAAGCCTGAAGTTTTTGTTGGACGGATTCCTGCGAATAATGAAACTGAAATGCAGATGCTTATTCAAAGATCTTTGAATTATGAAAAGAATCCAGTCGTAGGCTCTTGGATGGAACGAGCGATATTTGCAGGTTCAATCCTTTACTTTGCTTTAGATTGGAATGGAGATGATGTTGTCGATTATGGGGAATGTGACGCAAATCGAGTAAACAACTTCATTAATTCCACTCATTTTCCTGGATGGAACACAACTTTTTTAGCTCAAACACAAGGAGTAAAAGGTTCAGATTATTATAGTGATATGCAATTTTCGTCAGGCAATTTAAAAAGAGAAATTAACAAAGGAAGTAGTGTATGTACGATTTTTGCACATGGAAGTCCACAGGGGTTTGGGATTGATAAATGGACGACAGATTATGATGGGGATGGGCTTTTTGATTATACGGCATGCCCATTTAATGAAAGTGGTATCGCTGTTGATGTAGAAGAGTCATACACTTTATTAAATACTGATTCTACTGGCCTCAATCCTCGGGATGGAAGATTTAGTTTCTTTTACGTTGGCAGTTGTAGTACTGGTACTTTTGACGAGTATGACGAAGATTGTTTAGCTGAATATTTATTGAAAAAAGCAGCTATCGGAGTGATTGCATCCAGTGAGGTTTGCTGGGGTGAGGATCAATGGTATGAGCGAGAGCATGGTGGTTGGTTTATAGAAGGATTAGGTTTCCGTTTGTGGGAACAATTTATGATTTCAAACAAACCTGGTGAAGCATTTGCTCTCGCAAAGGCAGACTATGAAGCAGATAGAGCCATTTCTGCTGAACCATATGAATATCCAGAATGGCACGATAAATGTCTTAAGCAGTATAATCTATTTTGCGACCCTGAACTTTCAATATGGAAAAAAATTCCAAAACAACTAAATATGAGTGAACTATCAGTCAATAATGATAATTTCACGTTAGAAATAACAGCTGAGGGTGAATTAGTTGAAAATGCGACTTTTACACTTGAAAAGGATGGAGAAATTCTATGGAGAGCTCAGAGTGACGTGAACGGTGAGATTTATATTCCCTTTTCTAATGATCTATTAGAAGATATGACATGTACGATTTATAAGGATGGTTATCTGCCTTTTCAAGAAATTTATGATGAAGCGCCGACTTCGACTACCACGACTATTCCCGGATATAACTTGATCTTTCTTATCTCTCTATCTGTAATTTTATCAGTATTATTAGGTAAAAATCTAATGAAATTGCAGAAAAAAATAATAAAGAGATGAAACTCAAATTATTCTTTTTTTTTTTTTAAGATTTTCAAGACGCAATTGGAAAGATTCGATATCTTCGTTAGAAATTTTATGCTTTTCAAACTTCTTCATCAATTCGATAAACGGTTGGACCAATTCATGCTCATAGACATTACATGTCTGATTTAATGTATTTACATCAAAAATCAATGCCGAATTCATTACCTCTCCCATTCCTAATACATCACGAAATATAAGCTGATTATCATCGGTATATGAAAGCACGACAATATCTTCTAATATCTGCGATCCATCATTTTTTTTGATTATCTTAAATTCACACATAGCATTAAGAAATTTTTTAAAATACGCTTAATAAAATAAAATATAGCAAATATTTTAAAAGTTATATCTTAAAAAGCAAATAAAGGAATTTGATGAAGTATGGCAAGACCTTATCAAAAAGCAAACATCCCTGGGCCCGAGATGGGAACCAGCGTGTATGAGCCTAAAGTCATGGCAAATTTGTTGAAATCTCCAAAACGAAAAGTTTTTATCATCGGTTCTGAATCATTAGACAAAAACTTTCATCTCGATGGAAAACCCGTAGCAGACTATTATATTGAGATCGCACAAAAATTACAATGTCATGTCGTCGCCACTGGTCATACTTATAAGCATTTAGATGGAAAAATCGATGCAGATAAATTATGGGATATGTCCTTGATAAATATCACCGGTAGATTAGTTGATAAAGATTGGAAAGGGTTGGATGGAAAAGGACAATATAATATGGCTATTTTTGGAGGACATCAAGTTTTTTATGTTTCCCAAACACTCAGTCGTATTAAAAATTATTCCAATTGGGTAAAAACAATAGAGCTTGATAAATATTCACACCCAAATGCTCGTTTTAGCTTACCAAATTTAAGCAACGACGATTGGAAACAATTTTTAGAAAATGTAATAAAACTATTATAAGAATTAATTTAAATAACTAAAAATAAGAGGAAAATGTAAATATGAGTTTTAGCGATATCCCTGTGGATGTAGGACCGGTCTACGAAGGTGAGCGAATAAGAGCAAAACAAATGTATGTTGAGCTTGGTGGTCCTAAGATCCAGAAGCATTTTGAGTTAGTACGCGTTAAAGATCCAAAGGAAATCAAGGATGGACAGGTTTTAATCCACGGTCCTGATTTGAAAGATATGAAAGAGGGTGAAAGATATCCTATTGGTATATTAGTTGAGGTTGCTGGAGAAGAACTTGAAGAAGACCTCGAAGCTGTTTTTGAGCGAAGAGTTCACGAGTTTTGTAATTTCGTAAATGGAATTATGCATCTCAACCAACGCTACACGAATTGGATGAGGCTCTCAAAGACTGCATACGAGAAAGGTTTTAACTCTTTAGATTTGCTTGGAAAGGTGTTAATTCGATTATATAAAGCAGAATTACCCATTATTAAACAAGCCCAAGTAACATTTTTTACTGAAGAAAAATCTATTGAGAAACCTTATGATATGGCAATGGAAATCTATAATAAGAGAGATGAACGTGCGCGAACAATCCATGACGAAGATGTAGATATGTTTTATGGATGTGTATTATGTCAATCGTTTGCTCCCACACACGCTTGTTGTATAACACCAGACAGAACATCTCTATGTGGATCAATCAATTGGTTTGATGCTCGCGCCGCTGCTAAGGTGGACCCTAAGGGACCAATTTATGAGGTACCTCCAAAGGAATGTCTAAATAAATTAGCTGGGGAATATACTGGTGTAAATGAGATGATTAAAAAGCGATCTCTCGGAGAGATAGATAAAATATATTTGTACAGCGGAATGGAATTTCCTCATACCTCCTGTGGATGCTTCGAAGCAATCGATTTTTATATACCTGAAGTTAATGGGCATGGAATAGTTGACCGAAATTTTGATGGCGTCGCAATCAATGGACTTCCTTTTAGTGCTATGGCAAATCAAACTGGAGGTGGAAAACAGATGCCTGGATTTAACGGAGTGAGCATCCAATATATTGTTAGTCCGAAATATCAACAATACGATGGCGGAGTTGAAACGATTGTATGGATGCCAAAAGCTGTTAAAGA
>Ga0180437_10011559_pt1 | contig 10574 bp, 10 predicted proteins | sample SS_ome_4_FD_132410 | JGI IMG/M metagenome (GOLD analysis project Ga0180437, IMG submission 132410) | Hypersaline lake sediment archaeal communities from the Salton Sea, California, USA - SS_3_D_1 metaG | ecosystem: Environmental > Aquatic > Non-marine Saline and Alkaline > Hypersaline >... | reverse complement strand
CTTCCCTGATAGTATCTGTCATTACCCTGCGGGAGCCCTCGTCCATCTCCGCTCCGTCTGTTCGGTGCCCAACAGCACAAAGCTGCTTAGTTCCGGCACCAACAAAAGCTGACCTTTGAAGTTGTGTTCTAAGCAAATGTGCTTCATCCGTGTCAATACCCAGTTTGCTGGCAACCCGGCTGTCAAACTTTCTGCTGCCAATCGGTATCTGCTTGACAAAATTTATTTCTTCTCCCTGCCTGCTATATACAACCGTTGTAAAAGCACTCCCCAGGTCCACAAATACTGACGTCTGCTCCTTATCATTTGCACGCTTAAAACTACGACGAAAACAACGAAATAATGAGCAGGCGGAAGGTTCGATGCTCGCCGCCTCAAAGCCCGCCTTTTCCAGTAATTCGATGTGGTCCCGGATATCCTTATCTTTAACCGCAAAAACAACAACCTCCTGCTTTAGCTCCTGTCCCTGACTAACCCGACCAGCCGGCAAATAATCGATGACATCATACTCAGAATCCAGCCCAAATCTCTGATACATCTCTGGCTGCACACTGTCTCTGAGTCTTTCTTCGTTAGAGTCGCTCACGCGCAAGCTTGTTAGTTTGAGACTTGCGTGCGGCAGACTTGAAACAACCGCTTTGCCCGAAAATCCGCTTTCTACATACATATCACGGAGCATTGAAACGAGCCTTTCGGTGTTAAGCTGCTTTGCGCCCCTGGCCCGGTATCGTTTAGCCGCAGCCATCACACGGCCATTTGCACCATTGTCGGCAAGTTGAATCATTTTTACCGAATCGTGGCCTATATCCAGACCGATTGGGCTTTGCCCTTTCAGTTTCTTCATTGCATTTATCAATGCATTTATCATCCGGCTCTGCCTTTACTCACTCGCATATCGAAATAAAACCTGTAACCGGCTCTACATTAACCGTCTTTGTCGTCGAGCCTGCCTGCAGCGTTACACTCCCGCTGTTCAACGGACTGCCTCCCCCCTCGTAAGGACTGCCCAGGTAATCGAAGCTCACCGTATCTGAATCAAAGCCCGTGCTGTTAATATGCACTTTCTCCAGACCCTCATCCGCAAAATCCACCACGTAATCATCACCTTTGTTGACCGTGTGAGGAATCGTCGTACCATTGCTGTCCACTACCAACTTGTAACTATCATCAGCTGTATCAAAGACCACCGAGTAATTACGTCCCCTGCTTATCGAGATACTTCTGGCGTATTCCATATCGGCGGCCACCATATCCGCGGCGGCGGTAAGCTGAAAACCACCAGCCGAACTCGCCAGCGGAATCGCCATCGCTGCCGCTATCCCGAGTATTATTACGACAATAAGTATCTCTATTAACGTAAAGCCACGACTACTCATAGCACGGCGTCTCCCACACAAGATAGCTGAGCGTATCGCGTGATTTGCGCCGCTGAAATAGTCTGTGGCAGCAGCTAACTTCATATATCTGACCTCTGAATATAAATTCAATATCTTACCCCTTATTTCGACTTCTTTTATAACCGGCTTTACCAACCCTATTTGCACAAACTGATTGCCTGTGAACAACACTCCGGAAAGCCTCCATGCACCCCAGCGGGAAATACCCCCTTGCTTTTCAGCAGGGCATAAATACCCTGTTATTGGCCGTTCTACAAAGGTGAAATCAAGGCAGAACTGATACAACCGTTACAAAACTAATCAGCTGCAGTATCTATGAAACCGCTGGCTTTCTTCCGTCAGATATCCGTGTCATTAAACACGGCAAAAAATATTTCCCCCTTCCTGTGAACAGCCGATAAACACTTCCCAGACCTGATTTTTTGTCCTGTGCGAATCGTTTCAAACTTGATTATATCAGTCTCTGTTTATGCTCTTAAAAAATGCCCCACCCGCCGGAGACCATTTCTCGAGCGTTGACTCATCCCGCCATATCTCCAGGGACGCCTTTATAGGAGCCCCCCTAATCGTAACCGAACTGGCGGAGCCATCCGCGTTTTTTACCCCGTTACCGAGAACGTATAATGCACCCAGCACATCAATCTTTGCGTTATTAAAGTGTTTCATATCAATATGATGTCCTATCTGGGCATAACCAGTAATATCGAGTTTTGAATCGTCCTCCTCAATTTTAAGATCACCTGCAACCCATAGTGCAGGAAAGTTCTTACAAGCTACAATCTCGTTCAGTTTTCCAGCGCCACTTATTTGAAGATTGCCTTTCACAACCAACGTGCCGTGCACAACGACGTTACCATCGATTGACAAATTCCCATCTCGATAATACAGGCCTGCCGGATTTGAGCTGCTCGGTCCTAATGTTATATCCTGCAATGTATCCGTATTTATTACCGCTGCTGTATAACAGCTCGAATCAATATAATAATAAGGCGCATAGTCCGCTTCAGAAATACCGGGCAGGCTCACCGGTGGACTGCTTACGCCAGCGTACTGCTGGCCCACGGCTGTACCAGTTATCCCGTCACTGGCATAAGCATCGCCATTAATCTCTCCCAGGATATCCATTGTATCATGGTAATAAACATCGCCATAAACCGTCATTGCCGAAGGCAAAGCTTCTTTGTTTACCTGCCAGTATGCTATAAAGGGATGAATCCTCAATTTCGCCTGCAAACTGCACTCACCTGTCTTTTGTCCGCCTCGTTTTCTGTAGCCACTGCTTGTTACCGTGTAATTACACCTGTCCATCGCATCCGATGTGTCACGAGCTACTGTAACGTCATAGTAACCATCACTACCCGCCACAAGCTGCTGATGCCCTTCTCCACCCCAGTATTCGGCATCAATGTCCTGCGGCTGCAATAATATACCTTTGGCGTGCTGCAGTCCAGATTCCGCCAGATAATCCACCTGCGTCCGTAAAATCATATTCTGGCCGCAAGATAATTCTACGTCGCTGCGAGCCAGAAAACCAATAGCCGCCGCTGCCGCTGCCATTGTAACCAGCAGTACCACAAGCAGCACCACACCCCTCTGCCGACTCACTGCATCCAGCATATATTTGTCAGATTTCATTTATACCCTTCAGGGTAGTAACCCACCACAGGCGGGTAAAATTGCCGCGAGTAAGATTTTAATCCGCCTCAGGCGGACCGGCTACCCGCCAGCCGTGCCAGAGCCCATCTCGGCAGGCGAGAAAACCGAATATCTCAATCGTGAGCACTATAGTATGTCACCATTCCGTTATTCGTCATCATCGCTTGATACCAGATTTCCGCCTGCATCCAGAAGATGGCCTGCCCAAGCCCCAACAGATGAGTTTATCTGGTATTCGTTCATTTGACCTTCCTCACCAAGCTCAAATAATATACTCACAAATCTGGTTTGCGGCGGGGCACTATCAAACCGAAACCTAACGTTTTCGCACGAATACATTAAAACTATCTTGTTCTTACCTGCTCCGTAACCACTCCACCAGCCGCTTTCAAGCGTTGAAATATCGGATAAGCCCAGTTCAGTATCGGAGCTAGACGAAAATGTTACCAGTTTTAATTTGCTGCGTCCTGAACCCGTAGCTACATAAACAATCTCCTGCAGGTTAATATGACCGTCACCATTGTCGTCCGAACGCCATACCGCAAAGCTATCATCACTTTTTAGACAAAGCAGCCTGCTGTGACGCAGCAAATCCGAAATCCTCAGTGTCGCCACCCTCACTCTCGCCTGTTTGTCATAGACATCGGCACCAATGGCACTGGCAGAGCTTATCGCATACGCCAGCGCCGCTATCGAGCTTAATATCACACCTGCAACTACCAACGCCATCAAAAGCTCAACCAGCGTAAAACCTTTTTTAGCAGTCCTGCACATCCTGCAGTTACCTCATTTTAACCATCCGATACCAGCCGTGACACCTGTGCCATCTCAAGCCCATCGTAATATACCCGCACTGTTACCAATATAAAGCCCGGCTCTGCAAGATCGCTCTCCTGCGCGACATAAACATACTGACAGCCTGCATCCCTGGAAAATCTTGCATAGCGAGGCCCGACCAGCACATTGCCTGAAGCATCCTTAACCCCGCCGATAGACTCACTGTAACCGTCATAACTTGATACAATAAGGTCGAACGGCAAAACAACAATCTGCTCAATCAAATCAGCAGCCAGCTTTGCCGCCAGTGTCCGATTTACTCCTTCCTCTCGAACGTTTGTCCCGCCTGTAAACGGGAGGAGTACAGCAGCCGACGCCACCGATAATATAACTATCGATAAAATCGACTCGGCAAGTGTGAACCCTCCTGCTCGGCGGGTAAATGTATTCTTTTTGCTCAACTTTATCTCCACACACCTGCCTGCGACTTGACTGAGCTCACCGAAGTCCTGCAGGCAGAGAAAAAGGGCTGACCATCGCTCAGGTTACAACTCAGGTGGTCAGCCCCGGTTTTTTAACATTTCCAACTACATTACATGCCGCAAATCCACTTGCGCGACACTGTAATCCACAGGTCATCAGTAGCTCGTATGGTCATCGTCGTCGGCGTTAAAGGCACCAGTACTCGTATTGAAATACCAGCCTGCGTTGCCGCCGCCGGGACTGCCCGTGCCCGTTTCTACGTTAGGGTCGTCTACGAACGGATTGGTCGGTATCTGCTGAAGATAAGGACCGTAGTCCGTCCCACTAGCCCCTGCAACATCCGTTTGATCCGTCATACAATCTTCAAATGAGGCACTGCCTGCACCAGGAAGGTCGTCATTGTGCTGAATTTTGTAAAGCTCAATCTGCGAGCGGACCGTCTGAAGGTCGCTGCAGAGACTCGAAAGCTTCGCATCACTGCTTGCATCGCTGAACTGAGGTATTACTATCGCAGCCAGGATACCGAGAATCACAACCACAATAAGAATTTCGACCAATGTGAATCCGCCTTTTGCTTTCATTTTTTTGCTCCTTTGCTTGATTTTGAGTAATTCATTACTTAATTAATTGTTACCTTAAACCGCACTTTGTTATACCGGTTATCCAATCCCTGATTGTACTGCAAATTATCGCCTAAAATAAACCAGCACTTAACCTCTCTGCCCCACAATGATTCATACGCCACGGTCGTGGCGTAATTGCCGCCCTGCATTGCCCTCCAATCAGTTTTGCACGTTTGATTGCCTTACCATTTATCACATCAAAATCATTTTACCTGCCAACACCCTGTAAAAAGGGCTGTTCAACGTCCGAAAATAAAGCTTACACCTCAACCGCCTTTATGTCTGACGCCTTGGAAAACATATAAAACAATTTCAATTCAGCCAAATGGACAAAATGGCAATTTTCCACCAAGGCCCTATAATCTGATATATGATGGTAAATTGAAAATACTAACCCCCCTGCTTTGTCGCCCCATATAAGCAAGCTCAATCCGAATAAAATCTATCCCGTTCAATGCCTCTTCGACCCTGTCTGCCCATTCAATTACCACAACCGAACTGTCATAACAATAATCATCGAACCCAAGCATCTCGAATTCTTGCAGTGACCTCAGGCGGTACGCATCAATATGATAAATGTCCAGTGACTCCATTTTGCGATTTTTCGCAAAATGGGAACCCGGCCTGCCTTCATACTGATTAACTATTACAAACGTCGGGCTGTTAACCCCCCTGAGGCTGTCCTGCATTCCCGTTCCCGCCCCAATCCCCTTTATCAGACAAGTCTTGCCGCTGCCTAACGGCCCATAAACACCTATCACTTCCCCGCCCCGCAACTGTTTGCCCAGCTTTGCACCAAGCTCAACAGTTTCCTTCGGGGTTTGTGAGTTAAACTTAAACTCCATCGCTAATCTCTGTAATCCGGCCCTTCAAATCAGGTGGTCATAACCTTTTGCCTGCAACTGTTCTGTGTCACCGTTTTTGTACCTAATCATTACAGTTTTGTCTTTCGTCGTCGTTCCTATCTTAGTTACCAAAACTCCACAATGCCATTTTTCAGCAAGGTTCTCATACTCACTTTCAGCGAGTGTAAAAAGCAGCTCAAAATCCTCACCGTCGTTCAACGCCGCCTCCAAGGGCTTGTCTTTGTCATTTGCGGCCTGCGATATTGGTATCGAATCCGCCTCGATAATCGCTCCAACTCCAGATTTCTCACAAATTCGTCTCAAATCAACGCTCAACCCGTCGCTGATATCTATCATCGAATGCAGCTTAACCATCCGGGCTATCCTTATCGCCTCGCTGACCCTTGGCTCAAAGACAAGATGCTTTGCCGCTCCTCCTCCAAGATGGCCTGTAACGCATATAGCATCCCCCTCACGCGCCCCGTCGCGTCTCACCGGGCTGTGTCCCGCCCGCCTGCTCAGCATTGTAACATTGACAACGAGACTGCCGTCCTTTTTATACCTGCAAATGTCACCGCCTATTACCGGACAGTTGTATTTATCTCCCGCCTCGCACAATCCCTCGTAAAGCTCCTTCAATTGTTTCTCGCCATATCCTTCCGGCAATCCAACAGTTGCAACCGCCCCTGCCGGCACCGTCGCCATCGCTGCACAATCACTTAAATTCACCGCCATAGCCTTGTAACCAACCTGCCTTAAGCTCGCACTGTCCAACTCAAAGTGCACCCCCTCCATCAGCATATCGGTGGTAATCAGAACCGTAACACCATCGGCCAATGCCACCTCCGCCATATCATCACCTATTGCTATGGGGAATTGCGACTTGTCCAGCGTTCTCTGCCCGGCAAACCACCTGGTTATCGCATCTTCGCCAGATTTCATCTGTCACCCAGTCTCTTCTTCCAGTATCTGATTTGCTTTTTGATGTCACGCGGGCCCGCCGACCCTGTAGTCTTGTAACGCCCCGCAACGTTCGCCGCACCTAACGCCTTGTAAACGTCCCGTTCCGCTGCCGGGCAATACCTGCTCAACTCATCCAGTGTAAGTTCGCTAAGCTTACATCCCTTCCTCTCGCAATAGCTCACCAGCTTGCCCACCGCCGAATGGGCCGGTCGAAAAGGCATCCCCTTTGCCACCAGATACTCGGCCAGCGAAGTAGCATCGCAAAATCCGGCTTCCATACCTTCCGCTATTGTTTCCAACTCGAACTCGGTATTCAATACTACCTGCTCTGCCAGTGGCAACGACTGCCGAATCGTATCAGCCGCCGTGAAAAGATGTATCTTATCTTCCTGTAAATCCCGGTTATAGCCGGTCGGCTGTGCTTTTAACACTGACAACATACCGACCAGTGCACCATAGACACGACCAGTACGGCCACGTATCAGTTCCAGCACGTCGGGATTGCGCTTCTGCGGCATCATACTCGATGAGGTACAAAAACTATCTGCAATTCGTATAAAAGCAAACTCATTCGACGAATATACCACCAAGTCTTCCGCTAACTGCGACAGATGCGAGGCAATCATCGCACAATCGAAAATAAACTCCGCACAAAAATCCCTGTCACTTACCGCATCGATACTGTTCCTGCTGATGCCGGCAAAGCCAAGCCGCTTCGCCGTCTCGCGCCGCTCCAGCCCTAATGTGCTACCCGCAATCGCACCGCTGCCCAATGGCGATACATCAGCAAGCTTAACGCAATTGTTCAGCCGAACGGAATCACGCTCGAAACGCTCCACAAAACTCAATAAATATCCACCGATGCTTATCGGCTGAGCTTGCTGCAAATGCGTATAACCCGGCATCAATCCATCAACGTATTTCCCCGCCTGCTGCAGAAGTGCACTTTGCAGCTCCCTGATTTCACGCTGCAAAATATCCACCTCATCTTTCATCCACAACCTGATGTCCGTAGCCACCTGGTCATTTCTGCTGCGCCCCGTATGAAGTTTCCTGCCCGCATCGCCTATTGTTTTTATCAAAGCCGCCTCAATAGCCATATGGATATCTTCCTGCCTGTTGTCGAACCTGAATTTGCCCTCTTCTATCTGACGGCCTATCTCAACAAGCCCTTTTTTTATCTTGCTGAACTCAGCTTTGCTTATCAGCTTTCGCTCGCTCAGCATTTTTGCATGCTCGATGGAACCGGCAATATCATATCTGTACAGCCGTTTGTCTATCGAAAGACTCTCCACAAAAGCAACCGTCAACTTATCAGGGCCGCCGCTCAACCGGCTCTCCCAGCTTTTAGCTTTATTCGACATTTCTCTATCTCTCCAACAAAACCTATCCGTTGAGATACTATGATTACCCTTATTGCCTGTCAAGAACAACCACGCCTTTTTTGCTTGCCCCGGTCTGCGACCAGACGTTATATTAAATCGTTAACTAATGAAAACTCTTCTTTCCATAATCGCCGGACCATTATTTTTGGCCTCAGCCGCCGCATACTTCTATGTCAAAATCAAAATGCGTCCCCGAGACCCTGAACTCGACAACTACTACTGGGAGTTCGAAGACCGGCATCCACAATACGCCAGATACACAAAATTCTGCCGGCTCACATTCGTCGCTGTCGTAATCTCAATCCTGCTAATCTTCATCGCCGCCGTCATCTAATCAGCATAAAAAACTTGCGGCCAGAATCATCCATTACGCCCAAATCCGTCAGCTAGCCTTCCTTATTTTTCTTTTTTATAATCTCTCCTGCCACGCCTGCCGGCAATATCATCACAAATGTCATCCTGCCACCCGGAACGAACCGGCCTCCTTACATCAAAACGCGCAATATATGGCTTGATATCAAGCAATGGTGTTCCGTCCAATATGTCTATATCTTCTACTTCAATAATATTTTTACGCATCCTGAGCAAACGCACCACACTCATACCTATCTTATTCGGCCTGTGAGGTGCGCGCGTTGCAAAAACACCACGGATTTTGTCATCAAGATAAGGCTTTACTTTCAATCGCGTCTGTGTTGTTCTGTCAAAATAATAAAACAGGTATATATAAGAAAATCCATCCAAGTCCCGCATAGCATCGATATACTCCGGGAATACTTCCACGGTTCCTCGTATCTCCTTCGCAAAAACCGGCTGTACGGGAGTTTCAGATGCCGCCCTGTGCGGCGTATGGATTATACCGATTTGCTTAAAACTATACTCACGTCGCTTCATATCATTATCGCCAATTTCGCAACCAACACCTCGCATTGAAGTATTTAATAAGAATTTTTTGCAGAATCTGCAATAAAAACTATATATATTGCGTTTACCATTGTGAAAACGGGTAAATATTTTTTTGAAAGGAGAAAAATGTTCAAAAAAACAATCATCGCAATAGTAATCGCAGGTTTTCTGGCGACGATGGCCCTTGGCAAACCCGCGGTGGATAAACCCGGACGTGCAAGACACCAAAACGGGGTAGGCCGGAATCAGCGATGGCTGGCACAGCTCAAACAAGCTTACCAGCAAGAGGATATGGACAAAATCGGCAAAATACTCAACAAGATGGAAAACCGCAAAGAGCAATCAAAAACCGGTAAAAGTGGCCAGTGGAATAAACAACTCATCCCGAAGAAAACCCAATTAAAGCAAGGAAAAGGCCTTGGCAAGGCCGCAACAGGCAGGAGGTCAAGGCTTGGCCGCCGGAAGGCGTGGCTTGGCCGCCGCGGCGGGCAAGGCAGATGGCAGGCTATGCAAAAACCTGGTACTGGAGCAATGAGAGGACGCCGTTTTGGTCAGCATCAGGGACGTAGCAAAGGCAGACGGCAGGCTATGCGAGGGGATTTTGCACGGCTGCGCTGTGACCGCGATAACTGCCGCATGCTGCAGTCAAGAGGCAGATTCGACCGCAAAACGGGCAGAGGGTTTGCAGGCCGCAGGACACTGCCAAGACGTATGAACCGGGCAACACCACAGCGGAAACACTGCTGGCAGGACTCGCCTGCCGGCGGCCAAGGTCGGAATCATACCGATGGCAAGCTGCCGATGAGACGCAGGGAACAAAAAGAACGTTTCGAATGGAACTGGTAATATTCCTGCTGCACAAACACCTGCTGAATATCACAATTAATATAAACCGGAAGGCTGTGTGTTAATGCACAGCCTTCTGTCATATACTGAAAAGTGCGGAAAATCCGGGCTAAGGACGTGTAAAAAAATTATCTTCCATTTTGGCTAGCGGCGTCAGCACTACTCACCCTACAACAAGCAGGGCTGCGTTTGCTGTCTTGCCAGCCTTGTCCTCGCTGACGCCAAAATAAAACCTGATTTATTTACAAGTCCTAAAACCAGTTAAGTCTCTCCTGATATCTGTAAAAAACCCTGCCTAAAAGATGTGCCACTACGCAAGCAAGATAAAGGTAAATCGCATATAGTAAGTATCTCATTAGCCAGCCTTGCTTGAAAAGCATTGTTAGCCAAACAGCAAAACTTACAACAGCATAGCTAAAGATAACAAAGAAAAGGTAGGGGAAACAAATTTTGCAAATCGAAAATAGGATACGCAGTGGATTCAGGCCCGATACAGAATCAAACATAGTTGCTGCCAGCAGCGCCATCGGAAAAATGACAGCCCCGACGATAATCAGAGTGTAAAAAATATAGAACCTATCCCAAAACCTCAATTTTTGGGTTAATGTGAGCCGATATATGTTTTATGGACATTACAAACGAACAGTGGCAACGGATTGCACAATTCATTCCGAAGCCCAAAGCCCAGCCTGG
>Ga0180437_10011558_pt1 | contig 10574 bp, 8 predicted proteins | sample SS_ome_4_FD_132410 | JGI IMG/M metagenome (GOLD analysis project Ga0180437, IMG submission 132410) | Hypersaline lake sediment archaeal communities from the Salton Sea, California, USA - SS_3_D_1 metaG | ecosystem: Environmental > Aquatic > Non-marine Saline and Alkaline > Hypersaline > Sediment... | reverse complement strand
GTCTCGCCGCTGAGAACGAGGATGGAGTCGCAGTGCACCCGTCGTGCCAATTCCATATCCGTGTAAATGCGATCTCCGATCATCACGGTCTGCCGGGGTGTGGCCTCGTGTTTTTTCAAGATGTGAGCTATCATATCCGGATTCGGCTTTCCGAAAATTTTGAAAGGCTTTTTACCGGTCGCTTTTTCCAGCAGGGCGAGCATAGACCCGGTGTCCGGGATGAATCCTTCTGGTGTCGGGCAGACCAGGTCGGGATGAGTGGCGATGAGTTCCGCTCCCTTGCTGAGAAAAAGAGCGGCGTTTTTCAATTTTTCGTAGGTGAGTTCTGTGTCGAAACCCAGTACGATGTAGGTCGGGGATGTAGATGCGATGTCGAATCCGTGCTGGATGAATGTCGTCTGCATCGATTTTGTTCCGACGACATAGAGGTCTTTGATCTTTTTTTCCTTTAGAAATTCGATGACCCCGTCGGTCGATAAAATGATCCTGTCTTCGCCGGTCGTTATGCCCAGTCCGGATAGTTTTTTGACATAATCGGATTTGGAGCGGGAAGAATTGTTGGATAAAAAGTAGAAAAAAATTCCCTTTTTCTCGAGATATTGCAGAAAATCCCTGGCCCCCGGAATCAGGGCCTCCCCCATGTAGATCGTGCCGTCCAGATCGAGAAAGACGATTTTTTTGTTTTGGAATAACCGCTCTGCCTCCAACATTTCACCCTGTCCTTCTAGCGGATGTGCTCGCATCTCTGACGTATTCGATAGCGGAGAGAAAGGTTACGGTTATGATGATCCAGGAAAGGGCATAAAAACTCCATCGGCCTATGTGCCCCCAATAATAGGGACCGAGAAGAGCCAAATAGGCTCCGACAGCTTGAACGGAGGCCTTGAGTTTTCCGCTCTTTTTCGCCGAGACAGACCGATTATTTTGTGCCAAAAAGATCCGGGAATACGCCACCGTGATATCCCGCAGTGCCATGATCAGCGGGACAAAGGAAATCACCAGTCCTTCGGTCGCCATCGCCCAGTACAGGATGATGCGTGACACGCTATCCGAGAAAGGGTCCAGCGTGGCTCCGTATTCAGAGACTAGCCCGAATTTTCTTGCGATTCTTCCATCGTACAGGTCGGTAATCTCTATGAGAGATAATAGAATAAGGCTGATGACCAGTGTCGCTATCGTGTTTTTTCCGACCTGCAAAACGATCAAGAAGATAACTGCGAGAGGAATTCGGATCAAAGTCATGGATTGGAGCAGGATATACTCTTGTGTGCGCTTTATTTTCCTGTCGTTTTTGTCTGTGGGATTCATGACCGGCCTAACAATCCGTTTCCGTTTCGAAAGAATTATACAGAAAAATAAGGTGCTGGTCTATCAAATCCGGCGGGCTTGAAAAAAAAGAAATCTAAAAGTATAGTTGATGAGAGCCATGACCAAAAAAAATTCCACAACCCCGATGATGCAGCAGTACCACCGGATCAAACAAAAACATCCCGATGCTCTGCTCTTTTTCCGGTTGGGTGATTTTTACGAAATGTTCTTCGAGGATGCAAAAACGGCTGCCCCTGTATTGGAGATCGCTCTGACATCACGGCAAAAAGTCCCGATGTGCGGAGTCCCCTATCATGCAGCCCATTCCTATCTGGTGAAACTCCTCCGAAAAGGCTTCAAGGTCGCCATCTGCGAGCAGATAGAGGATCCCAAGCATGCCCGCGGCGTAGTCAAAAGAGATGTGGTGAAAATCCTGACTCCCGGAACAGCGGTCGAGCTCGATCTGGACGAAGGGAAGGAAAACACGTACGTCGCCAGTCTATATTTACAGGAGGAGAATTGGGGATTGGCCCTTATCGATCTGGCCTCGGGTGAGATGAAAACCACTCAAAGAGAATCCAGGGCCATGATCGCGGACGAGCTTTTCAAGTTTTTTCCCAAAGAGATCATTTATCCAGAAGGCCAGGCAAAGGAGACGGAAGGTATTCTATCTCGGTCGGACATGAACGCTGTGGTGCGGAGTCCCCGGGAGGATTGGACTTTCGATGTCACACAAGCAAGCAGCCTGCTTCTCGATCATTTCCGGGTCCGGTCATTGGATGGTTTTGGATTAGGCGGTGAGGACCTGGCTATTTCGGCATCCGGGGCTCTGTTGTACTACCTGAAAAACCTCAGAAAAGATACCCTATCCCTTGTGCACGGGCTCTCCTTCGTTCAATCCACCCAGCATATGGTCCTGGATGCGACATCCATAAAAAATCTCGAGCTCACGAGAAACTTGAGAGACGGGCGCATCAAAGATTCTCTCCTGGATGTCATCGATTTTTCGGTCACATCCATGGGAGGGCGTCTTCTGCGAAACTGGCTTCTTCATCCTTTGTTGGATTGTGCGGAGATCGGCAACAGGCTCGAAGCCGTGGATGAACTGCTTGCCAAGACCATAGAACGGCAAGAGCTGAGAACAGAATTCCAGGATATCTTCGACCTGGAAAGGCTGACCGGGAAGATCTCGCTGGCTGTCGCCAATGCAAAGGACCTGGTCGCGCTTAAAAGATCGCTGGTGCCGCTTCCCCGAATCCAGTCGATCATCCAGGCTTTCGGTTCCGAAATTATGAAAAAGGTACAGCAGGCGTGGGATAATGCCGAGGACATATCCCGGTTGATCGAAGATGCGGTAATGGAGGAACCTTCCTTTCTCCTCACGGAAGGGGGGATCATCAAGCCAGGATACAATCAGGAATTGGATGAGTTGAGAGAGATCAGTCACTCCGGGAAATCTGTCATCACACAGATGGAAAGGAAAGAAAAAGAACGGACGGGTATTCCCTCCTTAAAAATTCGCTACAACAAGGTCTTTGGGTATTATATCGATGTCACAAAACCAAATTTGCATCTGGTCCCTGCCGACTATATACGCAAGCAGACATTGGTCAATTCCGAACGGTTCATAACGCCCGAGCTCAAGGAATATGAGGAGAAAGTCCTGAATGCCGAACAAAAAATCGGAGAACTGGAGTACGATCTCTTTCTCGAGATCAGGGATAAAATATCTCGAGAAAAAGAACGGCTTCAAAGATTGGCTTCTCGCATCGCTCTTTTGGATGTGCTTTCTTCGCTTGCGGAATTGGCGTCGCAACGCAGCTATAACAGGCCCGAAGTGAACCGGGGAGAAAGGATAAAGATCGTCGAGGGAAGACATCCCGTCATCGAGATGACGAGTGATGATCCCTTCATTCCCAACGATACCCGCCTGGATAGAGAAGAGAGCCAGATCCTCATCGTGACCGGCCCCAACATGGGCGGGAAATCCACATATTTGAGGCAGGTCGCCCTCATCTGCATCCTGGCACAGATGGGCTCGTTCGTGCCTGCGCGCGAGGCCGAGATCGGATTGGTGGACCGCATTTTCACACGCATAGGAGCCATGGATTTTTTGAGCGTGGGGCATTCGACCTTCATGGTCGAAATGCTGGAGACAGCCAATATTCTGAATAATGCCACGAACGACAGCCTGATACTCCTCGATGAGATCGGAAGGGGAACGAGCACGTTCGACGGCCTAAGCATCGCTTGGGCTGTGGCCGAATATCTCCATGACAAGGAGGACGTCCGGGCCAAAACCCTGTTTGCCACCCATTATCATGAGCTGACCGAGCTCGATATGACCATGGAAAGAATCAAAAACTATCATGTCTCGGTGAAAGAGTGGAAGGACGACATCATTTTTTTGCGCAAGATCGTTCCCGGGCCTTCGGATCAAAGTTATGGCATTCATGTCGCCCGTCTTGCAGGAATTCCCAGGCCTGTGATCGAGAGATCCAAAGAGATTCTCTTCAATCTTGAGAAAAAAGAATTGGATGATGCCGGTTTTCCCAGGATCTCCTACGGATATGCTCACATAAGGGACAGATCCCAGCTCCTGTTGTTCCGGGAAGACCAGGATATAGAGTTTTTGGAAGCCATGAAAGAGGAAATAGATGCCTGGAACCTGGATTCGATTTCCCCTCTCGAAGCGCTGAACTTACTGAGCGAATTGAAAGAACGAATAAAAAGAAAGAAAAAGGGGTAGAACGGAAGGAATCTCAGAATTCTTCCGATTCTTCATCCGGGTTGAAATCTTGTTCGAGGTCTTCCTCTTCGAAGGATTCTTCGAAATCTATATCATCATCGTACCGAGCATCTCCCACTTCTTTTTTGCGTTTGTCGATCGCCAGTTGAAACTCATCTCTATCCTCATATCTTCTCATGAAGTTCGAGGCGGTGTCGCTGTAACACAGTTCCAGGAAATCTTCTTCGATCCGGCAGAATACGGACATGCAATGACCGGTTTGCAAATCCCCGACGGTTTCCTCCGTCTTTGCACTAACTTTTATTGCGTCCAGGGTCAACCAGCTCATGATTTCAATTTCTTCCATTGCTCGCTCCCAAGCAAAAAATATCAGTTTTTGTCGATTTGTCAAGAGAAAAAAACAAAAAGAAGAAAAAAGCGGACGGGAAGACAAATTGAACTTTTTGTCCGTCTGCTATATTATTTTGATAAAATAAAAATAGAGAGAAAAGACCATGAAATGGGAACGATTGACACTGAAATCGCAGGAGGCTTTCCAGCAGGCCCAATCCAAGGCACAGGAACTGGATCATCAGGAATTAAAGCCAGAGCATCTCTTTTGGGCTTTTTTGGGCCAGGACGGCAATGTCGTGAATGCCGTTCTTGCCAAAATCGGAACCAACCTGTCGAAGATCCGTGCCGATGTGGAAAAGGCCCTGGAAGAGTTGCCCAAGGTCAAAGGGACCGGGGAAGTTTACCTCTCCTCTCACCTGCGTCAGATCTTCAACAAAGCCGAAAAGGAAGCCGAAAAGCTTAAAGACGAATATATATCTACCGAACATCTTTTTTTGGCGTTCCTGAAGGAATCATCGACGGAAGTCAGCCGCATCCTGAAATCTAACGGGGTGGATGAGGAGGCCATTCTCAAAGCCCTGATGGACATCAGGGGATCGCAGCGGGTAACCGATCCGGAACCGGAGGGAAAGTACCAGGTTTTGGAACGGTATGCGCGGGACATCACGGCCATAGCTGCCCAGGGGAAGATGGATCCCGTTATAGGGCGTGAGGATGAAATCCGCCGGGTCATCCAGGTCCTTTCCCGGCGGACGAAAAACAATCCTGTCCTGATCGGGGAGGCCGGAGTCGGAAAGACGGCCATCGTGGAAGGATTGGCCCAGCGCATCGCGAACGGAGATGTGCCCCAGTCCCTCAAGAACAAGAAGTTGATCGCTCTGGATATCGCCTCTTTGATCGCAGGCGCCAAATACCGCGGGGAATTCGAGGAAAGGCTGAAAGCCGTGTTGAAAGAAGTTAAGGAAGCGGAGGGAGGCATCATCCTGTTTATCGATGAACTTCACACCATCATCGGGGCAGGGGCTTCGGAGGGGGCGGTGGATGCCTCCAATATGCTTAAACCTCCTTTGGCCCGGGGGGAACTCCGGTGCGTGGGAGCCACGACCCTGAACGAGTACAAAAAGTATATCGAAAAAGACGCTGCCCTGGAGAGACGATTCCAGCAGGTCTATGTCGGGGAACCCACTGTCGAGGAGACTATTTCCATACTTCGGGGGCTTAAGGAAAAATATGAGGTCCACCACGGCGTGGAGATCAAGGATTCGGCTCTCGTGGCTGCGGCTACCCTCTCCAGCCGGTACATAGCCGGCCGCTATCTTCCGGATAAAGCCATCGACCTGATCGATGAAGCGGCATCCCGCATCCGGATCGAGATAGACAGCATGCCGGAAGAGATCGATGAATTGGAGCGGCATATCATCCAGATGGAGATCGAAAAGCAGGCCTTGAAAAAAGAAAAGGATAAAAGCGCCAAAGAAAAACTGGATGATTTGAACAGGGAACTGGCAGCTTTGAAGGAAAAGAACGACGTGCTCAAGCTTCGCTGGCAGAAGGAAAAGGAGTTGATCGACAGGATCAATACGCTGAAGGAACAATTGGACAGCCTGAAGGTCGAAGAACAGAATGCCGAAAGAAGAGGTGAGCTGGAGAAAGTTGCGGAGATCAGGTACGGGAAATCGATCGCGGTACAAAAGGAGGTCGAGAAACTATCCGGTCAACTCGCAGAGATCCAGGAAAAAGAAAAGATGCTGAAAGAAGAAGTGGACGAGGAAGACGTGGCCTTTGTGGTCTCCAGATGGACGGGCATACCGGTCTCGAAAATGCTCGAAGGCGAGGTGGAAAAACTCGTAAAGATGGAGGAGAACCTCGAGAAAAGGGTGATTGGACAGGAGCAGGCCGTCCGTGCCGTGTCGGATACGATCAGGCGGGCGAGGGCAGGTATCCAGGATGCGACGCAGCCGGTCGGTTCTTTTCTCTTTTTGGGCCCCACCGGAGTGGGGAAGACCGAATTGGCCAGGGCCCTGGCCGAGTTTTTGTTCGACGATGAGCGGGCCATGGTAAGACTGGATATGTCCGAGTACATGGAAAAGCATACGGTTTCCCGCTTGATCGGGGCGCCTCCCGGGTATGTCGGATACGAGGAGGGAGGCCAGCTCACAGAAGCGGTCAAACGGCGCCCCTATTCGATCGTCTTGCTGGACGAGATAGAAAAAGCCCATGCCGATGTGTTCAATATCCTACTCCAGATTCTGGACGATGGCCGGCTGACCGATGGGAAGGGACGAACGGTCGATTTTAAAAACACCATCATCATCATGACCTCCAATCTGGGAAGCCAGCTTATCAAAGAATTCAGCCATGATTTTGCAAAGATGGAGAAAGAAATGCGATCCATGCTGGACCAGTATTTCCGTCCTGAATTTCTGAACCGGGTGGATGAGATCCTGATTTTTAAGCCCCTGGCCAAAGAAACGATCCGCAAAATCGTGAACCTCCAGATCCAAAAATTGCAGGCTAGAATGAAAGAGAGAAAAATAACGATCGAAATCAGCAATAAAGCACAAGAACTTCTCGCCGATAAGGGATATGATCCGGCATATGGCGCTCGTCCTCTGAAGAGAACCGTGCAGAAGTTCATCCAGAATCCCCTGGCCCTCCAGTTATTGGAAGGCCGGTTCGGGGAGGGGGATGTCATCGTTATCGATGTCGACAGGGAAGGAGAGTTCGTATTCGGCCAGAAGTAGCCGATTTTTAATATTAGAATCTCATAAAAGGAGAAAGGAATGAAAGAAAAAGTCCAAAAGGCCATAGAAGAATTGAGGCCGCATCTTCAGGCTGACGGTGGAGATATCGAGCTGGTGGATGTTTCCGAAGACGGTGTCGTTAAAGTCCACCTGCTCGGAGCCTGCGTGGGATGCCCGATGAGGCAGATGACCCTGACACATGGGGTTACGCGATTCATAAAAAAACAGGTGCCCGAGATAAAGGAAGTAATAGCCGTTGAGGAAGAATAAGATTGACAAAAGAGATAAAATGTCGTAAACAAGGATAAAAAAAGGAGGTGAACATGAAAAAAGGAAAACTGTTGATTTCCCTTGTCACATTTCTCGTTTTTCTCAGTTCCATGGCCCTAGCGAACGGCTTGAACCTGAATGGCCTGGGTGCGAGAGCGGTCGCCATGGGTGGGGCCTTTGTAGGACTAGCGGATGATTTTTCGGCCGTTTACTGGAATCCTGCGGGGGCTGCACAATTCGGAAAGAAGTATTTCGGATTTTCTGGCTTTGCCATTCTCCCGTCCATGAGCTACACGTTCGACATGGCTATGGTCGATGCAACAGCACCGAGCAAGGTTTACCCGGGTGGAATGGCAGCCTATTACCATCCGATAAGCGATAAACTAACCGCTGGTATCAGCGTGTATTCGCCTTCCGGGTTAGGTATGAAATGGGACAGCGCGGATTTTGCGAATTTATCCGGTCCGCCCAATTTTGCTCCTAATCCCAATATAAAATGGGAGAGCTTCGTCTTTATGGTCACCGCTTCTCCAACTGTCGCTTACAAAATAAGCGATCAGGTCTCCCTGGGTGCGGCATTGAATGTCAGCTACGCCAGTGTCGATCTTGCCATGTACGCCGGCAGCGCCCAGCCATATCCGGGTGTTCATGTGAATTTGGGACAGCAGGAGATCAAGATGAGCGGGTGGGGATTGGGCGCTACCATCGGTGTTCTGGTCACGCCCAGCGAGTATTTCAGCGTGGGAGCGACCTTTAAAACCCCCTCCAAATTCAGCCTCAGCGGAGATGCCGAGATTTCAGGCTTTCCCCAACTTGGGCTGGAAGATATGTCGGGAATCGAAACGGAGATCACTTGGCCGATGTGGTTCGCAGTAGGCGTTGCGGTTCGTCCGATCGACGGTCTGGTTTTGACTTTCGATGTTCAGTACACGGATTGGAAACAGATCGATGTGCTGGAACTCAGCTTCGAGGATCCCTTCTGGGATGCCACGATGGCACTCAGCGGCGAGAACGAAATGGACATGTTTTGGGAGAGCAAAACCCAGTTCAGGGTGGGAGCCGAATACCAGGTTTCAGACAGTTTCGCGCTGCGCGGGGGATACTATTATGACCCGACTCCCTCGCCGGATAGAACCCTGAATGTGCTTTTACCGAGCGCCACGTTCAATGGGTTCTGCGGGGGTTTCGGCTACAACACGAACGGACTCGCTCTCGATTTCACCGTGGAATACCTGACAGGAAAAAATAGAGACGTTCCGTTTCTAAAAACAATCACAGATCCAGATTGGGAATCGGCCATGCCGGGCGTGTTTGAACTGAGTGTCCTGACCTTTGAATTCTCGGTCGGCTACAAGTGGTAAGGAGAATTATCTTATCCTGATCATTACTTAGCCGACATAAAAAAGCTAGAGATAATCTCGGGGAAGGAGACATTCTCCTCCCCCGAGATTTATTTTTTGTGCCTGACTTCCCGTTTGTGCCTATACGAACCGCAGGAATCAGGGATTCGTCAGGGGGAAGGAATTAGATATGATTCAAAAGGCTGTGATCCCTGCCGCAGGATTCGGTACCCGCTTTCTTCCCGCCACCAAAGCCCAGCCCAAAGAAATGCTGAGCGTTGTGGATAAACCCCTCATCCAGTACAGTGTAGAAGAGGCTGTCGGGGCTGGGATCAAAAGTATCGGAATTATTATCTCCCGGGGAAAAGCTGCGATCGAAGATCATTTCGATAAAAGCCCGGAACTGGAGCGGTTCCTGGACGAAAAGGGAAAGACCGCTTTTCTCGATGAAGTGCGACGGATATCCAACCTTGCGGAGTTTTGTTATATCCGCCAGAAGGAAGCCCTTGGATTGGGCCATGCGATCCAGATGGCCGAAGATTACGTCGGGGACCGGCCTTTTGCCGTACTCCTGCCCGACGATATCTTCGACTGCGAAAAACCCTGCATCCGGCAGTTGATCGACGCTTATACGGAGTTCAACGCCTCGGTGATCGTCCTCGGAAGAACGGATGAAGAAGGCACGAAAAAGTACGGGATAATCAAACCCAAGCAGGTTGCGGAGAGAGTTTTCAAGATCGAGGACCTGGTGGAAAAACCGGGGCCGGAAAATGCTTTTTCCGATCTGGCCGTGATCGGAAGGTACGTTTTTACCCCTGGCATATTCGAGGCGATCAAGCGGACGGAACCCGATAAGAGGGGTGAGATCCAGATCACCGATGCGATCAGACTTTTGCTGGAAACGCAGCCCGTTTACGGGTACCTCTTCGAAGGAAAAAGGTACGATGCCGGGGATAAATTAGGATTTATCCAGGCTACTATCGAACTGGCACTCAAACGCCCTGAGTTTGCAAAAAATCTCAGGGATTATCTTGAAATTTCCAGTTCCTCTTCGTGAAACAAAACTTTGCAAAGCGGGCACTCCCATACGAACTCTGAATAGCTTCTTTTTTCCTGCGTGCCAGGGTGAATTTTTTTCTCGACCAGAAAAGCGTTGCCGCAGTTCGGGCACTCGATGCTTTTTTTCATGAGATCACCTGTTTTTTCCGGTTACTTCTAAGGTTCTCTCTCTTGACTGGAAAAATCAATCCCATTTCAGGAAATGTCACTTGTTGTCACTTTATGTCACTTTATTTCACATCACCAGGGGCTTAGAAACCGGTTTTCCCGTTCTTTTCGAATTCCGGGATCGGCCGAAATCCCTCCGAATGACCGGGGAGAGAAAGAGGGTAATTGACCTGAAATCGGGATATTGCGGGATTGGAGAAAAAGGGGAGTGGCGAGGGACGGAATCGAACCGCCGACGCAGAGATTTTCAGTCTCTAAGACTTTTGGGGGCTATATGGGGAAAACAGTAAAACATCTCTACGTCGTGTGTCCTACTTTGTGACCAATGTTTTATTTTCCAATTGAGATTTTTTCTGAAAGATTTCATTTTTTACAAAACATAATGATCAAACACTATCCCAAGTAAGAAAAAAATAATCGCTACTCCGATATTTATCCAAGTGCTTTTGGTAAAAAATCCCCGTATTTTTTCCGTTTGTTTATCGTGAATTTTCTGAGTTGTGGTTTCAATTCTTTCTTGTTGCTCTCGAGCTTTTTTATACTGCTCATCTGCTCTCTTCTTTTCTTCGTCTAACCGTCGTAACTCTTGCGCTTGTTTTTGCT
>Ga0180437_10011557_pt1 | contig 10574 bp, 7 predicted proteins | sample SS_ome_4_FD_132410 | JGI IMG/M metagenome (GOLD analysis project Ga0180437, IMG submission 132410) | Hypersaline lake sediment archaeal communities from the Salton Sea, California, USA - SS_3_D_1 metaG | ecosystem: Environmental > Aquatic > Non-marine Saline and Alkaline > Hypersaline > Sediment... | reverse complement strand
TTTGATCTTTGAGTTCGAGCTTGGAGAATCCATAGGCATAATTACCAGGCATCCAAGATCAGGATTCCAAAAGTTATTTTGGCAGAATGCTAGTTTTAGGGTAGGCTACTGCCTACTGGTTGAATTGAGTCATCTTTAGTATAAACCATCCGAGTTCGGAAAACTATCAGCGAAATTCTGATGGTGGGGTAGGGTTTAGGCTGATTCTCTTGTCGGTATTTGCCTTACAACATAGTTTTACAACGTGGTCTGATGCTGCTCAAAGATCTGAATTGTCCCAAAGCGTATTTCGCGTTGCGTATCGTTTTGGATACGTAACAGTTGCGCCGGTAGGCAGTGCAAGTGTACGCAACACGAAATGCAGACATAGGACAACTATTTTCTTAGAATAGTTTTATTGAGGGAGGGTTTCAGGATTCTTCTTTTCTCTTCTAGCTTGCCTTTTTTCCTTCAAGGTTTTTAACGGCTTTTTCTTGGATCCCTTTTTACTGTTCTGCCCTTTAGCCATAATTTCTTCTCCTTTTGATTAAGATGCCGTGGTTTCACCAATTAGTTAACCTGCGGCAATAATTTTCTGTATTCTCTTTGTTTTTGCTAAGTTTAATTCGAAGTTTTCCTCCATTTATCCATGCTGTTCAAGCCACTCAAGCAAAGTGCGCACACTGCCGGTGGCCAGGGCAATGCTTGTATCCGCCGCGCCATAGTACAGGTGGAGGGTGTCGCCATCGGGGCCGATGGTGACACCGCACGGAAAGGCGACGTTGCCCACATCTCCGTGCATTTCATAGGGTTTTTCCGGGCCAAAGACCCACTCGTCGCCGCGTTTTAGGCAGCGCTCCGGTGTTTCCAAATCAAACAGCGCCAGTCCCAGTCGATAAAGAGAACCAGACGCGGTCTGCCGCACGCCGTGGTAAATCACCAGCCACCCCTGCGCGGTTTCGATGGGCGGCGGCGACAGGCCGATTTTATTGGCATCCCACCACGCTCCCCGCCGGGCTTCCAGCATGAGCTTGTCGCTGCCCCAGTGTCGCAGGTCGGCTGAATAGGAGATCCACATGTGGGCGCGAGCAGAACTGATGGGGCGATGGATCAAGGCCCAATGGTCGCCAATCCGATGAGGAAGTAGAGCCGCATCTTTATCATCCGGGGACATGATCAGCCCATAGCGCTCGAAGTGGTGGAAATCCTCCGTGAATGCCAGGGCCACGCCGGGACCGTCGCGGGTGAAAGCCGTATAGACGATAGCGTACTGTTCCAATTCGGGAACGTAGGTGATGCGCGGATCTTCAATGCCCCACAATTCTTCCGGAAAGTGTTCAGGATCGGGCAGGAGGGTGGGCTGGGGGTCAATCTGCCACCCATCCACCCCATTGGCAGAGCGGGCCACACCAAAGTGGGAAAGCCCGCGCCGATCCTCGACGCGACACAGGAGCAGGGTGACGCCATCGGGTAGCAGCGTGGCGGCCGGGTTAAACACGGTATGAACCGGATAGGGCCAGTCGGCGGCGGTCAAGATGGGATTCAGCTTATGGCGGCGAAAAAGCTCCGGATGTTGCTGATTCATTACGTTTTGGTCTCCATAGCTAGTAAAGGATTCTCAGCCAGACGCAGCTCCAACAAAGTCTGGAGAAAGGCCAGCGTCGACTCCGCTCCTTGATTCTCATTGGGGCGGTCGGGATGGAGGCCGTCGCGGCAGCCCCCCGTGGTCGGATCGTAAAGGGGCAGGTTTAAGTCGTTGCGCCCCAGGAACCACTCGAAGGCGCGCCGGGCTTCTTTGCGCCAGCGTTCGTCGCCGGTGCTGCGATAGGCTTCCAGGCAGGCCGAGGCCATGGTTTGCGCCTCGACCGGCTGTTGATCGAACCTTGCCCGGTCGCCAGCCCGCTCATAAAAGCCGTTGGAGCCGATAGGAACAAAATGCCCCCCCACTACGTCCGCCCGCTGCAAATCGGCCAGCCAACTGAGCGACTCCAGCCCGGCTTCGGTCATGGCCTTATTGGGGATCCATTGGCCGCACATCAGCATGGCCTGCGACAGCACGGCGTTGCAATAGCTCAACCCCGCCTCATACCAGTGCCAGCCATCCGAGCGGTTGCTTTGATACAGCGTGAGCAAGCGCCCGGCCAATTCATCCCGGACCTGGCTGGCCCGTCGGTCCCCGTCAAAGCGGCGCAGATACTCATGGATGCCGATAAGAGTGAAGGCCCAGGCCCGCGGGCTGGTCGTTTCGAGAATGGCGGGCAAGGCTTGCTCAAACAGCCAGCCGGCCATATTCTGCAGGGCTGGCGTGTTAGAGCGGCCCAACACAGTGCCCAAGGCCCACAAGGTGCGGCCGTGACTGTCGTCTGAGCCGCTTTCTTCCAGCCAGTGGCGCTGGTAATCCATGAAGTTGCGAAAGCGGCCGGTCTCACGATTGAAGGCATACCCGATAAAAGCGAGATAGCGTGAAGCCAGGGTTAGGGCGTCGCCGTTGCACAATTCCAATTCCGCCAGGTGCGTGCTCACAATCAAGGCGCGGGCGTTGTCGTCGATGCTGTAGCCCTCGTGATAATTGGGCACGATAAAATTGGCGTGTTGAATCATCCCGGTGTCGTCCGTCATGTGGCGCAGGTGATCGAGTTTGAGGGGCGGCAGCTCGCCTGGACGTTGGTCGAGCGGTTTGACCGCGAAATTAGAAGGAATGAAAGAGCGGCGTTCGGCGCGGGCCCGTTCGAAACTTTCCATATAGCGCTGCGCCACCTGTGGCCAGATCATGGCTCGCCCATACAGGTAGGCCCGCTTGCGCATGGCGTGGCGTTTGGATTCGTTGTCTAACAGGTCAATCACCTGCTCGGCCAACGCCGCCGGATCGCGGAACGGCACCAGCGCGCCCCGTTCGTCGGCCAGCATCTCTTCCGCATACCAATAGGGCGTTGAAATGACGGCTTTGCCCGCGCCCAAGGTGTAGGCCAGGGTGCCGGAGGTGATCTGGGCCGGGTCGAGGTAGGGCGTGATGTAAATGTCTGCCGCGCTGATGAACTCAATCAGTTCCTTCAAGCTGACGAAGCGGTTGTAGAAGATCACCTGACCGTCCACGCCTTGCTCCTGGGCCAGCCGCTGCAGCGACAAGCGGTAGGTCTCACCGTCCTGGCGCAAAACGTGGGGATGGGTGGCGCCGACAATGATGTAGACCACGTTGGGATAGCGAGCCACAATGGCAGGCAGGGCGGCGATAACCGTTTCGATCCCTTTATTGGCCGAGAGCAAGCCAAAGCTGAGCAAAACCATTTTGCCCTCGACGCCAAACAGGTCTTTGTGGAAGCTGGGATCGACAAAGGAGACATTGGGGATGCCGTGGGGGATCAGATCGATCTTCTCTGGCAGGACCCCATAAACCGTCTGTAAGAACTCCACGCCGCGCTCACTCATTACCACCACCCGGTCGGACAGGGCCGCCACTTCTTGCAATACCCGGCGTTGGGTGGAGTCGGGTTCCTGCAAAACGGTGTGCAAGGTAGTGACAATGGGCGTGCGCAATTCACGCAACAAGGCCAGGATGTGGCTGCCCGCCGGCCCACCAAAGATGCCATACTCGTGTTGCAGGCACACCAAGTCGACGCTGTTGATATTGAGGAAGTCGGCGGCGCGGCGATAAGAGTCAATATCTTTCTCCGCCAATTCAAAGCGAACGCGGGGCGGATAGGCGTAGCCGGCCTCGATGTCGTTGACGGGCAGGGCAATGCAGGTGGTGTCACTATGTTCGGTGGCGATAGCCTCACACAGGTCGGTGGTGAAGGTGGCGATGCCGCACTGGCGCGGCAAGTAGTTGCCGATGAACCCAATGCGGTTGATGGTTGAATTCGTTGAGTTGTGTTCCATAAGGGTTAGCCAATAGCTCCAACGACTCTAATTATTTCTTGTATCGAGCAGCTCAGATAAATGAAGTCCGGTGAATCAAATACCCGCTCACCGGACCATCTTCTCCGACTTTCTGCTGTTTTCCCCGACTAGTGCTGCGCTATTCTCCCGCAAGCGCCAGGTACAACATCCAGGATTTTATGTTGATCAGTTTGTCTACTGGTCGATCTGCATCAGCAGTTTGGCGCACGCGTCGGCAACCTGTCTATCAGGCTCCGCCTCACCAGGCATGGTCGCCCACCCTTGCTCTTGCACATAATCATCTCGCTGGTAGGCACTTGCTTCTTTCAGTTCACTGAGCTTCTGGTCTTTTTCCGGATCCTGGTTAAACTGATAAACGCAAATCGGTACTAGCCGTTCGATGACAGCATCTTTACCACTTTGCGCAGCCATGTCCCGGGCAGAACCACCCGTAACCCATCCGCCCCAATTGAAGCCGACAATCAGTGTCACAACAATTGCGGCCAGGGCAAACCCGAAGACGACCCTTTTGGTGGCTCGGGCTTTGTCCCACCTTTGTCGAAGGCCTACCTTCTTCTGATCTCGCTCCATTTTGTCCTCCTCCGTGAGTCACTTGTTTGGGCCAGAAACATCGTTCAACTATCTAAAGTGTACACCATCCCGGTTCGGAAAACTATCAGCGGAATTCTGATTGTGGTGTAGGGATTGGTCTTATTCGCTTGTAGGCATTTGCCCTACAAATTGGAGAGAGTCAGGGGGAACAGAAGCGCTGGGGGGCAGGGAGAAGCCCATTAGTGCAGGGGCGAGGCAGGTGGAAACCCTCTTCTGTTTACAATGGGTATCATGCTCGGCCTGCCTCGTCTCTACTCGACCAACCCGTTCTCAATGGCGTAACGGACAACCTCGGCGTTGGTTTTCAAATTCATCTTTTCAAGGAGGCGGCTGCGGTAGGTGCTGACAGTCTTTGCGCTCAGCGATAGCTCCTCGGCAATTTCGGTGAGCGTTTTCCCGCTGGCCATCAGTTGCATGACTTGGAACTCGCGGTCAGACAACGTTTCATGCCGTGGCCGGTCAGAGGCTACGTCCAGGCTAAAGGCCAGGCTCTCGGCCAGACTCTGACTGATATATTTCCCGCCGTCCACCACTTTGCGAATGGCTTTGACCAGTTCATCCGGCGCGTTTTCTTTGGTTAAGTACCCGGACGCGCCGGCTTTCAGAAGACGCACCGCAAACTGTTCCTCGGCATGGATGCTGAGCACAAGCACCGGCAGGTCGGGCTGTTGGTGTTTCAGTTCTTTGAGGATGTCCAACCCGCTGCGATCGGGCATGGTGATGTCCAATACCAGCACGTCCCAGCCCCCGGCTCGGACCTGGTCCAACGTTTCCTGCCCGTTGATGGCCTCACCAGCGACCCGCATATCGGGGATTTCCGACAAAATCTGGCGCAGGCCCTGGCGCACAATCGGGTGATCATCTGCGATGAGTACTTTGATCATTACGGTCCTTGTGCAATTTTAAGGAAGCGTCCAGAAATAATTCCATATTTTCAGGCGAGAATTACGGGTGAAATCCTTTAAGATGTGCAAAGTCATTCTCGGACGCGGCCTAATTGTTCATGGATAACGGCAGGCGGACGGTAACGGTGGTACCTTTGCCGGGAGTTCCCTGAAATTGAACCTCGCCCGCCCGCAGCCGGGCGCGTTCCTGCATCCCCAGCAACCCAATTGATTTCGGGCTGTGAATCTCGCTTTCGGTTATGCCCCGCCCATTATCCTGTACCTGGAGCGTCAGAAACGCAGTGGACTCTTCCAAGCTAACCTCCACCTGGGTAGCCTGGGCGTGCCGGGCCACGTTGGTGAGAATCTCTTGAAAGATGCGGAACGCCGCCGTGGCCCCGTCGGCATCCAGTGTCGTCTCCTCCAAGGCGCTGATAAGTTTACCCTGAATGCCCGAGCGGGTTTGAAATTCCTGGAGCTGCCATTCAATCGTCGCCACCAGCCCCAGGTCATCCAGAAGGCCCGGCCGCAACTCAGATGAAATGCGGCGTACGGTCTGGATGGTGGTATCAATTAGGTCGGACATCGCCTGCGTTTTCTCCAAGAGGGCTGGCTGTTGCCGGTCCAAATGCCTTTGCAGCCAGGCTACGTCCATTTTTAGGCCGGTCAAGGTCTGGCCAAGTTCGTCATGAATCACCCGAGCGATCAGGGTGCGTTCCTCTTCCCTGACAGACTGCAAACGGGCGGATAGTTCGCGCAATTGGTCGGTTGAACGGCGAAACTCGTCTTCACTACGTTTGCGATCTGCGATTTCACGTTCCAGGCTGGCGTTGGCGACCAGGAATTGATCGGCAAGTTGGAGCAGGCGCGCTTCCAGTTCGGCAATTAGCACTTGGGATGCGTGGTATTCCTCGATTAAGTTGTCGTTTGGGACCTGCGCCATTGGTTTCATACCATAATTATAGCGCGAAGGAGTCTAAAAAGATAGTCGCTTTGAAATATGCCATCAATTCAGGCCAGAACTTACGCAAGGTTGAAATTCTGCACGATTTGTGCTATTCTTGTAGTGGCGCTCTGGATGTCTTCACCGCACCGGTTGGAGGAGCGGACGATGCCCGAGTGGATGGTTGTGTCCAGTCAATTATCCGACGTGGGTCAGAAACGAAAGCATAATGAGGACTACGTCGGGTTTTATGAGCCGCATCGACTCAGCGACTTGAATGCTCACGGTCGCTTGTACGTGCTGGCTGACGGGGTGGGCGGGGCAACTGCGGGCGATGTCGCCAGTCGGTATGCTGTCAACAAGATTATACATTCCTACTATCATGGGCAGACCGATGATGATCACGGCACCCGATTGCGACAAGCCATCGAAGAGGCTAACGCTGATATCTTCTCTCAGAATCGTGGTCGCACTGACCACCGGGAGATGGCTACCACGGTGGTTGCAGCCATCATCCACGGTGATGGAATCATCGTCGCCAATGTTGGAGACAGTCGCGCTTACGTGATCCATGGCGACACTATAGAGCAGATCACTGAGGATCACAGCTTGATGGCCGAGATGATCAGCGATGGGGTCATCACTGCTGAACAGGCTGCCACTCATCCGTACCGCAACGTCATATTACGTAGCGTCGGAGCGCATGAAACAGTCCAGGTGGATCTCTTCTTCCGGCGGATTGTCCCGGAGGATATACTGGTTTTGTGCAGCGATGGGTTGACCCATCTTGTTAATAACCGTGAATTGGTCGAGATCACTGGTGCTCATCCCCCCGCTGAAGCTGCGCGGCAATTGGTAGCCCTGGCCAATGAACGTGGTGGTGATGACAATATCTCCGTCAGCATCACGTATGTATCCCGCGAGCAGATACGGGATAACATCCCTGGCGCGGGCCAACTTCCAACTATGCCTCGCTGGGAAGACCTTCAGCACCCATAAACAACCTTCACGTTTCACACAGTTTTGAGCCCTCCCTGCGTTTCCATTGCCAAAATGCCACAACAGGTTTATACTGATCGCAAGCCTTTACCTCATCCCACTGGTGTTTGGACGCTATGAAAAAGTCGTACGAGGTTATAGATTTTGAGCCCTGGCTGGCCAGCCTGGAGAATGGGCGTTCCGAAATCGAATGCGACTTGCTTCGTCGTGCATTTAATCTGGCCAACCAGGCCCACGAAAATCAAAAGCGTGCTTCCGGTGAACCCTACATCCAGCATTGCCTGGCGGTTGCCCAGATGCTGGCGGAGCTGCGGCTTGACACGGATACACTGGCGGCTGCCTTGATGCACGATACGTTAGAAGACACCCACGTCACCTACGAACAGTTGGAGACGGAGTTTGGAGATGAGATCGCCAGGCTGGTCGATGGGGTTACCAAGTTGGGGCAGATTGACCAGTTGAGTGGCATGAGTGAGCGCAACATCAAGGAAGACACCCAAGCCGAAAGCCTTCGCAAGATGTTCTTGGCTATGGTTGATGACGTACGTGTGGTGCTCATCAAATTGGCTGACCGGCTTCACAATATGCGAACTCTCAGTTCCCTTCCAGAACACAAGCGCAAGCGGATTGCGCGAGAAACTCTTGAGATATTCGCTCCGTTGGCCAATCGCCTGGGCATCTGGCAGATTAAATGGGAATTGGAGGATCTGTCGTTGCGCCACCTGGAGCCAAGTACTTACAAGGAAATTGCCGCACTCATTGATGAGCGTCGCCCCGACCGGGAACGTTACATTACCAAAATCGTTAACAAGGTCCAGCAGGAGCTCAGCCAGGCCGGCATAAACGCCGAGGTTGGGGGGCGTCCCAAGCACATTTACAGCATTTATCGTAAAATGAATCGCAAAGGGGTGGACTTCGACCAGATTTACGACGTGCGTGGAGTAAGGGTGACTGTGGAGTCAACGCGTGATTGTTACGCCGCTTTGGGGATAATTCACAGCTTATGGCGTCCCATCCCAGGCGAGTTTGACGACTACATCGCCACTCCCAAGGACAACATGTATCGTTCTCTCCACACGGCGGTTGTTGGGCCGGAAGGGAAGCCGTTAGAAGTCCAAATTCGTACCTATGAGATGGATTATACCGCGGAGCTGGGCATTGCGGCTCATTGGCGGTACAAAGAAGGCCAAAGGCAAGACCCTGTCTTTGATAACAAGATTGCCTGGCTGCGCCAATTGATGGAATGGCGGCAGGAAGTGACCGATGTCCACGAGTTTATTGACTCGCTCAAAACCGACGTCTTCCAGGATCGCGTCTATACCTTTACGCCAAAGGGCGATATTATTGATCTGCCTAATGAGTCCACACCCATTGACTTTGCTTATCATATTCACACCGAAGTGGGCAATCGTTGCCGTGGCGCCAAGGTTAATGGCAGGCTGGTCGCTCTCGACTACCGGCTACGCAATGGTGATCAGGTAGAGATTCTCACCGCCAAACGGGGTGGTCCCAGCCGGGATTGGCTGAATCCGCATTTGGGCTATGTGAAGACCTCGCGTGCACGCAGCAAAGTCCGACAGTGGTTTAAGCGACAGAACCGCGAGGAGAATATCATCCATGGTCGTGAGATGCTGGAGCGCGAGCTCAAACGATTGGGATTGGACGAAACGCCCTACGATCAGATTGCCAAGAGATTTAACCTTGACAAAGTAGATGACTTGATGGCGGCTATTGGGGCGGGTGATATCAATGCCCACCAGATCGCCGGGCGTGCCTTAGAGCTAGTCAGACCGGAAGAGGAAATCCTGGATATCCCGTCAGTCCGTGCTTTGCCGCCCACCCCGGCGACCGGCGTCCGGGTCAATGGCGTAGGGGACCTGCTCACCAACCTGGCTCGCTGCTGCAATCCGTTGCCTGGCGATGACATTGTGGGCTACATCACCCGAGGCCGGGGGGTTTCTATCCACCGTCAAGATTGCCCCAACGTGCTACGCATGAAGGACCAAGAACGGCTGATAGAGGTGGACTGGGGACCTGAAGAGGTGACTGAGACCCATCCGGTCAATGTGAGGGTGGAGGCCTACGATCGGCAAGGACTGCTGCGCGATATTGCTTCAATTGTCGCTGATGAGGCTATCAACCTGAGCGCCGCGAACATTGCGACTCGCAAGAAAGACAACGTAGCCACGATGATGGTCACGCTGGAAATCGCCGACATCGATCAGCTTAGCCGGGTGCTGGCTCGCATTGAGCGGCTGCCCAACGTGGTCGAGGCCCGGCGTGAGACAGGATAGATGAACAAAGCGGCATTGACTATCGCCCAGACATTGGGTCATTCAGGCGGGGCCATGTCTGGCTCCCAAAATGTCTCAACCCCCTCTGCGCTCTTCGCTTCCTGCAACCACTCGAAATAAGCTTGTTGTTGCTCAGCTTGCAGTCGGTATTCATCCAATGGCCACACACCGCGCTCGTTCACCAGGATGATGTGAATTCCCACTGTAGACGAGATTGGCTGGCTGTACTCACCGGGGTTCAGTGAGAAGGCAGCCTCTTCAACCGCTGGGCCGTATCTCTGCTCCAGATCTCCCTCAAGGAGCCAGCCAAGTTCACCTCCATTCGCCGCCGTGAAGGTGTCGGTGGAGACTTCTGTGGCAACGAGCGCGAACTGTTCTCCGGCTTCGAGACGGTCTAATGCAGCCTGGGCTTCTTCTTGCGTATCCACCTGGATGTGACTGACATTGACCTGCTCCGCCTCGGTCGATACTTGATCCGCGAAGTGTTGCCGGACTTTGTCAAGAAGCAGCCCGGCCTTGATAATCTGGCGATATCTGGCGTCAGAAAGGCCAGCCTGCTCCTTCAGGATGTCGAGATAGTCGGCGTAGTTCTGGCTGAACTCTTCCTCGGTGATGATGTGAATGGTCGGCGTGGGCGCAGGCGTGGGGATTTCAGGTGTGGCTGTAGAGACCAGCGTGACGGTTAAGGCCGAGGTTAAGGTCGGCTCGGGCGTGGCCGTAAAGGTCTCGGCGGTGGCGGTGGCTGCAATGGCCGTGCTGGCCACTGCCGTCGCTTGTGTTTCGGTCAAGAACCCTGACATAGAAGCGATACTAGCCCGCAATGCTTCATCAACTTCGTCCTCGCTTACGGACAGTCCCTCTTCGGCCGCCTTTTGCCGAGCCAGTTCCTCCTCCACCATAGCATCAACGGTCTGTTGGTCAACTGCTAGCCGTTGCTGCTGGGTCTGGTCGGCAATCTGTTCATAGTATTGGATCAGGAACTCGTTG
>Ga0180437_10011556_pt1 | contig 10574 bp, 9 predicted proteins | sample SS_ome_4_FD_132410 | JGI IMG/M metagenome (GOLD analysis project Ga0180437, IMG submission 132410) | Hypersaline lake sediment archaeal communities from the Salton Sea, California, USA - SS_3_D_1 metaG | ecosystem: Environmental > Aquatic > Non-marine Saline and Alkaline > Hypersaline > Sediment... | reverse complement strand
TGCCCTTGCCTATGCCGTCTCCCTCGGCGCCGGGAAGGCAGGCATCCTGGAGACGAGCTTCCAGGAGGAAACCGAGACAGACCTCTTCGGCGAGCAGGCCGTTCTGTGTGGCGGTGTGTCCGAGCTGATCGTGGCCGGATTCGAGACCTTGGTGGAGGCGGGCTACGCCCCGGAAATGGCCTATTTCGAATGCCTCCACGAGCTGAAGTTGATCGTGGACCTCATCTACGAGGGCGGACTCAGCAACATGTACTATTCCGTGAGCAACACCGCTCAGTACGGTGGCATGAGCCGTGGACCGCGAATCATCGGGGAAGAGGCTCGAGAGGAGATGGAGTGCATCCTGGAGGATGTGCAAAACGGAACCTTCGCACGGGAATGGATCCTGGAGAATCAGGCCAACCGACCCGTGTTCCGCGCCCTCACCCGAGCCATGGAGACCCACCCTCTCGAGGATACGGGCAAGAAACTCCGCAAGATGATGCCATGGATCGAGAAGCAGAAGAAGGTGGACAGGGAGAAGAACTGATGAGTTGGGGGGATGAACCGTACATCGTCAAGGAGGCGTACCCTTTCATCGCAGTCTTCGCCTTCTTGACCTTGTTTGCCGCAGCCTCCAGGCTGGGAAACTTATCCTGGATCCTGCTCCTTGCGACCTTCGTCGTAACCGCTTTCTTCCGGAATCCGCCTCGAACCATTCCAGAAGACCCGAAGGCGGTCGTATGCCCCGCTGACGGGAAGATCCTGAGCGTCGAGAATGCATCGCCTGCCAGTCTACTCGCTGTCCCGTCCCAAAAGATCAGCATCTTCATGAGCCCTTTTGACGTCCACGTGAACCGTATGCCCGCGTCCGGCGTCTTGCATCGCAGAGCCCACATGCCCGGGAAGTTTCATGTGGCCAGCACTGCCGAGGCATCAAGCGAGAACGAGCGTATGGAACTTCTGATCGAGACCCCCGAAGGGTACACCCTTGGCCTCGTCCAGATTGCCGGCCGAATGGCACGCCGGATCGTCTGTTATCCCCAAGAGGGTGAACAGGTGAGGAAGGGCGAGCGGTTCGGGTTGATCCGATTCGGCTCCCGGGTCGAGCTCTACCTGCCGCAGGAGGTGTCCGTATCGGTCCAGCCGGGACAGCACGTCAGGGGAGGCGAAACCGTGATGGGGTATTTCCCATGAGCGCAAGGTTTCGGAGGCGGTCCCCAAGGCAAAGACGTCGCCTCCAGAGGGACGATCTCAAGAAGGGGATCTACATTCTCCCCAACCTCTTCACCTCGGCCAGCCTCTTTGCCGGATTCTACTCTATCGTGGCCACCCTGAACGCCGACTTTGAGCGAGCGGCTTGGGCGATCGTTATCTCAGGTATTTGTGATGGTGCGGATGGAAGGATTGCCCGGCTGACAGCCACCACGAGCAAGTTCGGCGTGGAATACGATTCACTGTCGGATCTGTTGTCCTTTGGACTCGCGCCAGGCCTCCTTGTCTATGAGTGGGCACTCCGACCCTATGGGAAATGGGGCTGGTCCGTGGCATTTCTGTACGTGGTGTGCGGTGCTCTCCGTCTGGCAAGGTACAACGTCCAGATCGACAATGTCGAAGCCGTCTCCTTCAAGGGTCTGCCGATCCCTGCGGCCGCCGGAATGATCGTCAGTATGGTTCTGATCATGTACAAATTCGAAAAGACCGGCCCGGTCGAGCACCCCGCAGTCCTGTTCCTCATCTTCGCGGTGGCCATCCTGATGGTCAGCAACCTGAAGTTCGCGAGTTTCAAGGAATTAGACCTCCGTAAACGTAAGCCTTTTCCCGTGTTGCTCGGGATCATCGTCCTGTTGATCTTGATCGTGAACGAACCTCAAATCGTTCTCTTCACGATTGGGGTGCTCTATGTCGTGCACGGACCCGTGTGGACCTTTCTGTCCTGGAGAAGCAAACGTGCGGCATCGGGCCCACCCTCCCCAACCGATCCATCGCAGGGGAAGGCAAGTAACCCAGGCGTGACCACGGAGAAAGAGAGGGAGACGAGCCAATGACCACGGAAACGATCCCAATCCGGATATTCGATACGACATTAAGGGACGGGGAGCAGTCCCCCGGCGCAAGCATGAACCCGAATGAAAAACTGGAGATCGCCCGACAGCTGGAACGTCTCGGGGTAGACGCCATCGAGGCCGGCTTTCCGATATCGTCCCAGGGTGACTTTGAGAGCGTGAAGCTCGTGGCGGAGAACATCAAAGGCTGCCAAATCGTGGGTCTGGCTCGCACGCAACCCGCGGACATCGAAAGGGCGTGGGAGGCCGTCCGCCATGCCGAGGCCCCGATGATTCACGTGTTCATCGCGACCAGTGCGATCCACATGGAGCACAAGCTCAGGCTCAAACCTGAGCAGGTCCTCGAGGAGGCGGTTTTTGCCGTCAAAGCGGCCAAACGATTTGTCTCTTTCGTGGAGTTCTCCGCTGAGGACGCCACGCGGAGTGACCCCGAGTTCCTGTGCAAGATCTTCGAAGCCGTCCTGGCCGCAGGGGCGACGTGTATCAACATACCCGACACCGTGGGCTACACGGTCCCGGTTGAATACAGCCGGCTGCTCGATACGATCCGTGACAAGGTCCCTGACATCGATCGGGCCATCATCAGTGTACACTGCCACAACGATCTCGGCCTGGCGGTGGCCAACACCCTGACGGCCATCGAACACGGGGCAACACAAGTGGAATGCACGGTCAACGGAATCGGCGAGAGGGCCGGCAATTGCTCGATGGAAGAGGTCGTCATGGCCCTGCGCACCCGTAAGGACTACTTCTCGTACGAGACGCGGATCAACACCGAACAGATCTACCCCACCAGCCGCATGGTCACCGGGATCACCGGAATCCGCGTGCAGCCGAACAAGGCCGTCGTCGGAGCGAACGCCTTCGCCCACGAGGCAGGGATTCATCAGGACGGCATGCTAAAAGAGAAGACCACCTACGAGATCATGACGCCCCAGTCCATCGGCATTCCGAAGAGCGAACTCGTGCTCGGCAAACACTCCGGGCGACATGCCTTTCGGGAGAAGCTCAAAGAACTCGGGTACGAGCTTTCGGACGAGCAATTCCACCGGGCCTTTGGATGCTTCAAGTCGGTGGCGGACAAGAAGAAAGAGGTGTTCGACGAAGACATCGAGACGATCATCGCCGAGGAGATCCTTCGATTGCCGGACCGTTACGTTCTCGATTTCTTGAGCATCACGAGCGGCACCCACCTGATCCCGACGGCCACCGTCCAGCTGACCAAGGACGGCAAGACCCTCAAGGAAGCGGAATTCGGCGACGGCCCGGTGGACGCTGCCTTTCGAGCGATTCGATCGAGTTCCGGGAGTAAGAGCGAACTCCTTCGCTTCGAAGTCAGCGCCATCACCTCGGGTAGCGACGCGCAGGGCGAGGTCTCGGTCCGCCTGCAAGAGGGAGAGCACACAGCCCTGGGTCAGGGCGCCTCTACGGACATCCTCGTGGCAAGCGCAAAGGCATACGTCAACGCCATGAACAAACTCGAATACCTGAAGAAGATGAAGAAGATTCTGAGTGGGGGTCCGTGAGACGACTTCTTCCTGGCCAGGAAGTCTTGGGACGATTCTCTATGGGGATACGGTGACCAATGGCAGCCTCGAAGCAATGGAGAAGGACTTCAAAACGCCCTGCCAAGAAGGATCAGACCGCTTCCAGCTCACGATTCCCACGGTGGGTGCGTGAGGCGCTGGGCATCGCTTTGCTGGGACTCGCGGTCTTCCTGTTCCTCTCCCTGCTTTCCTATTCCCCGAAGACCGATCCGGGCTTCTTCCAGAGCATCTCTCCAGAGCCCCAGAAGACAAGGAACTTGGGGGGGCCGGTTGGCGCACACACGGCGAGCCTCCTGAAGGAGACCCTCGGCCTGGGAGCCTATTTCGTCGGCGCTCTCGTTGCCTGGCTGGCCATCCCGGTAATACGGGGCAGGAGCCTGAGAATGGCTCCATGGAAGATCCCGGTAGGCCTTGGCACGCTGATCTGGATCTCTACCCTGATCTCCCTGGCAGTGCCGGACCGGCCGAGTGCGAACCGGGGGGGCATCGTCGGACAACAGGTGGCCGAGTGGCTCCTGGAGGCCTTCCATCCCGTGGGGTCCTACCTTCTCATCATCGTTTTGCTGATCCTGTCCGTTGCTGCCTTGGGCGAGGTTTCCTTTCTGGCAGGGATGAAGTCCCTCTCCACCCTCCTGGTCCGTGTCGGTAAGGCCCTGTCGAGAAGCTGTGCAAAGGTTGCGCGCCATCTTCTGAATCTTTCCCGTCGGCTCATAGGCAAAGCTGCCGAGCAACTTCTCGCACTCAGAAGGACCTTGGATGCTCGAATAACGGCGTTGCGGGACCGATCAAAGTAGCAGTCCGATCGGCCCGAACCGGCCCCAATGAAAAGCTCTACCCCTGCGATCGTGAACCACAAGTTCCAACCAAAGGGACCTGCCAAGAAGCAGGAGCAAGCCACGGAAGAAGGTCCGTCACCCAAGATCGTGGACCCGGAAAAGGGGCAGCATCCCCTTGCGACGGACAGTGCGACCCTCACAGGGGAGGCTGAGGCAACAAAACCGGTCCAGACGACCCTTCCCTTCCCTCAACCTCTGCCCGAGGGGTACCGTCATCCCCCGCTGGATCTGCTCGATGATCCAGACCCTGATCAGGCTGTCGTCGACGAAGAAGGCCTCAAGAAGAGTGCGTTGACCCTCGAGAAGAAGCTCAAGGATTTCGGCGTGGAGGGAAGGGTTTCCGAGATCCACCCCGGTCCGATCATCACCCTCTTCGAATACGAGCCCGCCTCGGGCATAAAGGTGAACCGCATCGTCAATCTGGCCGATGATCTGGCCTTGGCCATGAAGGCCCTCAGCGTCCGCATCGTGGCCCCGATTCCCGGGAAATCGGTCGTAGGCATCGAAGTCCCGAACCGAAAGCGACAAATGGTCACCCTAAAAGAAATCCTGGCGGACGACGCCTTCCAAGCCTGCCGGTGGAAGATCCCCTTGGCCCTCGGCAAGGACATCGCAGGCAAACCGGTGACCACGGACCTGGCCCGCATGCCTCATCTGCTGATTGCAGGGGCCACGGGAACGGGCAAAAGTGTGAATCTCCATTCTCTCATCCTGAGCATCCTCTTCCGGTTCTCCCCCCAGGAGGTGAAGTTCTTGATGATCGATCCCAAGATGCTCGAACTCACGGGCTACCACGGGATCCCCCACCTCCTGCATCCGGTCATCACGGACTCGAGGCGGGCCTCGGACGTCCTGGACTGGGCCGTGGAACGGATGGAACAGCGCTACCAGCTGCTCTCGGAAAAGGGTGTTCGCAACATCGAGGGTTACAACGAGAAGATCGAGAAAGAATCGGCATCTTCAGGAAACGGAGGGGCCGAAGAGCTCTCACAGATCGACGATGCCGAAGAAATCGATGGGGGCCTCGTCCCGGAGCAAGGAAAGCTCCCCTACATCATCCTCGTCATCGATGAGATGGCCGATCTTATGATCATCGCCGGGAGGCAGATCGAAGAGGCCATCACCCGTCTTGCACAGATGGCTAGGGCAGCGGGGATCCACCTGCTGCTGGCCACCCAACGCCCGTCCGTGGATGTGTTGACCGGCATCATCAAGGCCAATCTCCCGGCCAGGATTTCGTTTCAGGTCAGCTCCCGGATAGACTCCCGCACGATTCTCGACAATATGGGGGCGGAGAAGCTGCTGGGCCGGGGGGACATGCTGTTCCTACCGCCGGGCACCTCCAAGGTCACACGCATTCATGGCCCCTACGTAAGCGAGCCGGAAATCGAGCGCGTCGTCGATTACATAAAACAACACGGTAAGCCTCGGTACGAAAAGATCCCCTTCAAGTCGAAAAAAACCAAAAACGGCGAAGAGGACTTTGAGCACGATGAGAAGTACGACGAAGCCGTTCAGTTGGTGGCGGAGACACGCCAGGCATCCATTTCGATGATCCAGCGCAAGCTCCGGGTGGGGTACAACCGTGCAGCCAGGATGATCGAACGGATGGAACACGAAGGGGTGGTGGGTCCGCAGGAAGGGGTCAAACCGAGGGAGGTCCTGATCCACAACCTCGAGTGAGGCACCCTTCGGGGCCAGAAAGGTGTGACGTGCCAAGGAAGAAAACGCCCCTGATGAAACGACCTGCGTTCTGTATCGCGCTTCTCTTGCTGGCAAGCCCTTCGGTGGCCCTTGGAACAGAAGACGATCCCTCGGAACCACACGATGCCGAGCCTCAAAGGACCGAGAGGGCAGGGAACCCCACGGAACCAACAGCCCTGCTCGATCGAATCCTCAAGCAGATGGACATGGCTTACAAGGGACTCCAGAGCTATCGAGCGGAATTCGACCAGGAATCGGAGACGAAGGCCTTCAAAAGAAAAAGACTGTCCTCGGGCAGGCTCTTTTTTCTGAAGCCCGGCGAGATGCGCTGGAGTTACCTCGAGCCCGAGGAGAGAGAGGTATACCTGTCGGGAGAACAGATCCGTATCTACATACCCAGCCGAAATCAGGTGCTCGAACAGACATTGAACGATGCCATGCCGGGCATGGCACCAGCGAGGCTCTTCATGGGTGTTGAAGAACTCGGCGAGTCTTTTCTCATTAGCCTGGCCGACACCGACGCCGAAGATGAAAAAGCCCACTGCCTTCGCCTGACCCCGAAGAGGAAGGGCACGATCTCTGTGGAAGAGATCCTGCTCTGGGTAGGTAAGAAGGACTTCCTCCCCTTGCGGACCGAATCCCGCGATGTACTCGGCAACCGGACAACCCTGCTCTTTCGCAACGCCGAGGTGAACGTGCCCCTGAAGGAGGACCTCTTTCGTTTTGAGATTCCCCCGGATGCCGAGATCCTGGGCAACCCGTTTTGAGAGAGAAGCTATCAGGTGTCAGCTGTCAACCGCTAGCGTTGTAGCATCTTTTAATCCGGGCCCGCTTCCGCGCCCGCACCCGCACCCGACTCCCATTTTCAGGCTGGGACACGAATACGGAACCTAGTTCTCGAGGTTTGGCAGTCTCACGGGTCGAACCACTAACCTACTGATCAATGCGTTAGCCGTTGGGCTTAGAACAAAATGAAGCCTTCGATGGAAAACCAAGTGAATCACGAAAACGCCACCGTCTGTCTGATCTCGTTGGGCTGCCCGAAGAATCAAGTGGATTCGGAGATCTTGTCGGTCGGCATTCTCGAGGAGGGCTTCTCTTTCGTTCCCGATCCGGACCAGGCAGACGTCATCATCCTGACCACCTGCAGTTTCATCGAGGAGGCGGTTCAAGAAAGCCTGGAGATCCTCGAGCAGCTGGCCGATTACAGGCGCGAAGGAAGGTGCCGCTGTCTCCTGCTGGCCGGCTGTCTCATCCAGCGATACGGGAGACACCTCTGCCGCACACTTCCCGACGTAGATCTCTTCCTAGGGTCAGAGGCAATGGAAGGAGCGGGAAGGATCCTTGCGCATTATTTGCATGGTCAAACGGAACAGACCTTTTTTACGAGGTCCCCTTTCTCGAAGCAGGAGAGAGCTTCACCGCTTTACGAAGGACGCCAGGCCCTGGGTCCGTGGGCTTACGTGAAGATCGCAGAGGGCTGCTCGAATGACTGCTCGTACTGTACCCTCCCCCTGATCCGAGGCCCCCTGAGAAGCCGGCCCCCTGAAGAAATCGTCAGCGAAGTGACACATCTGGCCCGCCAGGGCGTTCAAGAAATCAACCTCGTCGCCCAGGATGTGACGGCATACAGCCGGGACTGGGAATCGAGCCGTTCCGGCTCACTGGGCACCCTGCTGAGACAGTTGGGCCGGGTCGAAGGAATACACTGGATCCGCCTCCTTTACTGCCATCCGGCTCACCTCGACGAAGACACAATCGCCAGGATGGGCGACATGGAGGGAATCTGCCCCTACCTGGATCTTCCGATTCAACACGTCTCCCGGCCGATCCTGAGCGCCATGGGACGCCCCTACGACGAAGAGAAACTGAGAGGACTGATCGAGAGCGTTCGAAGCGCACGTCCTGATGTCGCCCTGCGAACAACGGTCATGGTGGGTTTCCCGGGGGAAACGGACCGGGACATGGAACAGCTCCTTGCCTTCCTGAGGGACATCCGTTTCCACCATCTCGGCGTCTTCTGTTACAGCCCTGAGGAGGGAACGGCTGCGTTCAAGAGGCAACTGTCCGTTTCGGATGCAGAAAAACACGACCGCCGTGACACCGTGATGGCATTGCAGGCAGAGATTTCGAAGGGGATTCAGGCAGGGTTCGTGGGGACCTTCCAGGAGGTCTTGGTCGAGGGGCCTCACGAAGAGGACCCGCTCCGCCTCAGGGGACGGACGCGCTACCAGGCCCCCGAGGTGGACGGGTGCGTGATCTTTCCCAAGGGCATCCCGGCCGGCCCAGGGCTGGCAGCAGCCCGCATTGTCCGTGCCCTCACCTACGATCTCGAGGCGGAGATCCTGTCTTAGCCCGCATATTGCACGAAGCCTTCTACTGCGAGCGGCGTAAAGCCTGACCGAAAACCTGCCGAATAGAGACAGGTACGGACCCGAGCCGGTCCCGATCGCCTGTGAAAAGGGCAAAACCCGGGAAAAACCCGGAAGGCACTTGACAAAGATAAAAAAAAGGTTATATTTACAACCCTCTTCTTTTCAACAACACTGAATCGCGAGGTCTCACAGGTGACACGCAAAGAACTCAATGCCTTTAAGAAGCACTTATTGAACGAAAAGACGGTCCTGCTACAGGGAATTTCCACCAAAATGAAGGGTTCTCCCAAAACCGGGGACCCCGAGGGAGGGGATGTTTGCGACATTGCTTCGAGTGATCGAGAGAGGGAGCTCAGGCTCAGGCTCAGCGAACGAGGCCGTGAAAAACTGAGAGAAATCGAGGATGCCCTCGAGCGCATCGAGGAAGGCACTTTCGGACTCTGCGACAGATGCGGGTGCAAGATCCCGAAGGGCAGACTAAAGGTGATGCCTTTCTCCACGACGTGCGTTGCCTGCAAATCCAAACAGGAAGAGCAGCGCAAACTATACGAGGGTGCATCCGACTTTGCCCTTGCCCGCGACTTGGGGGTGTCGGATACGAATGAGGAAGATTAGCCCCCTTCTCCCCCCCACCCCCTAGCTTTCAGGTGTCAGGTATCAGGCCCCATCCCTTCCCCCCTGTCAGACAGGTGAAGAACCGGCTAGTCGGACGGTCTCCGGCGGCTGGCACCCGCGCTCTTACCGCCTTTCTGGTAGGTCTCTACCGCCCTGTTGTGATCTGCGATGGTGCGGGAGAATTGATGGGTTCCGTTGTTCTTGGAGACAAAATACAGGTAGGACGTATCCGCGGGATAGAGCGCTGCCTTCAATGAATCCAGGCCGGGATTGCAGATCGGACCCGGGGGCAGTCCCTTGTTCAAGTAGGAGTTGTACGGGTTGGGCGTCCGAAGATGCTCCCTTTTCAGGTTGCCGTCGAAATCCTCGATCCCGTAGATCACCGTTGGATCACATTGAAGAGGCATCCCTCGCTCAAGTCGGTTCATCAATACGGATGCGACCAGTGGCTTTTCTTCCTTGCAGCTCGTTTCCTTCTCCACGATCGAGGCCAGTGTCACCACCTCGTGGAGACACCACCCTTGTTCAGCCTGTCTTGCATGCATCTCTGGGTCGTATACCGCCCTGAACCTTCGAACCATGGCCTCTAGGATCTGCTGAGGAGAAAGGCCCATGGCAAGATGATACGTGTCCGGAAACAGGTAACCCTCCAACGACTCTCCTTTAAGCCCCGATGCCCTCACAAAATCATCGTTCCAGCTCAACTCAAGGATCTCTTCTCGGCGTGCAAATCCCTTCTGCTCGAGAATGGCCGCGATCTGTTTCACGGTCAATCCTTCCGGGATCGTGACCTTGTGCAGGACAACGGTCCCCCGGCAGAGCATCTGCAGGATCCCCGCAGGGCTCATCGATGTGTGGAATCTGTATTCTCCGGCTCGAACCCCGCGATCCTTGCCAAAAAGTCGAGCCACTGAACTGAAAAGGAACGGAAACCTGACAACACCCTGCTCCTGCAACAGGGTCACCGTCTGATCGAAGGTCGCCCCTTCAGCCACGACAACCCGAACCGGTCTCATGTGATCGTCATACGGAAGGTGGTAATAAGCGTATACACCCATACCGATCAGCAGAGCGAACAACGCAAGGATGCCCAAGGTCTTCCCGAGTATTGTCACGATCTTCTTCACCTCTCCGTAGGATCGACCGTACAGGCGGACCGGCAAACCCCACGAGCTGCATCCTCTGAATCGAGATATCCCTGCAAGATCACTGCAGCTGCGAGTTTGTCCACGTGTTTCTTCCGTCTTTTGCGGCTCACATCCGCCTGAATCAAGATCCGCTCCGCAGCTACCGTCGAGAGCCGCTCATCCCAGTGAACGATGGGGACTTCCAGCGCCGCTTCGATTCTCTCCGCAAAGGCCATCACCCTTCGAGCCTGCCTGCCAATCGTGCCATCCATGTTCTTCGGTAGTCCTATGATAACCGCGGAGATCCCCCGTTCATCCACGATGC
>Ga0180437_10011555_pt1 | contig 10574 bp, 5 predicted proteins | sample SS_ome_4_FD_132410 | JGI IMG/M metagenome (GOLD analysis project Ga0180437, IMG submission 132410) | Hypersaline lake sediment archaeal communities from the Salton Sea, California, USA - SS_3_D_1 metaG | ecosystem: Environmental > Aquatic > Non-marine Saline and Alkaline > Hypersaline > Sediment... | reverse complement strand
CTTTTGGAAATACCCAGCCATAACCTCCAGGTATATATTTCCGAAAATAAACCTCTGTAAAGTCCCTTTTTTCTCTCAGTGGCATTAAAAATTGATTTGCATATATATATGTGGTGTTATATATTCCAAGAGTTTTTCCCATCACAGATTTTGGACCACTTGCATCTACAATTATTCTTGGAGAAATAATGTTTTCCTGTTTTCCTTCACGTATTTTAATTTTGTTTCTATGGACACCTAACGCTTCTGTTTTTGTAAAAATATGTGTTCCCATTTCCCTTGCTTTCTCTGCTAAGTGTTTATCAAACAAATCTCTGTGAATAATATATCCTTTGGATTCAGTAATGGTTACATCACCATTTGGCATAACTGTATGCATGTAGTTAATTTTCTGTGCAATTATTTCCTTTTTTGAATCAATAAAATGAGCAACTTGGAAGGGTATGTGTTCAGCACATTGCACTGGCAAACCCAACTCTTTTCTTTTATCGATAAGAACAACATCTATTCCGTCTTTTGCGATATTCCTGGCAGTAGTACTACCAGCTGGTCCAGCGCCAATTACTAATACATCACATTCTGTTGGAATTGCCATTATGAGCGAACTCTAACGTTTTCAATGATTTTTTTTAATAGATCAAGTTTCAGGTCTGTTTGATGACCAAAGACGCCCTCGTACGCTTCTTTTTCTTTACCGAGTTCATAGCACGTGGATGAATCGATATCAATGAGTAAACCGCCCAGTCCTGACTCTCTAAATGCTTTTTGTCGTTTTTCAAAAAAAGCTTCGCAACAACAACCTATGTATGACTGAATACCTTCACTTTTGAGCTGTTTAAAGGTCTCAACAAGATGCTCAAAACTGCAGATACTTATAACTCGCAAGTTCTTTTCTTGACCAATATCGTAAGCTTCGCCTATACTGCAGCCTCCACATCTTGCACAATAATTTTCGTTTCTAAACTCGCAATCTGGAAGCTTAGCACAATACGGCAGAAGTAAAACCGTATTATTTTTCAATAGATTTCTAAATGAATTATTAACAACAAATATTGAATTGGCCTCATCTATACTAAGACCAATATATTCTAATTTATCAAGTGCCTCACTAATTGCCCGATAAATGTCATCTTCGGATAAGCCTAAAAATCTCGGCTTTTTTTCTACAAAAAATTTGTGGATATTCTCCTTTAGATTTACAATTGGTGTGCTTTTAAGGCTAGCCTCTAAGTCATAAACCGTCCTTGCTGGATCTACGAAGAAGTCTCCTGTTATTAAAACTTGCTTAATATATCGCATTTTTGCATCAACATGAAGATTTGCCCTTAATAGACCTCCGTCTACTTTGTATATTGATCGCAACATTTGACTGTAGTTTTTAGGTTCTTCGATCAAATAAATCCATTCATCTGATACTTTTTCTACAAGTTCCTTTTGAAGCAAAGACTGTTCACGAGTAGTGAGTGAGTCAGCTCTAAATTGTACACCTAGTTCTTCAGAAAAACCTTGTAGCAAAGCAGTTTTAATTTTTTCAAGAGATGGAATAGTTCCTAACTCTTCCTTAAGACAGGTCACACGATCCCTAGCAGATTCAATTCCTCGTTTAGTTAGTTTTTCTATAGGAATCCTCAATGCTTTAAGCATCATTTCCATATCAGTGTTAACTAACAAAGTTCCTTGGTAGAGACAAGCATTATCCTCAAAAACTCCCCCTGTTCCGGATATCTTCTTGCCGCTAACCTCAATATCATTCCTAGGTCTAAATTCCGCCTTTAGACCTAATTTTTTAAGGCCTTTGACTGCCCCTTCACAGACTTTTTCTGTTATATTCTCAAGATTTCTTCCTATGTCTAAATCCTCGCTATTGAAAACCAATTCCCAACCTACTTGAGATTCGTCAAAAAAAATAGCGCCGCCACCTGTAATTCGACGATTAATATCAATTTCCCTTGAGTTACAATAACCTACTCTGACCTCGTGAGCCACTGTTTGATGATATCCAATTAAAACTACGGGAGGTGAAAACTGTAAAAATCTGAAGATATTGGGGCTCTTACCTTCATTTCGCTCTTGAAGTAATATTGCGTCAAGAGCCATGTTTTCGGCGCCAGTAAGTACACCTGTATCCAATAGACGCCAAATTCTGCTGTTTTCACCTATATCCATGTTCTTACCTCTCTGTTCTGCCATGAAACGTGTAAAGTTTTATATGTCTTAGCGCACAGCCTCTTAAGGATTTGTCTGATATGCAATTATGGTGAACTACCACTCTACAAGTAGGCTGGCTTCCTGAATCATCCATTCCCCAGCGGGACATGTCAAACAGGCTCAACGGACAGTCCCTGCCCTGATGATGAGTGTGATTCCATAGCGTAGGTTGATCGGTGTAAAACACTGATGGCAGAGTTATGATCTCTCGCTAACACCAATCCACAGTAAGGACACCTATGGATGCGAGTTGCCAATGTTTTCGGAACAACCTTCCCACACCGACTACACAGTTGTGTGGTATTATAGGCACTCACGTATTCTACCAGAGTACCAGCTTCCTCCGCTTTGTACTCCGTAAAACACATCAGTTGTCCCCAACCCGCATCACTAATCGACTTCGCTACATGACGGTTCTTCACCATGTTGGTAATCATAAGGTTTTCATACACGATCAGGTCGTAACTATCGACCAATTTCCTACTTAGTTTATGATGAAAATCTTTGCGCTGATGGCGTATCTTCCTGTGTGCCCGTGCCACCTTCCGGTTCTGTTTATGACGGTTATTTGATCCTTTCTTCTTCCTCGCTTGCCTTCGCTGCTCTTTGGCTACTTTCTTCTCCGAATTTCTGAACCAACGGGGGTTAGCTATTGTCGCCCCATTATGTAACGTTAACAAACTCTTTAACCCCACATCCACACCTATCGCGTTCCGTATCTCTTTTCGCATTTGGGGATCAGGATCGGGAAGTTCCACCGAAAAACAGGCATACCAGTGGTCTACATCGTGTTTAATGGTACAGGTCTTGATAACACCTTCAGACGGAATTGGGCGGTGTAATTTGATAGGAATAGCTCCAATTTTCGAGAGGAGGAGTTTCTTCTTTTTCTTGTCGAGAACAAATCCACTTTGAGGGTAAGTGAAGGAGTCATACCGGTATTTCCCTTTAAATCGAGGGTAGCCGGCTTTTTCACCCTTCTTAACACGCTTAAAAAAGTGCTTGAATGTCTTATCAAGTCTTCGCAACACATCTTGAAGTACCTGAGAATGAACCGCTTTCAAAAACTGGTTAGTCTGTTTGTCAATTTTCAATTGATTGGCTTGTTCATAATAGGTGACTGATTTTTGATGCGTTTCCCAAGCAATTTTTCGCTCTGCAAGAACATTATTATATAAAATGCGACAGGTGGTAAGCCATTGCGTTAAAGTAACCTTTTGTTGCGTGGTCGGATACAAGCGAAATTTGTAAGTCCGTTTCATCACACTAGTATAGACATTTTGTTCTAAATATCTTATGGTTCATAGGTTCTAACCATGAAGAAGGCGTGCTCACGTGTCTATAACATTAACTCTCTTATAATGTGGTGTCTAAATACCGTAAACCAATCTTAGGTGATAAAATCAAAGAGTTTAAGGTCATGCCAAACCAAATACATCTGTGCCTCTCAACTTCGCCTACGGAACCCCCAGGCGGTTGAGTTAAGATGTTGATAGGTGTAACTGACTTAAGATTGTTTAAAAAATATCCCCAACTCAAGAGAAAGTATTGGAAAGACATATGTGGTTACAAAGTTATTATATTGGAACTGCTGGACACATCTCTGCTGAAACCATCAGGAACTACATTGAGAACCAGAAAGGAATGTAGAGGCAATTCATTTCACCAACAAGTTGGGGGAGGTCTTCCTGCCAGTGAAATTACAAACCTTTTTATGCCTGCATATATTTTTAATGAAACCGACATATCTTGTGAAGTATTTTCAAAGAGGGCTTTATTATGGATAAAGTAAAATCTCAAGAGATTGAGGAAAAAACTGTAAAAGAGTCACCTGAGCATCTACAGATGTCTCTGGCCGCAGCGATGACACTTGGCCTAAAACCAGGATCATTTTATAAGGACGCTACATTACCATGTGTGAACCTTTTATTGACTTACGAAGAAGGCTGCTTTGCACGATGCGCTTACTGTGGTTTAAGTTTCGTAAGAGAATGCGAAAGCGAACTTCATAAAGATAAATCTTTTATCAGAGTTGAATGGCCAACCCACGACCTTAATACAATAATACAGAAATTAAATTCGAAAGAGAAATGCTCTCACGTAGAACGCGTTTGTATTTCAATGCTCACAAACAAAAGAGCCCTCCAAGATACTATCATCGTCGCAAAAAGAATCAAAAATGAAACGGGGTTATTAGTTTCTGCATTGATCACGCCTACTATCGTTAATAAGGACTGGCTTATAGCCTTAAAAAATGCGGGCGTTGATAAGTTAGGTATCGCTATCGACGCCGCTACTCCCGAATTATTTGATAAATTTAGAGGTAAAGATATACGAGGACCACATCGCTGGGAAACATATTGGAAGATTATTCAAGAGGGACTTCAGGTTTTTGGAAGTAAAAATGTTGGAGTACACTTAATTGTAGGACTCGAGGAAACAGAAGAAGAAATGGCACAAATATTTCAACACGTTGCGGATCGCGAAGTACTCATACACCTATTCTCATTTTTCCCAGAACCTGGCTCTCCTTTAGAAAAAAGACCTCAACCTCCAATCGGACAATATCGAAGAATGCAATTAGCAAGATTTCTTACTGAGGAGAAGAAAGCACGTGTCGAAAATATGAAATTTGATAATGAGGGACGACTTATCGATTTTGGTATCCCGGAGCAATTGCTAAAAGAAATAATCAATACAGGCATACCATTTATGACAAGCGGTTGCCCAGGTTCTACTTTACGCGTTGCATGTACCAGACCCTATGCGAATTCTACTCCTTATCAGGCATATATTGGCGAATGTAGAAATTTCCCCTATTCACCAAATGAACAAGAATTAGAACGTATACAACATCAATTACGTGATTTCACAGATCGTGTTTCGTTGTATTCATCAGATGCAGAATTTGTATCAGATGATATCAGATGATTACTAACTCGCCGTAATTCTTTTCAAAACTAATTTCTATTGTTCTTGAGAGAGATCCTAGTCCTTTTTCATCTTTCTTGCTTCATCTACTAATAAATTCAAAAATCCAACAATTTCTTTAGCTCTTTCTGCTTTGGTTGGTTCTTCGATCGCTTGCTTGTATTTAGTAGATAATCGGATCTTATAGTCGTGTTGACTCATTTTTCGAGTTCTCCCGCGTTGTATAACATGTATGTGCTCTGTATTCTTAAACTTTATCTGGCTAAAAAACTTCTCAAAGCAGAAAAATTTTTGTCGGTAAAAATCGCAACTTATAATGAGTTGTATTGTTTTAATTCAAACCAGAATACGAAAAAACTTAATAAAAACAGCATTGATTTGCAAATCTTGAATTGCGAACTCTATAGAAAAAGAAAAAATGTCTTGTAATAAAAAACTGATCTGCCTGTTCAAAGATTTAATACACTTTTATAGCCAAAGATGTCAAGAAATCCATGTCCTGAGACATTACAGGCGATTATTTTTTCCTCGCCGGTTTTCTTACACTCTAGCGCTTCATCAATCATGGCTCTGATAGCATAAGAGGATTCTGGTGCAGGTAAAAATCCTTCTGTTTGAAGGAATGTCCGTGTAGCCTCGAATACGTCTTTCTCGTCTACAGGGTAGGTTCTTGTTTTAATATGTCCTAGATTTCTCAATAGGCTTAGAATTGGTGATGCTCCAGAGTATCGGAGACCGTCTCCGAATATTGGTGGCATATTTGAATCATGACCTAAGGTGTACATTTTCATCAAAGGTGTCTTTCCAGCGTGATCTGCAAAATCATAGCGGTATTCACCCTGACTTATGTTTGGTGCTGCCAAAGACTGAGATGCAAGAAATTCACATTCTCGCTTACCTTTTAATACTTCCCCAATGAAAGGTAACGTGAAACCACCGAAATTCGATCCACCTCCGAAGCAGCCTATCAGCAGATCTGGTTGTTCATCTACTATGTTGAATTGTTCGATTGTTTCGAGACCGATTATTGTTTGATGCATCAGTACGTGATTTAGCACGCTTCCCAGAGAATATACAAATCCATCATGTTTTTCAGCATATTCTAACCCTTCGGAAATTGCGACACCCAACGACCCTGGATGATCTGGATTTTCTCTGAGAATAGCTCTGCCGACTTCAGTTAACTGACTTGGCGAAGGATGAACCTCTCCGCCATACATTTTCATTAGAGTTCTTCGATCGCCCTTCCAATCATACACGTTACGTACCCAAAAAACTACACAAGTCAATTCCATCAAACTTGCACCATAAGACAATGCAGTACCCCATTGTCCAGCACCAGTCTCAGTAACTACACCTTTGACACTTTCTTGAACGGCATAATATAACTGGGCTAGTGCGGTGTTGACTTTGTGACTTCCTGTTGGGGATAAATCTTCCCTCTTCCAATAGAGATGTGCAGGAGTTTTCAATACCTTTTCAAGTCTTTTTGCTCGCCGCAGTGGTCGTGGTCTTCCTGCTTGAATATATAACTCCCTTAATTCTTCAGGTATCGGTATCCAGCGTTGATCTGAAGCTTCCTGTTTCAAACATTCTTTGACAATCACTTTAGAGAGAAACTCTAACCGAGAAGGACCTGTTTCAGGTTCTTTAGGGGGTGGAAGTGGTTGTGGAAGATCAGGTAAAATGTTATACCAGCTTTTTGGAAGATCTTTAACCGGTAACTGAATCTTTACTTCTTTCATGGAGGTTCCCCTAGTTCAATTCTAAGTAGGTACATTGTCTCATTTCATAAAAAATAGCAGGTATAACAGCAAAAAGACAAGTATGAGGTTTGATATATAGGTTTTCTCTTTGTTCAATTCTTTGACTCCATCGTGATCATAATGTCAATTATGTTCTTAATGAAAATGTTCATTCTCCTAGTATATTGACGGAATTTTAGCATAAATTTTGTTTTCCGTTGTAAAAAAAGAAAGTAGGACTGTTGATTAAGATTAGAACAAATTCCACGATGTGGGATTATTACAATCTTGTTTGACATTTTTGAGACAAAAAATAGGCGGGGTAATGTTCCCCGTCTTTCCAGACTTGAGACATTACTTGCCTTTGCCTTTACCCTTGGGCACGATGTTTATCGTGTCTGTACCTTGGATTGGCGTTCCGTCATAAGTGTTACCAGTCAGTGTGGCCTCGGTGCTGTTCTCATCCAAATTCAGTTCCTGTGTCTTGAAGTGTAACAGCAGATCTAGGTCGCCATCACCATCCACGTCCTTCATGGTCCAGCGAACTGGTGTAGCATTGGCGAAGCGCACCGTCACTGGATCAACTGTGGAGGCATCGAAATCATCCGTAGTTAGCACAGCTACAGGCACCACTCCTTTTGACTTGAGATTGATGCTGTTTGGGTAGCTGCCGGGTTTGATATCAATCGTGACTTCAATAACAGGTTCCATGACCGTAAATATTGAGAGGCTCTCAACCTCGCCGTAGATGATATTGTTTTCAGTGTCTACCCATGTTGTGACGTCTTCCCATTGCTCAGCCTTTGGGTTCCAATGCATGAGTTTTAGATCCCTTTCACTTCCCACGACTTGGGTTTCGTCGTACGGTATAGCTATGGTAATGGTGCCGGTGTAGTTGGCGGTTGTGGTGATATCATAGTATTGTCCATTGACTTCGAATCCGGCGGGTGGATCGGGTCCCGTATCGCTGGCGGTTACTCTTGTTGTTCCGCCGCTTGTGACCTCGTCAAATGTTACTGTGACCTCAGTGACTGGGTCAGTAGACTTTACGCTCGTACCAGATGGCGTGTAAATAGTTGGCCACATCAATGGATAAAAGTCGTAGCTGTCTGTTGGCCAAGGTATGTAGGTGTCTCCTATACCGTCGCCGGCAATAGCGTGCTTGCCAGCACCGCTTCCATCGTCTACACCAGGATAATCAGACCAGTAGTTTCCCTCTAACAGGTCAGGATGATGCCAGTGGTTATCTTCAGGGGTTTCATCGTACGCTTGAACTATGTTGTCTATGATGTTGTTGTGATAAATAACAGTATTTAAAGAACCAGAGAGCACGATGCCTTCCTTATTGTTTGTTATATTGTTTCCAGATATGGTGTTTTCCTTTGAAGAAATGATCACGATGCCATCCCCATTGTTTGCTATGATGTTTCCAGTTATGGTGTTACAGTCTGAAGCATCAAAGAGAAAGATGCCATGTTTGTTATCTGTTATGATGTTTTCAGCTATAGTGTTATTTTCTGAAGAATCAAGCACGATGCCATGCTCGTAATTTTCTGTTATAGTATTTTCAGATATGCTGTTATTGTTACAAGAATCATCGAGAAAGATGCCAGCATCGTTATTTGCTATGGTGTTTCCCGTTATGCTGTTATGATTTGAAGCATCATAGAGCGCGATACCAAACCAGTTGTTTGTTATAGTGTTCCCAGATATGCTGTTGTACTTTGAAGAAAACCCTAGCATGATACCATGATCTTGGTTATCTGTTATAGTGTTTTCAATTATGCTGTTGTGTGCAGAATCATAGAGATAGAGGCCATTATCATTGTTTGATAGAGTGTTTTCAATTATGCAGTTATTTTCTGAAGAATCAAGCACGATGCCATTCTCGACGTTTTCTGTTATAGTGTTTCCAGTTATGTCGTTGTTTGATGATGCATAGAGGTTGATACCATCATGGTGATTTGCTTTTATTGTGTTTTCAGCTATGTTGTTGGTTGAAGAATACCTAAGATAAATGCCATGCTCATTGTTTGCTATTATGGTGTTTCCAATTATGCTGTTGCCTGAATAATCATCGAGATAAATGCCATGCTCGTTGTTAGCTGTTATGAAGTTTCCAGTGATACTGTTGGTTGCAGAAGAAGTAAGATAAATGCCATTACCGTTATTTGCTGTTATGGTGTTTGCAATTATGCTGTTGGTTGCAGAACTATCAAGATAGAGGCCGTATGTGTTAGCGGTTATGACGTTTTCAGCTATGGTGTTAGTTTCTGAAGATTCGAGCACTATACCATACTCATTGTTTTCTGTTATGTAATTTACAATTATGCTGTTGTCTGAAGAATCATCGAGATAAATGCCATGCTCGTAATTTTCTGTTATTATGTTCCTAGTGATGCTATTGGTTGAAGAATACCTGAGATAGATGCCAGCATGGGTATTTGCCGTTATAGTGTTTTCAATTATGCGGTTACTGTTTGAAGAACTATCAAGATAGAGGCCGTATTTGTTAGCTGTTATGAAGTTTTCAGCTATCTTGTTATTTTCTGAAGATTCGAGATAAATGCCATGCTCGTGATTTGTTGTTACGTTGTTTCCAGTTATGCTGTTGGTTGCAGAACCAGAGAGATAGACACCATACCAGTCGTTATCGGTTATGGTGTTTTCAACTATCTTGTTATTTGAAGACGCATAGAGGTTGATCCCATCATGGATGTTTGCTGTGATTATGTTTCCCGTTATGCTGTTAGCTGAAGAACCAGCGAGGTAGATGCCGTATTCGTTGTCTGTTACAGTGTTTTCAGTTATGTTATTATTATTCGAAGAGCTATCGAGAGAGACGCCATACTCGTTGTTTGTTATGGTGTTCTCAGTTATGTTATTGTTAGTTGAAGAAGAAGTAAGATGGATGCCAGCATGGATGTTTGCTGTGATGCTGTTTCCCGTTATGCTGTTGGCTGAAGCATCATTGAGAGAGATGCCATGTTCTTTATTTGCTGTGATGCTGTTTCCCGTTATGCTGTTATTGGTTGAAGAACCAGAGAGATAAATGCCGTATTCGTTGTCTGTTACACTTTTTTCAGTTATGTTATTATTGTTCGAAGAATACATGAGATAAATGCCATGCTCGTTGTTTTCTGCTATGTAATTTCCAATTATGCTGTTATAGTTTGAAGACGAAGCGAGCCAGATGCCCCTATCATTGTTTGTTATAGTGTTCTCAGTTATGTTGTTATGGTTTGCAGACACATAAAAAAAGATGCCATACTCGTTATTTGCTGTGATAGTGTTTCCAATTATGCTGTTGTCTGAAGAACCAGTGAGCCGGATGCCAGCATGGGTATTTGCTTTTATGTTATTTCCAATTATGCGGTTATGGTGTGAAGAAGAACTGAGACCGATACCACTACCGTTGTTTGCGGTTATGGTGTTCCCAGATATGCTGTTATGGTTTGGAGAATACCAGAGATAAATGCCAGTACCGTTATTAGCGGTGATAGTGTTTTCAGTTATACTGTTTTTGTGCGAAGAATCCATGAGAAAGATGCCATATCCGTTGTTATCGGTTATGGTGTTTCCAATTATGCGGTTATGGTTTGAAGAAGAACTGAGAAAGATACCCTCCCCATTGTTTGTTATAGTGTTCTCAGTTATGCTGTTATAGTTTGCAGAACCAGAGATAGAGAT
>Ga0180437_10011553_pt1 | contig 10579 bp, 11 predicted proteins | sample SS_ome_4_FD_132410 | JGI IMG/M metagenome (GOLD analysis project Ga0180437, IMG submission 132410) | Hypersaline lake sediment archaeal communities from the Salton Sea, California, USA - SS_3_D_1 metaG | ecosystem: Environmental > Aquatic > Non-marine Saline and Alkaline > Hypersaline >... | reverse complement strand
TGGCAGGAGGCATTGCCCATGACTTCAATAACATCCTCACGCCCATCATTGTCCAGAGCGAGGTCGCCAGCCACCTTCTTTCAAAAGATAGCCCCGTCCAGCACAACCTGGAGGAGGTGATCAAGGCGGCCCATCGGGCCAGGGAACTGGTAAATCAGATCCTCACCTTTGGCCAGCGGGGCGAGCAGCACCGACTGCCTGCTAAGGTCAGTCCAGTCGTAAAAGAAACGGTGGAGTTGCTTCGGTCTTCCCTGCCCAGCACCGTTGAGATCAGGCAAGAGTATAACGTTCGGTTTGATGTTGCCCTCATTGATCCCAAGGAGATCCATCGGGTGATGATGAATCTGTGCACCAACGCAGTCCAGGCCATGGAAAAAAACGGAGGCGGTCTCCTAGAGGTGGGACTCGTGGACGTCGAAATTGGTGCCCCTCATGGAGGGGCCCATGTTGATATGGACCCAGGGCCATACCTAAGGCTCAGGGTGAGCGATACGGGCCATGGCATGGACCAGCAAACCATGAATAGGATCTTTGATCCCTTTTTTTCCACAAAGAGTCGGACAGAAGGCACCGGTATGGGCCTTGCCGTGGTCCACGGTATCGTCAAGAATTGGGGGGGAAAGATCAGTGTGGAGAGTGCTCTTGGCATGGGGACCACTTTTGACGTTTTTCTCCCAAGAGTGGACAGCAAGGCTATCGATCGAACGGAGCCCGCAGGGCCCGTTCCCGGCGGCAGCGAACGGATCCTGCTCATCGATGACGATAAAGCGGTGATGGACACCCTTGAAGTCATGCTGGATTACCTTGGCTACAACGTCGTTCCAAGACTGAGCGTTGCCGATGCCCTGAAGGCCTTTCAGCGCCAACCAGACAGGTTCGACCTGGTCATCATGGACCAGAGCATGTCCAAGAAAGCTGCCAAGGGGTGGGTTCAGGAACTCAAAGCCATTCGCCCCGGCGTGCCTGTCATCCTTTTTGCCGGTTTCACAAACCGGATGGACGAAGAAGACCTCAAGGTTAGCGGTATTTCTGCTTACCTCATGAAGCCCTTGGTCATGGATGATATGGCCAAGGTGATTCGAAAGGTGATTGACCGAGACGATTTTGGCTAAAGGATTGTGGGCTGAGGATGGAGCGCAACACCCAAATGGGGTTTCTTGCGAAGCCAGCAATCCTTATGGATGGAAAGAATAAGACGTAAACTATGGAACTTACACCCGAGGAGTTTCGTCTCTTCAGCGACTACATCTACAGCATATCCGGTATTCTTCTCAGAGAGAGCAAATCCTACCTCATTAAACAGCGTCTTCAACCGATAGCTCAAAGGGTAGGTTGCACAAGCTTTGATGAATTCTATGAACGGATTAGGGTAGGCTCTTTGCCCAAGATTGAAGAGCAGATCATCAACGCCATCACCACGAACGAGACCTCTTTTTTCAGAGATGGACATCCCTTTGTGACGTTCAAAGACCATGTCCTGCCATGGCTGGGAGAGAAGATTCGTCAACGAAAGACCCGGGATGGACTTAGAAGAGGGCCCAAGGTCTCTCTTTGGTCCGCCGGCTCATCTACGGGACAGGAACCTTACAGTCTTGCCATGCTCATTGGGGAGTATGCTCTGGATCACAGACATCTGGGCATCAGAAAGGAAGACTTTGGACTCCTTGCCACGGACATCTCGAGCGAGGCGCTGTCTAAGGCCATGGGAGGTGAATACACTGAAATGGAAATAAAGCGTGGCCTTTCCCCAGATCGGGTGGAGAGATACTTCGTAAAGGAGGGCGATCGCTGGGTCATAAACAGTGCCATTCGGATCATGGTGGACTTCAGGCAGGTGAACCTCATCAAACCCTTTTCCATGGTTGGAGGCTTTGATGTGATAATGTGTCGCAATGTACTTATCTATTTTGACCATGTTGTGAAGACCCAAATGATTCAGCAATTCTATCATATGTTATCTGAAGGAGGATTTCTCATTTTGGGGGTAACGGAAAACCTCCATCCTGTGCCAGAAAGGGATGAGGCATTTGAGCCCATTCGCTATGGGAAAACTCTTTTCTACAGAAAACCCTCGGGAAACTTCGTCTGACGCTCACCCTTTTCTTCTGTCCCCCTCCCCTTCCAGTCACTGTCGTCGGGGCTGGCTTGTGGCCATGACGTTTTAGCCCCAAGCCCCATATTGGCCCCTTGAGGCCTGTGGCACGACAATTGCGAGAGACTCTAATTAGTTCCTGCGCAGGGGCCTTGACGGCCCTGTGGGACACCTGCTCCCAGCCCAAAAATTGGGCTTTTCAAAGAAAGATGTCAAAGCTCCTCCAGGGCCAAACACAGCTCTGGCGGTGCGATGGGCAGGGGCAGGGGGATGGTGACGAAGGTGTAGCGGGCAGGAGCAATGAACGACAAAGGCCAATGAAGGCCATGGGCTTGGTAATGGGAATTACGATCATGAAATAGAAATTCAGAGAGTGAAAGATCTTCCTTCCCCGGCTTTCCCGGGTTTGAGGGCTCCTTAAGGGTCCTTGTCACGGTGTTTTAAGAGGAGATGGCGCCATGGAACCACAGAAAGTATATGTGAACCCCGGCGATGAGACGTCGGTGATAAAGTGCTCCCACTGTGGAACTGCCAGAACACGATATGTGGGAAAATTCAAGGGCAGAAGAAGGTGCGTCAAGATCAGGTGTCACTGCCAAAAAACCTTCAAGGTGCAGTTTGAATTCCGAAAGTCCAAGCGGAAAGAAACCAACATTGCAGGCTACTATGCCAAGCTACCTGAAGACGAAAAGTGGCAGAAAATGTTGGTCACCAATATTTCTCCTAGCGGCGTGGGCCTGCTGGCCCAGTCCACCCATGACCTAAGGAAAGGGGACATACTCTCGGTAAGATTCAGTGTAAGAGACGAGCTGCAACGTGCCATGGTCGAAAGAGATGCGGTGGTGAGATGGGCGAACAACATCCACTTGGGCTGTGAATTTACGGCGTCCGTGGAATACGATGCCGTTGATGCCATCCCGGGTTACTACCTCATCCCCTAGCGGGGGGAGCTTCCCTGTCTGGTAGGTGTTTTCATGGCTTACCCCTCCCTTCTGGAGCCCTAACTTCTTTCAACAGCTTGACAAAACCTCCAACATTCGGTACAAATCCGCAACAAAATCATTTCGTTGGCAGCTGCCAGCTTGTGTAGGGCATCCCCTTTCCTCGCACAAAGGGTAAGACGTGGGCAATCTCATGTTGGGCAGGCTAAGAGAGAAGATCAGCAACCGAAAAAGGGTTCGCGATCTCTTCCTGAGCGCCAAAGCGCTTCTGGAGGAGCGTTTCTATGGTCCCACAAGTTTTGCTATATCCGTGTATCTCCATCTCAGGAATAGATCGACGCTTCGCAGACTGATTAAGAATCGTAGGGTTCTGATAGTTGGATCTGGGCCTTCTGCCTCAGAGTTGGACGGCATTCCCAATGATGTCCTTATCTTTACGTGCAACAGGGGCTTGATGCTATTTCCGGAGACCAGCCTAAAGAGAAGAGTAGATCTTTATCTTTGCCAAACAGGAGGGATGACGGACACTTATGCGGATATTGAGGCATTAGTCATGAGGGTAAAGACAAACCTGTTCCTCATCAACAAGCCTGGTTTCATAAAAAGAAAAAGGAGCATGGAGGGGGCTTATTCAAGAATCGTGGAAGATAAGGTTCAATACAATTACTATTTAAGACGGTTGATAAAGCCATACACCCTAAGTCAAATCAAGGGACAATATGCTGCATTTACTTCTTCCGGCATGAGACTTTTACAATACGCCCTTTTTTTTCAGGCCAAGGAGATCTATCTAATAGGCGTGGACGTTGACCATAGCGGGTATTTTTGGAAGAAGAAGAACATACACTGGCATCTTGACATAGACAGAGAATTCATCAGAATAGTCTCCCAAAAGTACAAGAATATCTATTCGGCATCTCAGAGCAGTCCAATCAGAACGTACCTGAAATACAAAAGGCTGGAATAGTGTCCATCCACAAACGCCCATTGGGATCGCAGCCGAACAACCTGCGGACAACGCCGCTCATCGAAAAAAGAGCCATTTATGGATGGACACTAGAATGGTAACGAGGTGGCCATGGTACATTTTTCCTGCTAAGTCAGGACTGTTGAAAGGCTTCGGTTCATGTAACATGTCCGAAGTTGGTCTGAACGTCGATGGGGGGATTGGGATAATGAAAGGTCCCAAAATTTGGGTTTGCAGATGACCTGAAGTATCATGAGAGGTTGAGGATCATGTCGAATATGTGGGCAAACGGGGAGTTGAAGAGACTTTCTGAAGCGTTTCTTGAAGAGACACAAGGGTTGTTGACCTGGAGTTGGGATGACCCACTCTCGGCTGTTTTGGCCCAGTTTTCCGTAGATGATAAAGACAAGGTCTTGGAAATCTTGGGCCGTTTTATGGGTGCTAAATGGGATGCATTAGAAGTAAAGAACGCTCCTGAGATAGTCCGGCAGCTTGCAAAGGAGATGGGCGGTATTCGGTCGGGCCAACTCCTCTTCACCACCGATGCCGGTAAAAGGATTTTTATCTTTGGGGCGTGGTGGCCATGGCAAGATGGCCAGACCATATCACTGCGTATTGGGCCACATTGGACGGGACTATCTGATTCCGAATCAGACGATTTGATGGCCTCCTTTAAGGCGTGCTTTGGGTTATGATGTGCCTCCCTACGGTGTGCCGCTTTATGCGTGAGAATGTGACAAATCCTGTGATATTCGGTACAAATTCACAATAAAATCTGCTGGTTTCTGAAATCTCCGATATCCTAACAAGCTTTCAGCCTAGCCTTGGCCGCCCCGCAAGACGCGTCTGCTGGACAGCGATAGGTGTCTTTACGAACAGGCTGAACAAAGAGATTGCCTTATGGAACCATTGAGACCAGTTTTTCTTGGAGAAAGCGAAACCTGTGTGTCCGATAATACTCGCGGATATCGTCTTCAAGGATGGGGCCGAGTTTGACTTTGAAGTCTCTGTCTTTTAGACGAGCCAGCTTTTTCTGAAACGCAATGGATTGCCCTTTGTCCTTGAAAGAAATCCCAACGCCTCGCCGAAGCATGAACTCAATGTCAAAGCAGTCCCTTATCTCTCCTCGGTCAAGAAACGCTTCTATCTTGCTTTTCATGGTCTGGCCCAGGGTATGGGCCGTCAGAACGACCTGCTTTGTGCTGAATCTTGAAAAGGCGATTGTTCGTTGATGATCGCATTCTTCCCATCGCTTTCGTATTTCAATCTTCAGCCGCATCGGATATTGGGCAGACCGTAATTCGAACAGGATCGTGTAGTGCTTCATCTGCGCATCAGTAATCTCATAGTCTTTCTCGAAAACCTTCCGCCCCTTCTTAAAGAAATCATTTTCCGATATCGTCCTAACAAACCAAAAATCAAGATCGACAGAATACCTATTTAACTCGTGACAGAGTCTCAGCATGGTCCCTCCGCCAAAGACAAGCGGTTCAAGCATCCTGGCACTGTTCATCTTTTCAAGGACTTCTATTTCCAATACTTCATGGCGTCTTAAGATATCCATCGCTTTTTCAACATGTTTTGTGTTTTTAAAGGAAATCCCACGCTCAAACGTCTGACTTCATCCCTGTCAAGCTTCGTTGCATCCAAAGCAGGAACGTCAAGAGAATAGCGGCCGTAAGACATGAGATAAAACGCGTCCAGAAGTGCTTTCTCGGGGGACGCAATAAAGAACCCCTTTTCTTTCTTGAATCCAAAATAGAGACTCCTGGCGACTTTCGTATATCGAAAGACCGATCCATTCACATCAAGTTCCCTGGTCCTTTTCATGGCGACGGATTCGAAGAAATTTCTTGGCACCTGGGTCGTCACCTCATAGTATGCCAGGGCGCTCATGAGCGATATGTACGAAGGTACCTGCCCCAGATTGGCGAGCAAGAATTTTTCCTCTATTCCTGCCGCATTCCACACCTCCCGCCGCACATACACGTTTTTCTTCATCCTCAGCAGCAGACCTTGCCTGACATAACGACTGGCTGTCACTTTTGCCGAGGCACGGCTTATGCCGAAAACTCTAGCTATCTCCTCGTAGCCGAAGTATAGCTTTTTTATTCTGTTTAGTTCTTGCAGTTTCATCAGGGACATTAAATTAACATTATTGTTAACTATATATACTTGACAAAGTCCTCGCTGTCAATACGAGAATCGCTTGGGTTCTAAACGTTCGCGCAAACTTGGGTTCATGGCGAATTTGGCACTGTGTGCACCAAGAGGGGCGTTTTCCTCCCCTTTTGCCTGGCCGGGCCTCCTCTACAACCCATGAGGTCTTTCGTGATATTCGCTACAAATTCACAATAAAAGCGTACGGTTATTCGTCGTTAGCTTCTCGTAAGACCACCCGAACAGGTCCTCCTAGAACCAACCTATACTATATTGAAGCGCCCTCACCTGAGAGCTGGTGATCTTGAACTGCCCTTTATCCAGTCGCTGTCATGACGCAAAATGTAGTCCCCCCATCCAGAAAACGTAGTTTCCGCACGAAAATTGCGTAGTTTTTGCATGACAAATGGCAGGTTTAGGGGATTGACGTTCTGTCGCCGGTGTACTACAGCCGTTCCGTGTTGTTCTATACTGCACCCGAGTATGTTGATGTTGCGTTGACAGCACGCCGGCTGGATAATGGTAGAAATCCCCAAATGTCGATTCGGGGCAGTTTCGATCACAGTCATGTAACGGAACAAATAAAGGCGGTTGGTGTTGGGGGGTGTTCTTCAACGGCATTTTTAGGAGGATCGCACGGTGGAATTCTTTCAGACAAACGAGCTTGCTATTCCCTTGGCCCAGATGTTATTGCTCCTAACAAGCAGCACTGTGTGCTTGTTTCTTAGAAGGATTAAACTGGGACTGCTGATAAACTACCTTTTCGTTTTGCATTGGGGTTTTCTTTCTAACCACGAATTCCTGGCTAGTCAGACTTCAAGCGAAGTGCTTCTCCCCGTCATATACTTTGCCGTGGGCATGGGGCTTGTTGTTATCGCAGTAATCTCTTTTTTCTTAGAAGGTAAGTGAGCGTCCAGCCCTTAGCCACTTTCGTTCGCCAGGTGGAAGGTTCGGGACTAGACGGGACACCGAGGACTTGAGGGGATGGGCGTCAAGGGGCAATTGGCCTTTGGCCCTTTTCAAGGGATTCACTTCGGATTCGCTGGGCGACGCCATCTCGGGCTAAGACCTCATCCCTTGGCCGGGGGAGCCACCGTGTCTGGCAGGAGTTCTGTTCTGGTCCACCCTCCCCGCCTGAATACTATGAGGGCATCACGTTGAAAGGCCAATAGTCTTCGGGTATTCAAGACAAATCTGCGATAGAAGCCTCTGGTTCAGGAGTGTCTGTCTTGGCAAGCAAATCTTCAGTGGGTTTTTGGACGACGTGAGTTTCCGTATGGGCAGGCTATCTGTGTTCTGCCCTAAGCTGGAATAATCGTCGAATATCGACGGTTTTTGACGGACCGCTTCGGCGTGGTATTGGCAAGCTATACGTAACAAAAGTTGGTTTCGGCAAAGATTCCAGATTGTGACAGCGCACCTTGGTTCTTGCTTTGGAATACCATTTGTCCTCATTCTAACGGGCCTCATGATTATTGCTTCTGTTGTGCGGGGCCACTTTTTCAGAATGCTCGAAGGGCGGTTCTCATGTTAAATATAGGGGGGTGGGCTTCATGGCCAGCGTTGTTGAAGAATTAGATGCCGCCAGAGGAGATAAGAAAAGTGTTTTTGACTTAACCTTCTACAGATTTGTCATTGATAGCCTTCCAACCGCGGTTCTTACGGTCAACGCAGATTTCAAGATTACCGGTTTCAATCCCTGCGCTGAGAAGGTGACCGGATATACAGAGGCAGAGGCTATGAGTCGTTTTTGTGGTGATATCCTCCAGGGGGGGATGTGCCGTGCCCAATGTCCCTTGAGGACCGCCGTGAAAGGCCGAAAGGCCCTATCTCTCGTCGACACAACCATCCGTAACAAATTGGGAGACACCATTCCGGTCAGGATGAATACGGCTGGGTTGTTTGATGATGAGGGCCGCCTCATTGGCGGCGTAGAGTCTTTTCAGGATATTTCCCGTCTAAAAGCTTTGGAAAGGGAGAAGGACAATCTCATTTCCATGTTCGCCCACGACATGAAGTCCTCTCTTACCATTATTGGGGGGTATGCAGCGCGAATGTTGAAAAAGTTAAAGGGCATTGATAAAGCAACGCAAGAGAAATATCTTGAGATCGTCAAGAACGAATCGGGCAAACTTGAATTGCTAATCAATGATTTCTTGGAGTTTTCTCGGCTGCAAACAGGAAAATTGAAATTGAACCTTTCTGCCATCTCGCTGGATAAAGAACTGATGGACATCTTGGATTCCTATCAGCTGAAGGCATCAGAGTCCGGGATGAAGCTGGAACTCCAAAATGAAGAAACGGCCCCTGTAGTTGAGGCTGATTCCCACCAGTTACGCAGGGTGTTCACCAATCTTCTGGACAATGCTTTGAAGTTCTCAAGGGAAAAGGGCACGATCACCGTGACAACTGAGGAAACGGCCAAAGACGTCATCGTGAAGGTGGAAGATGAAGGTATTGGCATATCCTCTGATGAATTGCCCTATATTTTTGATGCCTTTCACAGAGGGGCAGGAGCAGAGGGAAAAAGGGGGTTCGGTCTGGGGCTGGCCGGAGTAAGGACCATTATCGAAGCCCATGGAGGGTACGTCCGCGTGGATAGCAAGGATGGCAAGGGATCAGTCTTTACTGTAGTTTTGCCCAAGGCATGATATCGCTATGCTATTGCCTCCCTGCATTTCAAGGCATCGAGTGTCGCTCTATGCTGTCGATTTTGATTTTGCCCGCTTTATAGATTCTGCCCGACTGTCCTCAATTCCCAAGACTCTCTGAAATGCGAGGTCTCCTCTGTCTATCTACACCCCTTGTTTGATCCCGCCGATTGGCGATAGTGCTATCTCCTCCCTGCATTTCAAAGAGCCGAGTGGCGATTGATGCTATGTACGTACTGGCAGTGGCCACCACGGTTGTTGTGATTGTCATCCTAAATCTTTGCTGGGACATTGGTAAAGCCCTTAGCCACTTTCGTTCGACAGGTCGCAAGTTCAGATGGGTTGTTCTCTTTGTCCCGGGAAGCTTTTGTGTTTTCCCCCCAACGGGTCTCTCCCGAGGCGAAGAATCAAGACGATGAAAACGCCGGCTCGGAAGGAGCTCGCCATGAAAGAGTGATCCTTTTATGTGCATACACCTATACACTTGACATATACACTTTTGGGGGTCATAATCAGAACAGATGAAATAAGGAGGGCCAAGCTTATGGAAGAGGTCAATGCCCTTAAGATAAGAAACCATCTAGGCGAAATACTGGACCGTCTCGATGCCACAGGTGAACCAATTTTGATTAGCAAAGGTAGGAAGTTACGGGCCGTTCTGGTGACTCCTCAAGATTTTGAGAATCGCTTTCTAGACTACAAAGTCAAGGAGGACAAAAAGCGTTTACTTGATCGGATGCACGGGCTGAGACGAAGGAAGAAGGAACCTGTTGATAGCATCGAGTTGCTCAGACAATTGAGGGGATACAGCGGGTGATCTGGGTTATCGATGCCTCGGTGGCGGTTCGGTGGTTTCTCGAAGATGAGGCGCACGTGTGTGCCGATGAGGTGCTGAAAGGGCTCGTCGAAGCCCCACAGCGGTTTGCGGTTCCGGAACTCTTCTCCTTTGAGGTATATGCGGTTTTGCAGCGCCTCCATCCCGATGGCCTTCAGGCCTTTCGAAAAGGGATCATGCCCCTTCTTCAGGGCGGGCTACTGAGACATCCCATGACAGACGAACTCGCAGTCAAAGCAAACCGTTTCGTAAAGAAGGGCCTTAGCGGATATGATGCATGTTATGGGGCTTTAGCATCGGACCTGAAAGGGTGCTGGCTGACCTTTGATAAAAAGGCCCATGAATCGATCGAAAAGGATGGGATATCGTGCCTGCTATCAGAAGGTTTGCCCACAAAGTGGCCCTTTGAAAGGTAGCATGGCCTCCAGAGCCATCATACTCACCAAGCTGCACAAGTGGCGAGTTGCTTGGGTATGATCCTGACAAATACCCCGTCCCCCAGACCCCTTGACTCCCTGAATCCTTTTTTCCAACCAAATTGGAGAAGAACCTCATGATGAGAAAGGAGAATCGAAACTCTATGGGTGTCCGTCTCACGCGAAGACAGAGCCTGAGCAGACTCATCGGCTGTTTGATGGCCTGGCCGTTGACGAGCCTTTTTCCTATAAAGGGCGCTGGGGCCGTAGCGGTCGGCCAAGACCTCCGGAAGGAGGGTTCCATGACATTGCCGGAGCCAAAAAAAGAAGGCAGGGTTTCTCTGGAGAGGGCCATTGCAAACCGGAGAACGATCAGATCTTTTACACCCCAGCCTCTAACTCTGGAACAGTGGTCCCAACTCCTCTGGGCGGCCCAGGGGATCACGGGCCAAGGGGGGCGTAAGCGGTCAGCCCCTTCGGCTGGAGCCCTATATCCCATGGACCTCTACGCTGTCTT